>Ga0256406_1004244_pt1 | contig 16728 bp, 8 predicted proteins | sample RumenRJG_03DNA_FD_185986 | JGI IMG/M metagenome (GOLD analysis project Ga0256406, IMG submission 185986) | Bovine rumen microbial communities from Lethbridge, Alberta, Canada - RJG_03 | ecosystem: Host-associated > Mammals > Digestive system > Stomach > Rumen | place: Canada: Alberta | collected... | reverse complement strand
CTCTTCTCAACATAGAAAGCCGAGCTCAACAAATGTGTCTTCGACAATGCCTTTCTAATCAGCAACTCCTTACCGATCACCTTATGTCCAAGAGTTCCTATAATATCAAGACGTGAGATTCTTCCTGACTTTCCCATCTGAACAGGTCGCAAATCAACAACTTTACCCACGTCAACTCCAATCTTCTCCTTAATCAATTGGGTCAGTTCCTCACGTGTGTATTTCACGCTCCAACGGAACATATCTTCAGTTGTACGCTGGTCATAAGCCTTCAACACACGGCTCAAAATCGCATAATCTTTAGTGGCACAATAGACATCTGTCGGCGGATTTTTCACCCACTCCTTCAAGCTCATCGCATCTCCTGTATAATTGATGTCATTTGCTCTGTCGACGTTGCATCTCACTGGAGAAAGGTAAGCATAATCCTCATCTGTCCAGCATGTTGAGAATTTCTCTGAAATTCCACCACAGCATTTTGAGAAGCGGGCATCACAAACCTCTCCTCCACTCTTAAGAATCATTCCAGCGGTCTCATTTATCGCCTCGTCGACATTATTATCCGGATTAAGCCCCTGATAACGCTGACAATGATCGTCGGAGCAGACGTCAAAGTCATTGTGTCCCATGACATCCCAAATCTGGATCATCTCATCGTCGCATACTTTTAACTTTGCCTTTTTATAAATAGGATGCTGACTTCTCGCTTTTCTTTGAAGCTGCGACACCAACCATGTGCGCGAGATTATAGCATGCGCCTTCAACAGTTCAAGCGGACAAGTCGGAGCCATCTCCGAACCAATCACCGAACGGATATACTCCTCTATATCCAAGTCGTTGATAACCTGAACCTTTCCTTCATTTTTTGCTTGAATCACAAGTATACCTCGATAAGACAACGTATGTTGTTCCTGCCAATGGAAATCCGTTCCGATCTCCACATTCTGAAGTTCAAAACAACAGGTATTCTCGTCTTTAGGCATAAACTCCACCCTGTCTCCGTCTTTCAGATCAGCGACAGTAATTGCACATTCTTTTGAAGCAACTGTTGATTTCTCAATAACTTCATCTGCCCGGTAGATATTGCAGACATACTCGCCAGAGAATCTTACTCTAACCTCTGTTGTCAACTGTATGCCTACCCTAACTCTATCAACCTCAGCCTTCGCATGGCATCTGCGTAAATGATTAGTCATAAAATATCCTTTTATTTACGGATGCGAAATTAAACAAAATTTAGTGCAAATATTCTTTCCTGTCATTTTTTTATCATAAAAATTCACCAAACAGTTGCATCAAAACAAATTAGCAAGATTTTACACAAAAAATAGATTCCTATGTATGCTTTTTTCATACGTTGGTATTATGACCATCTCCTTAATTATACTATTAATTGACAATTTTTTATTTTATCATGACTCGACTCTTAAATTTTCGTATTTTTGTAAAATCATGGAGAAAATATCAAAAATTTCGTCAATCGTCGAATCTTCCAAACTTGCCAATGAGATCAAGGCTTTCATAGATGGGGGAAAATCAAAGACAGACATTTATCTGCCAAACTGTTCGCTGCGTGCCGCTGTATCGTTGTTTGTGGCTCAGCACACCAACGTCTGCCTCCGCATTTGCCAGAATGAGGATGCTGCGGGATACCTTTATCAGGATGCCAGAAATCTAATAAACACAAATGCAGAAAAGGCGGATGATTCAATTGTTTTCTTTCCTTCGTTAGACGGGAAACAGCTCGACGACGATGGCCGCACAATCATGCGCACACGTGCTCTGGAGGCTATCGAAAAGGTCAACAACCTGATGATTATCGCCTACCCGGAATCTCTATCGGCAGCTGTGGTGAGCCCCACGAAATTAAAGAGCGAGACCATCTCCATCAAAAAGGGCAACGAGTATGACATGGACACTCTGTCTGAAAAATTCTTCAAACTTGGTCTCACCCGTGAGGAATTTGTCTATCAGCCAGGGCAGTTTGCCATCCGTGGCTGCATCGTAGATGTCTTCTCTTACTCTTCTGAATTGCCATACCGTATCGACTTTTTCGGCGACGAAGTTGACTCCATCCGCACTTTCGACACCACAAACCAACTTTCTGTCGACACTATCGACGAGTGTACTATCGTGGGCAATGTGCTTAATGCGGAAAATGCAGAGAAAAAACATACTTTGGTGGACTATCTGCCTAAGGACACAATCGTCATGATGGATAATGACGAGTTTGTGCTGGGCACTCTTGCCAATCGTGGAGCAGAAAACGCAGTCGCTAAAATAGAGAAAATGAGATGTCTCAACATCCATGGAGAAAAGCGGAATGGCATCATTGCCGACGCTAATCTAAGCCCCGTATTTGCTAAAAACTACAATCTTCTTGCCGACTATATCAAAAAGCAAAAGGAGGTTTGTGGATCCGTGCTAATTGCCACTGAAAACGCCCGTCAACGTGAACGTCTTGAGACTATCTTGTCTGACCTCAAAATTGAAGATGGCTACGAATTCATCAACGGGACTCTCCATTCTGGTTTCTCTTTCGAAAATGTCACCTTGCTTGTCGAGCATGAAATTTTCGGCCGTTACCACCGCTATCAACTTACCAATAAGGACAGCAGACGTGGCAAGGAAGCTCTCACGCTCAAAGAACTGAAAAACCTATCCATCGGTGATTTCGTGGTACATGATGATTTCGGAATCGGTGTGTTCGGCGGACTTGTCATGCAACGCAATGGCAATATCGAGCAGGAAATGGTGAGAATCAACTATAAAGACGGAGGACTTATCATGGTAAGCCTTAATTCTCTCCATAAGGTTTCCAAATATCGTGGTTCAGATTCAGAAAACGTGAAAATCAGCAAATTGGGTGGAGCCACATGGAGCAATATCAAATATAAGACTAAAGAAAAGCTGAAAGATATCGCACGTGACCTTATTCTTCTCTACGCTATGCGCAAAAAGGAGCAAGGCTACAGTTTCAGTCCCGACTCTTTTATGCAGGCCGAACTTGAATCCAACTTTGAATTCCAAGACACTCCCGACCAGGCAAAAGCCACAGCCGACGTGAAACGCGACATGGAGAGTGCACGTCCGATGGATCGTCTTGTTTGTGGAGACGTGGGATTTGGAAAGACTGAAATTGCTGTCAGAGCTGCATTGAAAGCAGCATGCGATAACAAACAAGTGGCAGTGCTGGTGCCAACAACTGTTTTGGCATTCCAACACTACAAAACCTTCTCACGCCGTCTGAAAGATTTGCCAGTGAAGGTCGACTATCTCAGCCGTACACGCTCGTCTTCTGAAACGAAAGAGGTTTTGAAAAAACTTGAGAACGGAAACATAAACATCATCATAGGCACACATAAGTTGATCGGGAAAAGTGTGAAATTCCACGATTTAGGTTTGCTCATCATCGACGAGGAACAAAAATTCGGAGTGACAGCGAAAGAGAAAATCAAGGAAATGAAAGTCAACGTTGACACTCTCACACTGACTGCCACCCCTATCCCCCGCACTCTGCAGTTTTCTCTGCTAGGGGCTCGCGACCTTAGCGTCATCAACACTCCTCCTGCCGGACGTTATCCCGTCGAAACTCATCTTTGCAGATTCGACAAAGCAATCGTATCCAAAGCGATTGAAGCCGAATTAAACCGTGGCGGACAAGTGCTTTTCGTCAACAACAACATCAAGGATCTCGATAATATTAAGCATTTCATCATCAGCGGTGTGCCTACAGCACGTGTTATCATTGCCCACGGAAAAATGAGTGGAGAGGAGATTGAAAGCGCCATGCTCGACTTTGTGCAGCATGAATATGACGTGTTGCTCAGCACCTCCATTATTGAGAGTGGAATCGACATTTCCAACTGCAACACTATAATAATCAACAACGCGCAGAACTTCGGTTTGAGCGACCTTCATCAGTTGCGTGGACGTGTGGGACGTTCGGATATCCAGGCATACTGTTATCTGATGGCTCCACCAATGGAAGCGTTGAGCGATGAGAGCCGCAAACGACTGGAAGCCATCACTACATATACTGAGCTTGGCAGCGGACTTAATATTGCCATGCGAGACCTTGACATCCGTGGAGCTGGCAACCTGCTTGGAAAAGAACAGAGCGGATTCATTGCCGACTTGGGATACGAGACATACAAAAAGATTCTTGCAAGTGCGGTTGAGGAATTGCGTCAGAACGAATTCCACGAGATTTTCGCAGATGATCCAAACGCAAACAATGCCAACGAAATTCTACGCACAGACTGCAGCATAGAGACTGATTTATCCGCGCTGATTCCAGACGATTATGTGGAGAATGTCAGTGAAAGACTATCACTATACCGTGAGCTGGATTCATTGCAGACTGAAGAGGATCTGACTAAGTTTGCCAAGAATCTTAAAGACCGATTCGGTGACATACCAGAACAAGCACAACGTCTGATGGAAATTGTGAGCATCAGATTTATCGCCAACAACCTCGGATTTGAGCGACTTACATTCAAAAACAATCACGTCTGCGCATATTTTACAACAGACAAGACAGACCAATATTTCCAAAGTGAAATCTTCGGCAAGATTCTAGCCTACCTTCAGTCTCACGTTGAGCGATGCAAATTAGGGGAAAAGAAAGGAAAACCAGCGTTTGAGATATTCGACGTTCAATCTCTGTCTGAGACAAAACAACTGCTGGAAGAAATTATAAATGCTAAACCCTGAATCAACTTCAATTTAGCATTTGTTATTTTCTGCGTTCTTCTCTGTCCTGCGACTGTGCACAAGTGATGCCACGCTTACGCATTTCCTTATTGCCACTCACATGACCATTAGGAAACTTACCATCTTTCTTAAAGAAAATGTTGACACCAAGCAGAAGGATGGCGACTCCAAGAAACGCAATTGCCACAAGAATCGTTTTTATCATCTTTGTCTGTATTTAATGTGATGCAAAATTACAAAAAAACGATTGGAAAATGAAATCATCACTACGATTCATATTTTTCCAATGCAATATAAATTCTTAATGTTCAATTACTTTTAGCGATTGGATTTGTGCATTCTGCGTTTGCTTTTTATCTTATTTTCCTTAAAATTCACAGTGCCGACATCATACACATCTTTCTTATTGGCAAGTTGAAGCGTCAGCACCTGTTTTTCCTGCTTCTGTGTGCCAAAATGAGTATAAACCACAGCAGTCACAACAACAGGCTGCAATTTCTTCTGAACTGTTGATCCAAAATAATGTACCTGGATTTTGTAATCACCCTCTTTTGCCTCTTTAATACAAAATTCCTCTGGTCCGTATCCACGAGTAATATCTTCCGACAATCTTCCTCCTATCAAAGTGTTCAGATTCTTATAATAACACTTTTCATCATTCGGATCTGTCACCCAAAGATCAATGTCACTATTATCCGTGTTCCATGACAATAATATTCTTATGTCGACTGGATAGTTACCCATCAGACGCTGGTCGTAAGCCGTTGTGTCAATATCATTTGGATGAAGTGCTATAAGTGCATTCAAATCATTAATGGCAATCTGCTGAATATTTCTGAAACGTCTGTCCCACTCGCTTGATCCAACCTTATAAAGCAGATCAGCAGCTCTTTGATACTCACCATTTTCTGCACAAGCGAAAGCAAGATCACGATACGATTGCGGTTCCTCTCCACGCATCTTCACCACCTTTTCAAATACGCTGACTGCCAACTGATGGTTCTTGAATTCAGCCAACATATTTGCGCACGAACGTGCCACCTCCGCGTCTTCCAACTTCATCTCACACAAATTGGAAACTATTCTGATAGCATTGTCAACCTGTCCTTCTCGATAAAAATACTGTGCCACATCCATATAGAATGTAGGAGACGTTGCATAATCATTCTTCAGTTCAAGATATTTCTCATACATATCCTTTGCTGGAGTTGACTTCAACACAGACAAATATGTGACATCAGGATCCCAATACTGAATCTGGATTTTCGACATTGAAGAGTTGACTCTGTCTATTTGCATATAATTTCCGTTCTCCGCCTCAACACTAGATTCCTCCAAACGTTGCTCACTCACACTACTTACACTACCAGTCACATCCATACGACGTTGCACACCATATCCAGTAACGACCAGTTCTTCCAAAAAAGGTGCGTCCAATTCTACGATAATGTCTTTACTTTTCTTAGTTACTTTTATAGTTTTTGTTTCAAATCCAGAATAAGAAAACTCCAAAATAGATCCTACTGGCACTTCAATCTCAAATAGTCCATCCATATCTGTATTTGTGCCTATGGTTGTTCCTTTTATAATTACATTGCCAAAAGGAAGAGGATCTTGAGACTCCTTGTCCTTCATAACGCCTCTTATAATAACATTGTTTGACGACGATCGTCTATTGCCTATATGTTTTTTGCGTATTAATTGTCTTTCATTTTTACGGTTTTCTTGAGCCTCAAGTTTTTTTCTCTTCTTCACTAATATCTCAAAAGTATCTTTGTTGAATTTAGTATTCCACCAATCCAAGAAATATCTTCTTGCATTTATAATATGTAAAGACAATTCTTTATTGTCAGTTTTTTCTTTGTCTCTATCTTCTATCAAGCGATTGTATTCTTCAAGCAATTCATCCGGCGGCACAATTCCATAACGCACATAATCCTCCACTCTGTCAAGCACAATAAGCGATGTGTTTCTTGTCACTATGCTATACTTTTTCGCCATAGCTGTGATCTCTTTCTCATTCTTGGCATAATCCATGTCAAGTTCAACCAATTTCTTCTGAGCCCAAATTCGCTTGACATTTCCTGCTTTCTGTCCGTCGAGAGCTGAGATTTCACATACCAAACTATCTGTCACCTCTCTGCCGAATCCGAAATACAGCACCATCTTCGCATTCTTCGTTTTCATTATTCCAGCCACAGAAAATGTCTCGCTGACAGGACATGGCAACGATGGATAGACATCTGTTATTGCCTCTTTATCATATTTTGCACCCAGATATGAATATACAGTCTCGGAAATCAGTTTCTGAGCCTCCTGCATTGATGCAGACGAAAGGTCAATGTAGACGCCATGATTCTCCGCCGCAAGTTTTCTCAATGCAGAATGTTCAGCCACGTTGTTGGAATTTACGACCATAAGCGGTCTGTTGGCTGGTTTTATCACGTCGACACCAATATTTCCTATACCATCAGTGAATAAAAGAATCTCATCGCTGTCGTATTTGCTTAAATCGACGCATCCCAACTGAGTTCCACCGTCATATCTTAAATTCTCCAGTTTCTTCAAAGCCTCGTCGACGGTGCAAATTTCATCCGAATGAATTGCGACGCTGAATGTCACCAATCTGATCTTCTCTACCCCAGCCTTTTTAGCATACCATCTGATCAGCTCATGATTCTTATCATTCTTACTTTTCTCTGCCGACGACGATGCATCATAAACCACCGTCAAACTTTTAGGCAAAACCTTGTCTCGCTTCTTTTGACCGATTTTTGCGAAAGTGTAGAAATGAGTATCAGAACCGACATTCTCAACATAGACGCTTGGAAGATCCCTGCAAGGCAGTTCTATCACAAGATTATCTTTCGGGTTGTAGTTTTTCTTAAAGAATGTTGACGTGAATTTTCCATTCTCTTCTTTGAACGACATCTCCATACTTCCTTTGGGTACAAGTGGTATAGCCTGTCCATGTAGTTCCACATCCACTTTGAATGTATTCAACTTCTTATCGCCCACCAATGGCAAACGAAAATAACGTTTACCATCTGATGTCTTCAACTCCTGCTCACACGCGATGACCACACGTCTTGTCTTACCAGCGTTGAAAGGATAGATACGTGTACGGAAACTATTGCCCGCTGTCTTCTCCAGCAAACCGGGATCCACACCCTCACGTGCAATCTCCTCAAATGTCTGGCGGCCTTTCTCTTTCTCCACAACCACACCTTCACGCAAATGTCCGTTTATTTCAAGGGCATAGCGGGAAACTGTCTGGCCATCACCCAATGGGAACTCAAACTCACCCTCCATCACTCGCGTCGAACTATTATAAAAGACCATATCAAAAGTTGTGGTAGCGACGTTGCCCACCACGTCGACCTTGACGCTTAAGTCTTGCAGCGACACAGTGCCATCATACCCTGTAGGAGTTGTAAGAGTCGGAATAGCAGTCTGAGCATTTGCTGAAAAATTCAGCAAAGCGAACAAAATCGGAAATATATAAAGTATTTTTCTCATATCAAAAAATTCATTTCTTTAGCATACTGCGGAAGGTTGCCAAAATAGCATTAGCAAAAACAAATGGGAAGCCTAAAAATCCAGAAATGAAATTGGTTATTATCATAGCTGGAAACAACCAAATAAATCCAGGATCAAGTAATGAAGAGTTTTCTAATATACCCGACAAAAGATTGCATAAAATAAATGGAGAGGCTAAAATCACCAACACCAATGAAATACAATATATTGGATGGTTCTTAAATAAAAGACAAACCAACTCCTTAAATGAAGTAGGCATCTCCTTTATTCTTCCATTGTCGTTGTCTATATTAAAAAGGAACATCATTTCTGCCAGAACCGTGCCAAAGAAACAAGCAATAGGGATCGCCAAAAAGATATGATTTTTGAAAAGATCTGCCAAACAACCCTTAAAAGAAGCAAAAGACTGTTGATTGCGTTGTAATCGCTCAAGATGTTGTTCACTATTATATGAAGAAAATATAGAGTCCTTTATTCCATACTGTTGATTTATCTTATTAATTTTTAAAATACTTATTGCCGCCCCAACCCATGCCGGAAGCAACAAAACCAAAGGAAGTTTTAATGGAAGTTCATTCACAAAGGAAAAAATCCCATAAAAAAATGTGAGGAAACATACAACCAGCAGTACAACCCATTTCGTTTTTCCATGATTTGAGTTGCCATCCGGAAGTTTATCATAATTGGAGCCACCCGACTCACTTTTCGAGTCAAAATGTTTTTCTTCTAATTCTGTATGATTATTGGCAGACATAAATTCTGATTGTTATTTAGTATGATACAAAAATATCATAATTTAGATCAAAAACAACCGATGTTTCTAAAGTTAAAACTAAAATTTCACAAGAATTAACATAAAACACACTAGTTTTCCCATAGGCATAAAGTTGTGTTTTTTTCTTTCTGCAAAACAATAAAATCAAACAATCTTCGTTTTATATGATGAAAAAGGAAAAAATAAATTCTATGGGGAAAAATTACACTTTATTGAAAGTGTTGTGAGAGTTAGTTTTTAAGAAGATATAAAACAAATAGGGTTCAATTATAATAGACGCGTCACCATCCTATTATAATTATAAATTCCGACGAACATCACTGTCACGCAATCCACACTTTCTGATTATTAATTATAAATTATGTCTGTATAGGATTGCAACGGACAAGCGAAAAACTATGGGAAAAAACATTTTTATTTGGGGCATGTTTTGTGTCCTATCAGCAGTTTTGTTTTCCTCGTGTAACAAAGAAGATGAGGAAATCGACAATGGTTATACTGAAAGTGTAACAAAAAAGCAAAAGCATCTTGTATCTACAACGTTTTATTCGACAGACGAATCAACAAACACAACGTACACATACGATTCCACCGGCAAACTGATGAAAATGTTCCTCTATGACGATGGAAAAGAAATTGATTGTTTCAACGTTTCCGACACTGTGACTATAGGAGGGCACGAACAAGTCATATTTTACAAAACAAAATTCAACTCCGATGGTTCAATCGTTATAGATTCGACCATATATAAACACATTACCACATCGAAATATGTGCCAGATAACACCATCCCGTATTCTTCAACAAGAATTTTCAATTATGATGAAAATGGACATCTTGTGTATTGTGAGTTCAATGATTCAGACAAAGAAGGAGGAAAACACACCTACGAGTGGATATGGGAAGATGGCAACATCACAAATTTCAAATCTTCACTTATCGAATTAGTCAACTACAGTTATGAAATAAACTGGCAGTATAAATACACAAATGATGAAATGACGACTCCGATTGTAAACAAAACAGATATTCTATTTAGTTGCTACTGCAATGATCACATGATAGACTACTGCAATAGATATGGCATACCATGTAAGAATCTTCCTGTATCGATAATAAACGTGAAGAATGGTACTGAAAAGAGAATAAAATGGTCATTAGATAGCGATGGTTATCCAATCAAAGCAGAAAGGTATTATTTTACAGATGGGAAACCATCAAAAATAATAAGTACCCAAGAATTTATCTGGGAGTAGTCCAAACTTAATGCACAAGAGCTCGGTGCAATCACCGGGCTCTTACTATCAAGCAATTCATCACTTGTCTTAATATTCTATCAATCAACAAAATCTAAACTTTTTCAAAAAAAATATCATTTTTATGTTGTCATATCGACAAAAAGCACTAATTTTGCAAACGCAAATGAGAAATATTGCAATCGAGATGTAGCGCAGTCCGGTTAGCGCATCTGGTTTGGGACCAGAGGGTCGGGGGTTCGAATCCCTTCATCTCGACAAAAAGGAGAATCAATTTGGTTCTCCTTTTTTTATTTTTGCAAGTTGCGATCCGTTTTGCAACAAAATTCTACCATAATATAGTGGAAACAACCGTTCCACGGTTAGAAAACATGGCTGACATTTGGACTATACGATGGACGATGGAATGATATAATGACGGTTTATGTCAATACCAGACAACAAAAAAGAGACGTTGCGATGCAACGTCTCTTCCTATTTTAACATTACAACCTTTATTTCTGGTCGTTTAGGTTGCTAATTTCTTTCTGAATAGCATCAGCCTTAGCACCCTGATTTAGCTGCATATATACGCTACGAAGCATCTGCAAGTTACTGAAGTTCTTAGCATCGATTGTACGAGCCTTCTCCAATGGCTCTACAGCCTTCTGGAACTCAGCCTTTGCTGTCTTTACAGCAGCGTCATATTTAGCTTTCTGCTTTACTGGAATCTTGCCAGCCTCATTGTAAAGATCCTGTCCCTTCATCATGTAGACAGCTCCAATACCAGAATATGCCTCAAAATTGTTAGCATCTACAGAAAGAGCAGTATTGAATGCACTGATGGCCTTGTCATACTCCTTTGCCTGCATCAAAGAGTTACCCTTTACAACATGATACTGAACCTCTTTAGGATTCTTTGCGATTGCCTCATCAAGATACTTTACCGCCTCATCAACTTTCTTAGAAGAGATGTAGTAGTTGATAAGAGAACCGAACAAGAACTTGTTGTTTGGATCCTTTGCAATACCCTCCTTCAATGTGTTCACTGCCTTTACAGTATCTCCATTAGCAATATAAGACTGGTATAGCCAATCATACATCTTTGAAGCCTCCTTATGGTTGACATTCTTGAAATCCTCCATCATTGTGATAGCTTCTTTCTTTTTCAAATCTTCATCAAGCAAAGCTGCGTTGATTGTGAAGAAATAAATGTCGTTGTAGATAGAATCTTTTGGAGTTCCGGCCATTGCTGGTGAGTTAGGAATCTCCATATACTTTGTCCACAAAGCAACTGCACCCTTATAATCCTGTGAAGTGTAGCAGTTGTTACCCTCACCAATCAAATACTCCTGCAATTTGTTAAGTTTGCTCTTAATCTCTTTTGCATAAGCAGGCTTTACCTTACCCTTCTCATTTGGCTGCTGATCCAAATTCCAAGCTTTGAAGTAAGCGTCTGTTGCCTTTAACAAATTGTCTTTAACTCCCTGTGGATCTTTCTTGCCGTTCTTAGCAATATCCTCATAAGTCAAAAAATATGTCTTACCTGCCAAGTTGAATGTTTTTGCCTGATTTGCAGTCTCAGGATGCGTCATTGCAGGCTCAATATTCTTTTTAGCCTCTGCCAAATCCATTGGCTCATACAAAGCGTTATCAGTCGCTTTTAGGTTTGCTTTCTGTGCGAATGCGCTCATTGAAAGAGCCACCATCGCTGCCGCAATTGAATATTTCTTCATTTTTTCCTTTAATAAATTATCAATTAAACTTTGCAAAGTTATCGCTATTTTGCGACTTTGCATAAATTATTTTAATGTTGTGTGGCAACAAATTAAAATTGTGATAATGGGGCAGGTACAAAACCCACCCCAACAAATTATTCCTCTGTTGGTGTCTCAACAGTAGTGTTGTCCACTACTTCACCACCCTCAACATTTGGTGTTTCTCCTTCTATTTCAGGATTCTCCTCTTCTTCCTCAGCGGAAACCTTACATACAGAAGCGATAACATCATTTTTCTTTGACAAGTTGATCAAGCGAACTCCCTGAGCGGCACGACCAAGCACTCTTGTGCCTGCGATCTTCAATCTGATTGCTATACCAGATGTGTTGATGATCATCAAATCGTTGTCGTCAGTAACAGCCTGGATAGCAACAAGTTTACCTGTCTTCTCTGTCACATTCAATGTTCTAACACCCTTTGCTCCACGCTTAGTGATACGATATAGAGTAGCTGGATTACCGTCTTCATCCATAATGATATTGCCATTCTCATCACGGTCGTCAAGGTAAGATCGTTTACCGAATCCGTTTTCTGAAACGACAAGCAATGTCTCAGGTGAGTTTTTCTCCACACAGACCATACCTACCACTCTATCTGTTGGATCATCCTCATCAAGTGTCATACCACGCACTCCAGTAGCGGTTCTTCCTAGTGGACGCAAGTCGCCAGAATCCTCTCTGAAACGAACAGCACGACCGTTACGGCTGGCGATTATAACATCACTCTTTCCGTCTGTCAACGATACATTGATAACCTCGTCGTCTTCACGGATTGTGATCGCATTGACACCATTAGTACGAGGACGTGAATATTGCTCAAGCAATGTCCTCTTCACTACACCCTGCTTTGTACAGAAGATCAAATAGTGTGAGTTGACATACTCTTTGTCGTTCAAGCCACGCACCTTAACGAATGCGTTGATTCTGTCGTCGGAATCAAGCTGGATAAGGTTCTGCAATGCTCTACCCTTTGAGTTCTTTGCTCCAGGCTGAATCTCATACACACGAAGCCAGTAGCAGCGTCCTTTCTGAGAGAACAGGAGCAATGTGTCGTGCATTGATGCCTGATAGATATATTCGATGAAATCCTCATCTCTTGAATTGCTGGCCTTCGAACCGACACCACCTCTACCCTGAGTCTTGTACTCTGCAAGCGGAGTCGACTTGACATAACCAAGATGTGAGATTGTGATGACCATCTCGTCGTCGGCATAGAAATCCTCTGGATTGAATGAGGCTCCAGCGTAATCGATCTCAGTACGTCTCTCGTCGCCGTATTTTTCCTTGATCTCAAGAAGTTCTGCCTTGATGATGTCACGACGCAACTCCTCACTTGCCAAAACGGCCTCCAAATGTGCGATCAACTTCATCACCTCATCATATTCAGCTTTCAACTTGTCGATTTCCAAGCCTGTCAACGCTCTCAAACGCATCTCAACGATATCCTTTGCCTGGATTTCATCAAGAGGCTCTGGAAGTTCAACCTGTAGTCGCTGGATTGCGATCGCTGCAGTCTCACTGCTTCGGATGATGCTGATCACCTGCTCGATATTGTCGACGGCGATAATTCTACCCTTCAAAATATGAGCTCTCTTCTGAGCCTCTTTAAGTTCAAATTGTGTACGACGTGTGACAACCTCCATTCTGAACTTAGCAAACTCAGAGATCTGATCCTTCAATGTAAGCAGACGTGGACGTCCATTGACCAAAGCGATGCTGTTCACGCTAAATGAGCTCTGTAGCTGGCTCATCTTCATCAACTTATTGAGCACCACATTTGAGTTAGCGTCTCTCTTGATGTCGATAACTATACGTGTTCCGACCTCACCATCCGACTCATCATTGATGTTTGAGATTCCTTCTATCTTGCCATCCTTCACCAAGTCGGCGATCTGCTCGATCAGCTCACGTTTGTTCACCTGATAAGGAATCTCTGTGACGACGATCTTCTCACGGTTGTCTTCTGTCTCGATCTCTGTGCGCGACTTGATGATGATACGTCCACGACCAGTAAGATATGCGTCTTTGACACCATCATATCCACAGATGATACCACCTGTAGGGAAATCAGGAGCCTTGATGATCTTGATCAAGTCTTCCGGATCAATGTCAGGATTTTCAACATAAGCGACAACAGCGTCAAGAGTGTCGCTCAAGTTGTGGGTCGGCATATTTGTAGCCATACCGACGGCAATACCCGAAGCTCCGTTGATAATCAAGTTTGGAATACGAGTAGGAAGAACTGTAGGTTCCTGATACTCACCGTCGAAATTGTCCACAAAATCGACCGTGTCCTTCTCAATATCCACAAGCATAGTGTCGGAAATCTTGTCGAGACGAGCCTCAGTGTAACGCATTGCGGCTGGTCCATCACCGTCGACACTACCAAAGTTTCCCTGTTTGTCGACAAGGGTGTAACGCATATTCCACTCCTGCGCCATTCTCACAAGTGCACCATACACAGAACTGTCGCCATGAGGGTGGTACTTACCCATTACCTCACCCACGATACGTGCACACTTCTTTGTCGGTTTGTCATGTGTAATGTTAAGCTCATTCATACCGTACATCACACGGCGGTGAACCGGTTTGAAACCGTCACGCACGTCTGGCAAGGCACGAGCAACAATAACGGACATAGCATAGTCAATATACGACGTACGCATTTCGTCGTCAATATTGACTGGGATTATTCTACCGTCTGCCATAATTCTTTGTTATATTTTATTTTTTGTTTTTTCATTTCATATGTAGAGACGCATGGACATACGTTTTCCACAGACATGCGTCTAGACGCAAATCATATTGTAAAAATAGCACATTTTGCCGACATACGCAATTTTTCGCACAAAAATACGTCTATTTTCGACGCAAGATTAAAAATCCACCCCCTGTCGGTGGCGAATACAGAATCCGACAGAGGGGAAATATGGAGGGAATTATAAATTAGAAATGCTAAATTAACGTGAGCTCGAATTGACGTTAATTTATGATAAAATATACGTTTCCTAATAGTCAATCAAATCCATCGTATGGGCAGGTTTCAAACCTGTCTGGCATCTGGGAGATTCGTCTGAAAGACGATACCGAGCAAAGCGAGAATAACCCGTGACAACGTCTCGGGATGGTGTAACAATGCTATGAAATTTTGCCTGAAAGGCAATACAATATATACTGTTTTCCAGTCACGTTTCCTCAAAAAAAATATTTCTATCCTATGTGTTTTATATGTGCTCGCCTTCGGCTCGCACGTGGGGAGGGGTTAGGACGTTCCGTCCTTAACAATCCTCATCTCTATAGCCAAACACTTAAAATTAAACAACTTCTAAAATTCATCCCGTTATTTATATGTGATAGGTAAAAAGCGTTGGGAATAATAAGATACTTGCTCCGCCAATTCAGTGTGATCCATATCAATAGGAATAACATCATCAACATTTTTCAAATGAACAAATATTAAATTTGACTCGTTGACAAGAGAATCAATATCTTCCAGCATTACTACAGAATCGTTGGTCAAAATAGCATCTGAATCCATTTTCAAATGGATATCTTTCTCTTTTTTAGATTCATAAATTAAAACAGAAGATAAGAAAACTACAATCACAAAGCATAAAAGCCAAATACAAAAACCTGCCATACTAGTTACTAAATCTATAAATAAACATATAATAAATAATACACTAGCAACTAAGAATATGTATTGGAAGGCTGACGATTCATTCTTCATTACATATGCTTCGGTTGTTTTTTTTCTACTTATTTCAAAAAAGTGATCGACATCAATTGTTGACATGGTCGAGGAAGTTGTTATTCCAAACTTCATGCTCATCACTCTCAGAAATTCATTTATTTTCTTGCTATCAAAGCTGAACGAGTTAAGACAAATTGGTCTGACAATGTCGTCTTTTAACAAAAGAAATAACCATGAGTGTTGTTTTGGCGTCATTTCATCATAATACAGAACTTCTTTAATATCACAACAGTTGATTGTATCTTCATAGCTTTCACGTTGCAGTGTGACCACATGTTCGTTTACGACTAACTGACATTTCCTTCTTTTCCATATTTTTTTTAAATCATAAACAAATCCAAGGATAATAAGAGGAAGAAATCCGACTACAGATGGATGAAAATCGACTTGATTATGAGAATACGCATTCAAATATCCATAAATAAATAATGATGGCCATATAATAATAAAAATCATTTCAATCAGGTACATTATTACATTATGGTTCTTTTCTTTTAACTTCAAAAATGTCATTGTTCAATTGAGTTTTACATAGCAAATATTATGCTCATCATGTATTACGATCTCTTCTTAACAATTTCTATAACTTCCTGAAAAGCTTTGTGGTATCTATCCTGCTCATCGGCAGTCAATTTAGATTTTACCTTCTCAAACTCATCCTTAACATTAGAAAGCTGTGTCAAAACCTTATGTTGACTTACTCCAGGGATTGCCTCGGCGTCTTTCTTAGCCTTTCTCAACTTCTCCATAATCGGAGCGAAAACGGCACTCTCCTGCTCTACCTTTACAGACTCTTCTTTCTTAGTCTCCACAGTTTTCGTTTCGACTTTCTTTTCTGAGTTTACTGTTGTTGTTTCTATCTCTACTGGTGGTTCTGACGACACGAAAAAAGCGGCACCTGCACCTATAACAGCAACTAAAATAAGTGGC
>Ga0256406_1004243_pt1 | contig 16728 bp, 19 predicted proteins | sample RumenRJG_03DNA_FD_185986 | JGI IMG/M metagenome (GOLD analysis project Ga0256406, IMG submission 185986) | Bovine rumen microbial communities from Lethbridge, Alberta, Canada - RJG_03 | ecosystem: Host-associated > Mammals > Digestive system > Stomach > Rumen | place: Canada: Alberta | collected... | reverse complement strand
AAAGCCTTCAGGTCATGCCTGAAGGGAATAAGGGATATACCCTTCTTTTTCTATAGATGTGTTACTGTCTTTGGTTAGGCAGCGGCATCTGCCCGCCACGGACAATCCCCCTTGGGCCATTATTATAACTATTATATGCGAGAGTTTGGTGAACCATTTCATTTTACATTAATTACTGATAATGTTCTTTTTGATAATTTTTGGATGTTTCTTTCCTCTCATATGGTTGACATAGTCTTGTTTTACTTAAGTTGCGCTTTAGTATATTTTGGATGTATGTATATAGCCTGCAAGAAATTATTTCCATCAGATACAATGCTTGCTTTCTTGGTATGTCTTGCTGCTTTTGAGACTTTTTCTGCAGGAACTAATGGGTTTAAAGCCGGGACTGCCGCGTCTGTGTTTTTAGTTGCAATTGCATACAAAAATAAAAAGTTTTTTTCGATATTAATGGCTTTAGCATCTTATGGCATACATCATTCAATGCAAGTGTTGGTAGCTGCATATATAGCTACATTTTTTATAAAGAATGTAAAGTGGTATTTTTATCTATGGGGGCTTTGTGTAATTTTATCAGCAATGCATTTTACAGTAGTACAAGAATATTTCGCGACTTTGACTGACGAACAAGGTGCGGATTATTTACGCGCTGATGATGACCTCACTTATAAAACAGGATTTAGACCTGATTTTATTTTATATAGCAGTATGCCTGTGATAGTGGGTTGGTATATGATATTCAAGCAAAACGTCCAATCTTCCTCATATGGATTTATTTTGAAGTTGTACCTATTAACAAATGCTCTGTGGATGCTTTGTATGTACGCCAGCTTTACCAATCGTATTGCATATCTTAGTTGGTTTATGTATCCAATAGTCCTTTTGTATCCTTTCTTGGCAACTCATTTTCGACAGAAAGCCCATAAGTTCATACCTTATATCGTATATGGTCATTTAGGTTTCACTTTGTTCATGCACATTATTTATTATTAAGAATATGAAGATTGAAAAAGTAAGTCAAGACGATTTAGCTAATTTGTGTGAATATAATACTCGAATATATCCAGAGAAAACAATAGCGAGTAAGCGCTACTTGGAATTCTGGCTTGCCAAACCAGATGCCAAGATGGATGATTATCTTATTTTAAAAGATGAAAAAGGGAGGGTTCATGGTCAAATTCTGTCCTCTCCGATGTCGTATTACCTGAAAGGGAAGTTAAATCACACTGTATGGTTGTTTGATTTGATTGTTGATAAAGAACTACGCAAGTCTGCTTGGGGCGTGGATATGCTCTTGCAATGTATGGAGTTGCATCCGGCATCGTGCTCAACAGGTTCAGGCCCCGCGGCATTACCTTTGCATCTTAAGTTAGGAAACAAGATGCTTGGGGAAATCAGAAAGTATGTAGGAATTGTCAATCCGTTTTATCTGATAACTTCATTCCATCGTGGCGCTGTGGCAATAGAGAAATACCCGCAGGAAATAGTTATCGGAAAGACGAGGTATAGGAGGATAATTAAGGAAAAGTTACCTTCGTTTAACACATATTTTAATGAGGGCCTGTTCGAAATAGGACGCGATAAGAGTTTCCTTGAATGGCGGTTCTTCAGCGGTTTACATCAATATGTATTTTATTTGGCAGAAAATAGGAATTCCTACTTTGTGGTGCGGAGTATTTTGCTAAAGGGCTTCCGAGTGCTGGAGCTGGTAGACTACAGGTGCCAGGCTACGGAAGCAGAATTTGAGAAGATACTGAAAGCTGTGCATCAAGTTGCAAAAAAGACTTGTTTACCTATTGTGGTTTGCGGTTCTACTATGGCTACATTTGATTCTGTATTGGAAAGACACCATTATCGTTCCATGGGAAGGCCGCGACCTGTGATTGGTTTCGTAAAGTGCAAAGATCGAAAGAAAGATATTGATGACAGGGATTTTTGTTTTGTAACATTGGCCGACTCTGACGGCGAAACGAATTGGGTATGATAGATAAAGGTAGTTTAGTAATATCACTTGATTTCGAATTGACTTGGGGAGCCATTGATTCGTGGAAACCAGATGGCTACGGAAAGACAAATATCCTTCAAGTAAGAGAAGTTGTTAATAGGCTAGCGGCTCTCTTTGAGAAGTATGATGTAAAAGCCACATTTGCCACAGTGGGGTTTGTGATGCTCCATGATGTGGAAGACATCAAGCAACATACTCCTGCTTTAATACCCACCTACGACAATGAGGGCCTGCGACCCTACGGGAAGTATCTGGATTATGTAGCCCATCAGGATAGCCACCTGTTCTTTGCACCTGAACTTGTTGAGATGCTGAAAAAGATATCAAATGTCGAAGTGGGCACTCATACCTTTGGCCATTTCTACTGCTGGGAGCCAGGTCAAACCATTGCGCAGTTCGATGCGGATATGGCAATGGCTCAAAAAGTGGGTGATGAGCAAGGACTGAAATTAGAAAGCATCGTGTTCCCTCGAAATCAGGTCTCAGATGAATATTTGGAGGCCAGTGCCAAGCATGGAATAAAGACCTATAGAGGCAATGCAAAGAAATACTTCGACCATACCACCAATCGATGGAAAGAACTATTCAATAAGGTTTCACGGTTGCTAGATGCATACACGAATTGGGGTGGCAATACTTCTATTCCATATTCTGAGATAGATACAAATGCCAAGCCCATGAATGTTCCTGCCAGCAGAATGCTGAGGCCATATACGCGTAAATTGAGATGGTTGGAAGGCTTGCGACTACGCAGAATCAAGAAGGAAATGCAGTATGCCGCAAAGCACCATGAGTTGTATCACCTATGGTGGCATCCTCATAATTTCGGAGCAAATATGGACGAGAATTTCGTCTTCCTCGAAGATGTGTTGAAATGCTACAAGGAATGCCATGCGAAGTATGGCATGGAATCAATGACGATGAAAGATTTCTATTATAAACTTTTAAATAATAATTAATTATGGAACTTAAAGAATTTACTGAGAATTTTGCGAACCAGTTTGATGATACTGATGAAAGTGTATTTACCCCTGACTGCCATTTCCAGGATTTGGATGAGTGGGGCTCGTTGACAGCTCTGGGCGTTATTGCCTTTGTCAAGACAGAGTATGATAAAAAGATAACAGGTCAGGAGATTCGCTCTTGCGAAACAATTGAGGATCTGTATAACTTGGTTAAGAACGCATAATCATGAGTGAATTCCCATTCTCTCTTGGAGGGAAAACGATACTGATAACAGGTGCTTCTTCTGGTATAGGCAGGGCAACGGCGGTAGCCTGTTCCCAACAGGGGGCAACAGTCTTTGTTACGGGGCGTAATGAAGCACGACTGGCAGAAACGCTCGCGATGCTGGAAGGTGAAGGGCATGAAGCCGTGGCTTGTGACTTGACTGCAGATGAAGATGTCAAGGCATTAGTGGGCAAATTGCCCAAACTGGATGGAATCGTACACTGTGCGGGAACACAGCAGACATGTATCACCAAGATGCTGGACAAGGCGAAACTTCAGGGTCTGATGGATACCAATTTCTTCTCTGCTGCTATGCTGAATACAGCCTTGATGAAAGCGAAGCTGCTGGTCAAAGGAGCGTCGGTCGTATTTGTTTCTTCTGCCGCTGCATCGCGTGTGGCAGAAGTGGGCAATGCTGCTTATAGCGCGTCGAAGGGTGCGCTGACGGCCTATAGTCGTGTGCTGGCGGCAGAGCTGGCTCCCCGCAATATCCGTGTGAACACAGTTGCCCCTGGTATGGTACGAACGGCACTGATGGAACAATTTGATGTCACAGAAGAAGAGTTCTTGGAGAACGAGAAACAATATCCATTGGGCTATGGTAAGCCCGAGGATGTGGCATACGCCATCGTGTTCCTATTGTCGAATGCCTCGCGTTGGATAACGGGTACGGAACTGCTGATGGACGGTGGACTTACATTACATTAAATTGTCTGACAATAAAATGAATAGAGCATTTATAAAGGGTTTGTCGTACTACCTTCCTGAGAAGGTGGTGACAAACGAGGAACTGGTTAAGGAGTTCCCAGAATGGAGTGTAGAGAAGGTGGCACAAAAGGTGGGTGTGGATGCTCGCCATCTGGCTGCAGAAGAAGAGACGGCTGGCGACATGGCTGAGAAAGCTGCCCGCAAGCTGTTTGAAGAGTATGGCATCAGTCCGAAGGAGATAGACTTCGTAATGCTCTGCACACAGAGTCCCGACTATTTTCTGCCCTCCACGGCTTGTGTTCTGCAAAACCGATTAGGCATACCCACAACTTCGGGTGCGTTTGACTATAACCTTGGTTGCTCAGGTTGCATCTATGGAATGGCAATGGCCAAAGGCTTGATAGCTGCTGGCATTGCGAAGAATGTGCTTCTGCTGACAGCAGAAACCTATAACAAGTACCTCCACCAATCCGACAAGAGTAACCGTAGTATCTTTGGCGACGGTGCTGCAGCATGTCTGATTTCTACTGATGGCTTCGCAGAGATAGGCGAGTTCTCGTTGGGTACGGATGGTAGCGGTGCTAACAACCTGATTGTGAAGACGGGTGCAGCTCGTCAGAAAAACGCTACAGGAAAGTTCGTGGAGGACGAAGAAGGTCATGTGTGGTATGATGACTATCTCTATATGAACGGAGGCAATGTTTTCAACTTCACGCTGGATGTGGTGCCGCCTATGATGAAAGAGATCCTGGCGAAGAACAGCTTGGAGAAAGACCAGATAGACTACTATGTGTTCCATCAGGCCAATAAGTTTATGCTGAGCACCATCCGTAAGGTGTGCGGCATTGCAAAAGACAAATTCTATATTAACTTAGCAACGACGGGCAATACCGTTTCCTCAACCGTTCTTATCGGTCTGAAAGACTGTTTGGAGAGAGGTACTATCAAGACTGGCGATAAAGTGATGATAACCGGTTTTGGAGTAGGACTGAGTTGGGGCGGTACGTTGTTGACATTCAAATAAAACAGATAATAGATGGAGAATAAAACTACATTGACGGTTTTCACACCGACATATAACAGGGCCAATTTACTTCTCCGAGGGTATGAGGCTCTTAAGAGGCAAACTAGTAAGGATTTCCTTTGGCTTATTATTGATGATGGTTCCACCGACAATACGCGTGAAGTGGTGGAGATCTGGATGAAAAAAGATAATGGCTTTGAAATAAGATATGCCTATAAGGAAAATGGTGGGCTTCATACAGGCTACAATAAGGCTATAGAGTTGATGGATACGGAAATCTGTGTCTGTATAGACTCCGATGACTGGATGCCTGATGATGGTGTGGAGCACATAATAAATGAATGGAAATTTTTCGGAAGTGATGATGTCGCAGGATTGGTTGGTTATGATAGTGATACTAATGGAAAAATTTTCGGAAGTAGGTATCCCCATGGCAAACAAGTCCATTATATAGAATTGAAGGAGGACAAACGGTATAATTGTGATAATAAGATCGTGTTGAGGACAGACCTGTTGAAGAAGGTTGCTCCACAGCCTTCATTCCCCGGTGAAAAGAATTTCAACCCCATTTGGATGATTTTGAAAGTGGACCAAATGAAGCCATTTGTTCTTATTGACAAATGTCTGTGCATTGTGGATTACCAAGGTGGTGGAATGAGCTATAATCTAATAAATCAGTACTTTAACAGTCCTAATAGCTTTTTGGAGTTGCGTAAGTTGTATATCTCTCTGAAACATGCTTCTTGGAAATACAAACTTCGCAATCATATTCACCTCGTTGCACAGTCATATATCGCCCATAAGAATCCTTTTTCAATTTCCAATAACATTTTAATAACAGCATTGGTTTATCCAATGGGATGGTTGATATATCTATATATGAAGCATAGTTATAAGAATTTTAACAGATAATCGCACATATGAAGGTCGTATATATTTATATGGGTAGCCGTGGCGTTAGCGATGATGCTTTGGGAATGGCTGCAGGTCTTCTGCATAACAATGCGGAGGTGCTTTGTGTGATTTCTGATAAAGTAGATAACTTGAGCCTTTGGGAGCGAGAATCAGAATTGAATGTTAAACTTTCGCTTCTAAAAGTGGCTGTTCCTAATACTGTTAAGGCAGGTATCTTTGGGCTGTTGAACCTGCCATTATTTTATAAGTTAAAAAAAAATATAGATGCATTTACTCCGGATTTTGTCTATTCTTTTATGGGACATCCTTTTGAGAGGATGTTTGTACCTTATCTGAAATGTAAGAACGTACTGACATCAATCCACGATTCAGAGGCTGATCACGGACAAAAGGACTTGCTTAGACCATTTCTGAATTTTTTCAATTATAAGCCGCGTTGGTATGTTACTTACAGCCATTTTTCTAAAAAAGGTCTTGTGGTAAGAGGATTCAAGGAAGACAGCATCATAGTAACGCACCTTGCATGCAATATAAAAGTAGCACGCGAGAGGACAGAAGCGAACTTGCAGAAAAGTGGGAAGTATATGTTTTGGGGCAGAATTGAACCATATAAGGGCATTGGCGTCCTGCTTGATGCTGTAGAGAAAGTTATTGCTGGTCATAAAGAGTCAAAGCTAATCATTGCAGGAAGAGGTAGTATAGAACAATACCAAGAGAAGTTGGTGAAGCTGAAAGATAATGTTGAAGTGTATAATTCCTGGATACCTAATGAGAAAGTAGATTCGTTTTTTGACATGGTTGACTTTGTTGTGGCTCCCTATACTGCTGCTTCTCAGTCTGGTGTTGTGACATTGGCATTCTCATACGGAAAACCTGTCATTGCCTCTAATTCTGGTGCATTACCAGAGCAAGTTGAAGATGGAGTAACGGGACTGATTGTGCCTGTTGGGGATGCTGCCCAATTAGCAGTTTCTATATCTGAATTGTTAGATGACGATATGCGTTTATCGGAAATGAAGAAAAACGCTTTTAATGTTTCGAATACCATGACATGGGACTCTGCAGCAAAGAAAATAATAGATTTCTTGAAAAATGAAGGTGTATTGGCTCGCTAATATCTCCAAATATCGAACAGAAATAATGGGTTGGGCCATATTGGGCGTGATGCTTGCTCATGTGAAAACCATCTGTGAATTTCCCGATACCCTTATTAATAAGTTATTGGGTGTACTATGTTATTCTGTGTTCACAGGTGGTTTTTTGCTATTAAGTGGTTTGGGCTTATACAACTCAATGCATTACGATAACAATATTAAGCGTTTTTATAGAAAAAGGGTGCAAAGACTTTTGGTTCCATATTGGATTATATCAACACCATACTTTATTTACACCGATTTGGTTGTGGGTGAGAATGTTTCATCGTTTTGGGGACATGTGACTACTTCGTCTTTCTGGCTACATGGTAATTATAGTGGAATGTGGTATGTTTCGGTATCTGTAGTATTGTATGCGTTATTTCCGTTTTATTATAGGTGCGTGTTTAGAGGAGTCAGCAATGATAATCATAAAAATGTATATAATGCTTTCCTGGTTTTGCTTTTGCTTGCTGTTGCTAAGTTCCTTTTAAAAGAATATGCATGTGAATACTACGAGAAAATAAGTGTAGCAATAGGTGGTACTGCATTGTTTGTTGTAGGCAGTCTGTTAATGAGTTGGATCGTTACAAAGAATGTGTTGCTTTCAAAAATTGAAATTGTTGAGATGGTTATAGTGGGGGGGGCAGTTTTGTTTATAAGCGGTATTTCTGGTATAATGAACATTCTGTCGATTATTATTCTGGCATTGTTTTTCCCTGCTATGAAAAAGTCAAAGCAGCATTTTCTTCAAGCTATGCTTAAGTTTTTTTATTGGTTAGGGAAGTATACGCTTGAATTATATGTCATCCATCTTCTTTGTTTTTATTTACTTAATGTATTATTTGGTGTTGAACATCAAGGGACTCATATTATTGCAGGTTGTACTGTCGCATTGCTTACATGTGTCCCTGTTAATAGAATTATAAAACTTGTTGTTGCGAGATTATGAAAATACTAATAATAGGTAAAAATAGCTATATAGGCAACCATATAGATGAATGGCTGACGCAACATGGACATCAAGTGGAACAACTTGATGTGTTGACGGACGAATGGAAGACATTCGACTATTCGCCTTACGATGCTATAGTGCATGTGGCAGGTATCGTTCATCAGCCAAATTGCCAGGATTGGGAACTATATAAGCGGGTGAATACGGACATGCCTATCCAAATTGCTTTGCAATACAAGAGCGCAAGGAACTCAAAAGGGCTGAAAGGACAGTGTGTGTTTTTCAGTACGATGGGGGTGTATGGTATAGGCAAAAGACTGAAACCAACAGTCGTTGATGAGAGCACTCCTTTACATGCAGATGGCATGTATGGAAAAAGCAAACTGATGGCAGAGGAAGGCTTGTTGAAGTTGCAGGATGAGACGTTTCAAGTGGCTTTTGTACGACCACCCAGCGTGTATGGAAAAGGATGCAGAGGGGGGTATATCACAGGATTCACTTCCATAGCACAAAGGTTGTCGGTCATCCCTCGTGCATATGAAGATGTGAAACAGAGCTTTATCTATATTGACAATCTTTCGGAATTGGTGAGACAATTGTTAGAAAGAAAACTTCATGGCGTGTTCTGCCCTCAGGATGATAAGGCGGTAAGTGCAAATGAATTGCTGGAAGTGATTTCTAAGGGGGTAGGTATTAAATATCGTTCTTCTAGGTTTCTGGGATATCTGCTCCGGGCAGCAAGTTTCATACCTCTGGTGAATAAGGCATATGGTGGCGTTGAATATGCTAAGGAACTTTCATCAATAAAAGGAGTTAATTATGTAGTAGTACCTTTTGAAGAAGGTATGCGAAGAACTGTTTCAAAAAATGATTGAAATGAAAAAGAGAATATGTTTTGTTGTTGCAGTTCCTATAACTGCACAAGCTTTCCTTAAAGATCATATCAAATTGCTGAGCGAGCAGTATGATATTTACCTTGTAGGCAATATAAATTCAGACGATGATGTGAAAGGACTGGCTATTGATGGCTGGAAGAAGATAGATATTGAAAGGGGCATTTCTATTTCAAAAGATTTGCGCTCTGTATGGCAAGCACGACGGTACTTCAAACAAATGAAGTTTGATGCAGTTCATTCGGTGACGCCAAAGGCCGGTCTGGTAACGGCATTGGCTGGGAAGTTGGCAGGAATAAAACATCGTACCCATATTTTTACAGGCCAAGTTTGGGCTACCAGTACGGGGTTGATGCGCTGGATGCTGAAATCAATTGATAAGGTTATTGCATATTGTGATAATCATATTATGGTTGATGGTAAGTCGCAGAGGGCTTTCCTAGAAAAAGAAGGCGTGTTAAAGCCTGGAAAAGCACTGGTCTTCTGTGAAGGGTCTATAGCAGGAGTCAATTCAGAGAGATTTGTGCCAGATGCTAATGCCAGAAAAGAAGAGCGTGAAAAGATTGGCATTAAAGATGGTCTGTTGACATATATCTTCTTGGGTCGTCTTAATCACGACAAGGGTATCGGTGAACTATATGAGGCCTATAACCGACTTGCAGCTGAAGTAAAGGATGTCTTCCTATTGCTTGTTGGATTTGATGAAGAAGGTTACTTGCAGAAATTGTCTGAATACAAAAATATTCAGGAGGGAAATAATTTCCACTTCTATGGATCGACAAGCAAACCCGAGCGTGTGTTGAATGCTGGCGATGTGTTTGTGTTGCCTACATACAGAGAAGGATTCGGCTCTAGTGTATTGGAAGCTGCTTGTATTGGTTTGCCAAGTATTTGTACAGATGCTTATGGCGTTCTTGACGCTTACATAGATGGCGAGACTGGATTACAATGTAAGGTGGGCGATGTTGAATCACTCTACAAATGCATAAAGAAAGTGCATGATAATCCAGAATTGCGCATGGAGATGGGTAGGAAATCAAGAGAACGAGCATTAAAAGATTTTAATGTGAAGCCCATCAGTGAGGCGTGGTTCAATTTTTATAAAAACATTTTAGGATTGGTATGAATCCATTCAGTAAATTATTAAATTGGTATTTCAGCAAAAAATCTTTGCCTTATTGGTGCCTGTTCCTTGCTGATAGTATCATAGTACTATTTTCTGGCCTGTTTACATTTTGGGCGGAAAACAGAACATTAGTGATGTTTCACCATCGCTTTGCTGTTCTGTATACAGTGTTGCTATATGTTGCTATTAGTTGGATAGGATCGAGGCTGTTTAAAACTTACCTAGGTGTGGTACGTTATTCATCGTTCGTTGATTTAATGAAAGTGGCATATGCTAACCTGATTTCAGCGGCAATAGTGCTTATTGTGTCATTTGTATTGGAATATTATGGAGTAGCTGCTCTATGTGCTTTTACCCAGACCGAAATAATCATAACGTTTATCATTGCTACATTGCTGATGTGGGCAATGAGGGTGGTTGTGAAAACATTACACGATGTCACACATAGCGAGAATCAACCTTTGACGAGAGTCTTGATTTATGGTGCAATGACAGGCGGTATTGGCATTGCTAAGAATATTAGAACACAGAAACCTTCAAAATACCAGTTGCGTGGCTTTATTTCACATGATAAACGTGCCAAAAACATGACTCTATTGGGCGAGAAGGTTTATAATGTGGACGATGATATTGCCTCAATTATAGCAAAAGAAAAGATTCAGGCAGTCTTGGTATCACCATTTCGGCTGGATGATTTCCGTAATAATCAGAAGATTCAAGACGTGCTAATTCATGCAGGAGTTAAGATTTTCTTTGCTCAGCAGGCAAAGGAAGCCAGCGTGAAAGACGGTGAACTGACAGAGGATGATTTTGCGGATATGCAGTTGAAAGAGGTGCAGGTCGAAGATTTGCTGCCTCGTCAGGAGATAAAGGTGGATATGGATTCTGTTGGTGCTATGTTGACTGGTAAACGTGTGCTGATTACAGGATCTGCAGGTAGTATAGGCTCTGAGATGGTTCGTCAGGTAGCCATTTACAAACCTTCTGCAATGATGCTGATAGATCAAGCAGAGACTCCTGAGCATGACATCAGACTGATGATGAAAAAGGATTATCCTGACATCAAAGCAGAAACAGTAGTGACTACAATTTGTCGTGAAGATAGAATGGAGCAAATTTTCAGTGAATTCAAGCCTGACTATGTTTTTCATGCTGCTGCTTATAAACACGTACCCATGATGGAGGATAACCCATCAGAAGCTGTACTGAATAACATCTATGGAACGAAGGTTATTGCTGACCTGAGTGTGAAGTATGGCGTGAAGAAGTTCGTGATGGTATCAACGGATAAGGCTGTGAATCCGACCAATGTGATGGGATGCTCTAAGCGAATCTGTGAGATATATGTGCAGAGTTTGAATAATACTCAGGATAAGTGCCAGTTTGTAACGACTCGTTTTGGAAATGTTTTGGGTTCGAATGGTAGTGTTATTCCATTGTTCCGTGAGCAGATAAAGAATGGCGGTCCTGTGACTGTTACTGATGAACGTATAGTCAGATTCTTCATGCTGATACCAGAGGCCTGTAAGTTGGTGCTGGAAGCTGGTACCAAAGGTAATGGTGGCGAAATCTTTGTCTTTGACATGGGTAAGCCTGTGAAGATTATCGATTTGGCTAAACGTATGATTGCTTTGTCTGGTGCAAAGAATGTGGAGATAAAGATTACAGGATTGCGTGAAGGTGAGAAACTCTATGAGGAGGTGTTGAACGAACTTGAAGGAACTAAGCCTTCATTCCATGAGAAGATACGTATTGCAGAGGTGCGTCAGTATGATTATTCCGTGGTAAGCAAGGATATTGACGAGCTTATTAAGATAGCCCATCAGTATGATAAGATGGCCATCGTTGCCAAGATGAAAGCTATTGTACCTGAATATAAGAGTAATAACTCTATTTACGAGAAACTGGATAAGTAATGTTATACAAAATTGCTCATATTCTGAGAGATAAACTGAGTTGGCTGTGGAATATCATCGAGTGGATAAATGGGGCGATATTCTATATAAGATATGGGAATAGGTTAAAGGCTTTTTCCTTTACTACAGTTCCTGATGGGTATGATATTGTACCCATTAAAAGCATTCCAACAAATGATTTAGTTTCTTTCTTTATGCATCAGCCAGAGGAGGCTTATACCTATTTTAGACCTCATGGATTTGACGTTAAAAGTATAAAGTTGCTGCAAAGGAATAAGGCTTTTCTTGGCTATGTGTTGAAAGATAAAGCAAATGGCGCTATTGCAGGCTACTGTTTCAATCGTTGTTTTTCCCATGGTCAAGGATTTCGCGGCAGAATGGTTGACATAGACTATCGAGGGAAAGGCCTTGGGACAGCCATGAACAAAATCCTTAATGAGGTGGGCTTCGGAATTGGCCTAAGACTTTTTGAAACTGTCTCTAAAGATAACGTAGCTTCGTATCGTTCAGCTATGTCTGCAAGCAATGTAAAAGTGGTGAAGGAATTGGAGCATAATGAGCTGTATTTTGAGATACTTCCATCATGAGTACAAATAACCAAGAACTTTTCTATAATCTGGTAAGATCCGGACTGTGGGCGGACACTTCGGTTCATGATTTACGGTTCACGGTTCATGATTTTGAACAAGTGGATTGGGACGAAGTTTACCAACTGGCGGAAGAACAATCTGTAATTGGAGTTGTTCTTTCTGGAATAGAGCATTCCAATGTTAAGCCACCACAGGAGCTATTGTTGCAGTGGATTGGAGAGGTTCAGATTTTGGAACAGCAAAACAAAGCGATGAATGCTTTCGTTGCCGAGTTGATTGAGAAGTTGCAGAATGCAGACGTCTATGCATTGCTTGTTAAAGGTCAGGGAATCGCACAATGTTATGAGCACCCATTGTGGAGATCGTGTGGAGATGTTGATTTGTTGTTAAGTGCAGATAATTACGAAAGGGCAAAGGCATTCTTAACTCCAATGGCAGACCATGTGGATCCCGAAGAAATTAACATGAAGCATCTTGGTATGACGATAGACGATTGGATTGTGGAACTGCATGGCACGATGCACACTGAAATTTCTCCAAGGGTGAATCTGGGAGTTGATGAGGCGCAAGACGCTTGCTTTAAAAAGGGTGGTGTTCGCTCATGGAATAATGGTGGAACCAATATTCTCTTGCCTTCTCCTGATAATGATGTGATACTTGTATTTACCCATATCCTGGAGCACTTCTTTGTAGAAGGTGTGGGATTAAAACAGGTGTGCGACTGGTGCAGATTGCTTTGGACTTATCGCTTTGAGTTGGATTTACGTTTATTGGAATCACGAATACGGATGATGGGCATAATGACCATATGGAAAACTTTTGGTTCAATGGCGGTAGATGTGCTTGGAATGCCGAAAGAAGCAATGCCGTTCTATGATGATAGGTTCCAGAAAAAAGGCCGACGTGTTCTTTCAAGAATCATGAAAAGCGGAAATATGGGGCATAATAATGACTTAAGCTATCGGTCTAATTATACTGGCTTGACATATAAGTTAGTGGCCTTGTGGCGAAGAATAAAGGATTTTGCAGGGTTCACAATTATATTTCCTGTTGATGCTCCAAAGTTCTTTGTACATTATGTATTTAGGAAAATATGATAATAGATAAGACTCTTTTAGACAAGGTTTCGGAACAGGCGAAGGCTTCACCAAGGCTTAGGATGAATTACAACTTTCATCAAAGTCTTGACGAGAAGTGCCATCGCTTTCTGAATGCCGTTGAACCAGGAACTGAAGTGCCAATACACAAACATCCGACAAAAGACGAGACCTTTGTGATTCTTCGGGGAAAGGTCAGAGTCACCATACATAACGATGACGGTTCGATTATCGAGGATGTTGTGCTTTGTAATGAGGATGGTCGATATGGCGTTAATATACCGAAAGGCGTGTGGCATAAGTTGGAGTGCATAGAGGAGAATTCCGTTATCTTTGAATGCAAGGAGGGTCCGTTCGTTCCACACGAACAAGACGGTATTCTAGAATTTGATGAGAAGAAGTAAATGAAAATTACGAGAATATGATACTAAAATGGATATTTGATAGATTGGTTTCTTTCATTGGTTTGTGCTTTTTATGGCCAGTACTGTTGATTGTTGCCATTCTTGTAAAAATAAAGATGCCAGGGGGACCTGCTTTCTTTGTTCAGAAGAGAGTAGGCAAAGATGGCAAATTATTCGACTGCCACAAATTCCGCACGATGACAGTGAAGCACAATGGCAGCACTGTGTCTGTGGCTGGTGATAGTCGCATTACTCCACTAGGCGCTAAACTGAGGCACTGGAAGTTGGATGAACTACCTGGGCTCTGGGATGTGCTGATTGGTAATATGAGTTTTGTTGGCCCGCGTCCAGACGTGCCTGGGTATGCGGATAAGTTGCAAGGGGATGACAGAGATGTACTTAAGCTACGGCCGGGGATTACTGGACCGGCTACTTTGAAATATCGCTTGGAAGACGAAATGATTTCTGAGTATGTGGCTCAGAAGCAGAAGGATGGTGATACACGACCTATGCAAGAAATAGCAGTAGAGTATAACGACAACGTGATTTATCCTGATAAGGTCAGACTGAACTGCTATTACTACCGCCATTACTCTTTCATCAAGGATATTCAGATGATTCTCTGTACTGTTCTCGGAAAGAAAATGGAGTACGCTGGAGAAATTATTTAACCTCACACAGATACAGATAGCACAGATTTTTTATGGTTATTGATAAGAAACTCCTTGACGAGGTAACTGAAAAGGCAAAGACTTCGCCTCGTTTGCGAATGAACTATAACTTTCATCAGAGCCTTGATGAGAAGTGTCATAGGTTCCTGAATGCTGTGGAGCCTGGTACAGAGGTGCCTATACATAAGCATCCCACAAAGGATGAAACGTTTGTGATTCTTAAGGGAAAGGTGAGAGTTACGACACACAATGATGACGGCTCGATTATCGAGGATGTGGTGCTATGTAATGAGGAAGGGCGATATGGCGTGAATATTCCCAAAGGGGTGTGGCATACGATTGAGGCGATGGAGCTGGATAGCGTGATATTTGAATGCAAAGAGGGGCCGTTCGTGGAGCATGAGGTGGATGGAATACTGAATGTGGAGAAGAAATGATTAAGGAGATTGTTAAAGGGGTATGGGCATTTTGTTCATACCTTTTTGTGCCTCAATGGGGGAGGATCAAAGGCAATGAATAATGAAGAACTGAGAGAGACGCGTAAGCAGATGTTTGCTCAGATGGAGCAGAGACTGCAGGAGATTCATCCAAAGGATGGAGATAGGCTGTTTTACTATCATTCCTCTGAGGATCGTATTGTTCTGTCGCATGCGCTGTTTTGGGTGATGACACAGCCGCAGTGCCTGAAGGGTAAGATTAGGAAAGAAAGGTTCTTCCTCTTGCTTCGACAGTATGAAGAAGAGATGCTTGATGCCTTTCTCACGGAGGACGAATATTTCTCTGAGCTATTGCGCTATTGCAATATCCTATTTGAGATGCTGCCCATGATACTGATGAGTACGGGATTTAGAACAGACAAGCAGGGACAGGGGGGACAGGTCAGCGTCTCGCGGCGGCGTGAGGGTACAAGTCGAGCTGCTTAGTTCGGCTTGACTTTGATAATAGAGTGAAGAATAAAACGGTATTAGAGTTTCCCTGAATTCCAGATACGGTGGATGACTCCTTTGCCTATGCCAGTGAGTCGCTCCAGTTGTCGCAAGGAGGCACCACAATCTTTTAGTTCGAGAAAGACTTGTTGCTTGGTGTTGTTGTCCAACTGTTGAAAGGCACTGTTATTAGTAACACCAGTTTTCTCTTTAATAAGTTTCCAAATCTGATCGTCTGAGGGCCTGCGGCGAGAGCTGCCTTCAATATCCAGGCAATAGACGTCTTCGGGTAGAGGCTCGTTTACGATGGCTTCAAGTTCTGTAAATGGAATACGATTCAGCACTGTCTGCGTATTGCAAATCTGAAAGACTGAATCTACGCTTCCGTCATATTCAGACCAGGAACTATACTCATAGTCTTTGACGTGTTCTACGATGCCTGCCTTGACAGGGTTCTGATGAATGTAGCGCAGTAGGGTTGTGAAGTAAGCCATGTCGTTTACTGGCTCTGATTTGAAGCGCTCTTTAAACAGATGACCATCCCTACCGTATTTCCGATTGTAGTAGTAAACGTAAGAGCTGGCTATGCGCTTGATGGTGTCTCCAACGGGTTCTTCTCGTTCACGTATCAGCAGATGGAAGTGGTTTGACATCAAGCAATAGGCATAATATATGCAGTTGGTGCCACAGGGATTGCCATCATCATCGAATTGGATGCGCATGCGGTCGAGGGTGTTGATGAACTGGTAATAGTCCTCTGCATCACAGAAGATCTCCTGATGGTTTATACCTCGCATCATGACATGAAAGATACCGGTGCTTGATGGTTTACGTGGCTGTCTGAGGGGACAGGGGGGACAGGTCAGCGTCTCGCGGTGGCATGAGGATGCAAGTCGAACTGCTTAAAGTGGCCTGATTTGATAAAATGAAGGACGTAAATCTACATCAGAGTTTATCTGAGTTCCAGATACGGTGAAGGACAGGGGGGACAGGTCAGCGTCTCGCGGTGGCGTGAGGGTACAAGTCGAGCTGCTTAGTTCGGCTTGACTTTGATAATAGAGTGAAGAATAAAACGGTATTAGAGTTTCCCTGAATTCCAGATACGGTGGATGACTCCTTTGCCTATGCCAGTGAG
>Ga0256406_1004242_pt1 | contig 16734 bp, 11 predicted proteins | sample RumenRJG_03DNA_FD_185986 | JGI IMG/M metagenome (GOLD analysis project Ga0256406, IMG submission 185986) | Bovine rumen microbial communities from Lethbridge, Alberta, Canada - RJG_03 | ecosystem: Host-associated > Mammals > Digestive system > Stomach > Rumen | place: Canada: Alberta | collected... | reverse complement strand
TAGATTACTATCTCCAACAGAAAGACAAAGTTTCTAGTACGGAGAGAACCGCCCAGTGCCGAACGGCATGCTAGGTGGTGTGAGAGGGACTTGATTGTTACCTACTCGATCCCGGAATTGGGACGGGCTTATAAAAAAGGGCTTGAAAGCGGATGCTTTTAAAATAATTCATCTATAACTATTTTCGGACGATTTTTCAATTAGTTGTATGAATTCCCGTTCGGAATCGTTATAATTCTAGTTAGGATACATATCCTTCACAAGCGAGGAATCAGTTTGAATTTATTTGATCGGGTACCGGAAAATTTCTTCTCGGTTTTATCTAGGAAATACAAGGCCGTCTACGCTTTCGCATTGGTCCAGCTTTTCGACACGCTGAAGACCTATAAGTCGAGGATCCGCAAGAGCGATTACCTCGAACAGCTCAAGGACCACGGGGAAGACCTGCTGAAGCTTTTCGACGTGGACCTCGACCGTCTCGACGACAAGGACGACGAGGAGAAGATCCCGCTCGAAGTTTCCGATTCGGCCGTGTCCGCCAAGGTTTCCTACATCTACCGCAAGCTCGTCTCGACTGGCTGGATCGACGTCGAGAAGGACCTGCACACGAACGTGGAATATCTCTTCCTCCCGTCGTATTCGATCCAGTTTTTAAAGCTTATCACCGATTTGTCTTCGGACAGCTCGCTCTATGTCCCCTTGGTCCACCAGACCTATTCCGAACTGAGCCTCGAGGACGAGAAGGAAGACGACTACATGTTCCGTTCGCTCGTCTCGGCCCGCAAGAACGCCGACGAGCTCGAACTCAACGTCACCTTGCTCCACCACTCCATCTGCGTCTTCGGGCACCAGCTGACGACCGTGTTCGATCCGAACGAGGTCCTGCGCCAGCATTTCGACGTGTTCAAGAACGAGGTGGGCGACCGCGTCTACCATCCGATGAAGACGTTCGACTCGCTTTCTCTCTACTCTCTCCCGGTCATCAAAATCCTGACCCGCTGGAGGAACACCCCGCGTTTACTGGCCAAGCTCGTGAGCCAGGCCAAGTACGACCCGGAATTCGCCAAACAGAAGTCGAGCGAAGTCTCGTCGAGAATCGCCGGGATGATCCAGGAGACGATCGACATCTTCTCCCGTCTCTCCGATTCGTTCGAGGAGATCGACAAGGTTAACGCCCAGTACACGAAGGCCGTCCAGAAGAAGGTCAACTACCTCGCTTCGAGCGACAAGTCCGTGAAAGGAAAGCTCGACGCAATCATTCTGGAAATCGCCAAGCAGCTCGATAAGAAAGGCGTCGTCTCGGAAGCGGACATCGACGGCGTGGAAATCGTGCGCGACGTGGCTTCGACCATCTCGATTTACCGCCAGGGATTCGTCAATTCGGAATCGCTGACCTTGCCTTTTAAGCGCACGCTGCGTGGGGACAGCGATCCTTTGCCTTTGGCCGATCCGCTCGACGGACTCGACGACCCGGATTTCGACATGTTGATGCAGGAACAGAACCGCTTCAGCGAGGAAGCCGTCGAGAACTTCATGCTGAAGAACTTCGGGAATAAGAGAATCATCACGTCCCAGGACATCGCCCTGAACACCGGGGATGACTTCATCCTGCTGATTCTGGCGGTCGTCCGGGCGGAATTCGGAGACATGTTCTATACGATCGATAAGAAATCGGATCAGATCCGGAACGGGCGGTTCTATCTGCCCTGCTACACGTTTACCAGGAAAGGGAGGACGGCTTAGTTATGTTTGAAGAGGATTTCGATAAGCTCTCGAGAGGGGAACAAGGGCAGTTCCGCAAGGTGCTGTCCGATTTGCTGTACCACTGCTACATCGTGCGGCGCGTCTACGACCGCGCGACCAAGATGAACAAGGTCTCCCCGGATTATCTTTTCATCGAACGCCACTACGATCTCATCGGCGACTACCTTTCGTACGCCGGGATGCAGATTAACAAGGACGACGACGCGGGGGTGGTGTTCCTTTCTTCCGACGACGAGTCGAACCGCATCCGCGTGGATTCGGTGACGACTCTCGTCCTCTACGCCCTGCGTTCCTATTACGAGGACAAGATCAAGGACGCCCCGGAGACGAACGAGATCTACTGCGACTCGGTCAGCCTCAAGGTCCTGATGAAGGATCTTGGCCTGACGGCGGTCTCGAGAAGAATCTCCGCCCTGTCTTTAGGCGCGGCCTTGCGCATGCTAAGCATGTACAACATCGTTTCCATCGTCCGGGGCTCGTTCTCGGAACCTTCGTATTCGTTCTACATCCTTCCGAGCATCCGCTTCGTGATTTCGAACGCGAAGCTGAACGCGCTCTATAACGCAATCAAGAACGTTTCCGACGGCGGGGGAGACGACTCCTTCCCGCCCGCTTCTTCCGACGAAGGAGGAAATAACTAGTTATGAAAACCTTAACCCGCTTACGCCTCATCAACTGGCACCTGTTCGCCAATGAGGACATGGACATCAAGAACATCACGTTCTTAACCGGTGCGAACGGCACCGGAAAGTCCACGATTATCGACGCCATCCAGATTGTGCTGCTGGCCGATACGAGCGGACGCAACTTCAACAAGGCCGCCAACGACCGCACGGGCAGAACCTTAAGCGGCTACCTGCGCTGCGAGACGGGCCAGACCGCCGACGGGCAGGTCATCTGCCTCCGTCCGGGACGCTTCACGTCCTATATCGCTTTGCAGTTCAGAGACGACAAGAGGAACGAGGATTTCACGCTCGGCATCGTCTTCGATTCGTACGAGGACGATTCGGAGGAGCACCATTTCTTCTATCTGCGCGGGAAGTTCCCGGAGAACGGCTTCACGACCAAGGACATGCTTCCGGTCGAACTGCCGCGCCCTTTGACCTATAAGGAGCTTTCGAAGTATTTCGCGGATTCCTACGACGCGAAGGATTTCCGTTTCTTCGATTCGAACCTGGCCTACCACGACTTTTTGAAGGACCTCTTCGGGAACATGCCGGAGAAGTATTTCACGCTGTTCAAGAAGGCGGTCTCCTTCTCCCCGATCACGAACATCTCGAACTTCATCACGGAGTTCGTCTGCGACATCGACTACAAGATTGACATCTCCGCGATGCAGAACAACATCGAACAGTACAAGCTGCTTGAAGTCGAGGCCAAGAAGATCCAGGAGAAGATCGACGGACTGACCGAGATCCAGAACGCGTATAAGGCGTATAAGTCCGAGGAAGAGAAGCTCGGGATGGCCGACTACATGGTCGACCGCGTCAATTTCGACAAGGCCGGTGACTCTCTGAAGAGTGCCTTAGCCGACCTCGAGAAACAGAAGCAGAGGATCCGCGAGATCGATGCGCTCCTGATCGACAAGGAACACCAGGAGAACGAGCTCAAGGAAGAAAAGGAAAACTATCTCGCTAAGAAGGTCGGTTCGGCCGGGTATTCTTTGACCGCGACCCTGCAGAGCAAGAAGAATCAGGCGCTCGAGAAAATCGCCGCGCTGCAGACGAACTACGCTTCCCTCAGCAACACGTTGAAGGATTATCTGAAACTCTACGGGGACGCCCTGAGCGGGCTTTCGGCCGCCCGGATCGATTCGGACCTTTCCTTCCTAAGCGATGACGAGAGCGACGCGCTCGAGAGTCTTTCCGACCAAGCGCGGGAATTCATGAGCCTCGCCAAGGACCTCGTCGGGCATCTCGACGACAGGACCGTCCGGGAAGACGAGATCACCGAGGCCCAGCAGGAGATGGCCTCCATCCACACGTCCGCGATGCGCCTCGACCGCATGATTGAGAATTCCATCATGGACCTTTCCCGCACGTCCGACGCGCTTGACAAGGAACTGAACGAGATCCACGAAGGACATAAGCCGTTCAGTTCCATTTATCTCCAGGTCCGCTCGGCGCTCGAAGAAGCGCTCAAAGAACGCCACCCGAACGCGAAGGTCACGTCCTACTGCGACCTCGTGGACATCCGCGACAAGCGCTGGACCCGCGCGATCGAAGCGATGATCTACAACCAGAAGTTCAATTTCTTCGTCGCAGAGGATTATTACGACGAGGCGGCGAAGCTGCTCTCGCGCATCTGCCGCGAATTCGGCTACTACGCGGTCTCTGTCGTGGATACCGGCCGCTTGCTCGACCACGGTTTCGACGCGGACCGGGGCTCGGTCGCCGAGGAAATCGAGACGGACGACGACGGGGCGAGGGTCTATTCGAACTTCTTGCTCGGCCGGCTGAAGAAATGCGAAACCTTCGAAGAGGCGAGAAAGTCCGGAAACGGCCTTCTGCCGAACTGCACGGGCTACCGGAACTACGCCTCATTCTATCTGAACGAGAAGCGCGCGGAAATCTCCTATCTCGGGACGAAGGTCGACGAAGAGACCATCTTAGCCAAGAAGGACCAGTTCTCCCAGATCAACAAGGAACTGTCGCTGTACCGCGAACTGGCGAACGTCCTCCACAACATCACACGCCTCGAGGTCCTTTCGACCTCCGAGTCGAACACGTTCAAGGCGGATATCTCGTCGTTAGCCAGGATTGACGAGCTCAACGCGGAAGTCGACCGCCTCGAACAGGCCATGAAGGAAGGCGAATCCGGGGAGGTCTCCGTCTACGACGGGAAGATCCGTTCGATCGACGAGGATTTAGCTTCTCTTGAAAGCGAGAAGGCGGAACTGCTGAAGGAACAGGGCGGACTCGAGAATTCGGTCAAGGTCCTGAATTCCGAGACGATTCCGTCCGCAACCGCCTTGATGAACCACTACAAGGAAGCCCTCGAAGGCTTCTCCAAGGTGCTCGTCGAGGAGAAGTACGGGCCGTTCTACGACAAGGCCTGTGCGAATCTATCCATGCAGCAAATCGTGACCCAGTCCCGCCAGCTCTACATCCAGACGCAGGACAAGGTCAACTCTCTGCGCGGGAAGCTTCTGAACTTAAGGAGACGCTACGTCATCGAGCAGCACCTTTCCTACGATCCGGAAGTGCTTGCGAACAACGACGACTTCGATAAGGAATTGAGCAACCTTCAGCAAGTCCTGCTCCCGTCCTACACGGAAAAAATCGCTTCGGCCCATATCAAGGCGACCAAGGAGTTCAAGGACGACTTCATCTACAAGCTCCGTACGGCGTTCGACACAATCCGTTCGCAGATCGACGATCTGAACCTGGCTCTGAAGGACGTCCGTTTCGGCAAGGATTCGTACCGTTTCACGGTCTCGCCGAACAAGGACTACATGGAGTACTACCAGATGATCACCGACGACCTGCTTCTGAATGTCGGGGACGCCGAGGACGTCTACCTCGAGAAATACAGGGACACGATGAACAATCTGTTCAACCTGATCAGCGACTCGACCGACCGGGCCAACGGGGATCTCCGCGAACAGATCATCGCGAACGTCGAGAAGTTCACCGATTACCGCACCTATCTCAATTTCGACCTCATGGTCAGGAGGGGGAACTCCCAGACCGAGTCGTCCCTGGCCAGGACGTTCAAGCAGCAGTCGGGAGGCGAGACGCAGACGCCGTTCTACATCTCGATCCTCGCTTCTTTCGCCCAGCTCTACAGGACGAACGATCCGGATTCGGATTCGCTGCGGCTTGTCATCTTCGACGAAGCCTTCTCCAAGATGGACGGGGAGCACATCAAGCAGTCCGTCGGCTTGCTGAAGTCGTTCGGCCTGCAGGCGATTCTCTCGACGCCGTCGGAGAAGCTCAGGGATCTTTCGAAGATTGTCGACCTGGTCCTCGTCACGATCCACGACGCGAAGCGAAACCGCTCCTACATCGACCGGTACGAGGATACCGATCCGGCCAAGGACGCTTCTAAAACAGGAAGCGGCGGGGAATAATCCGTTACGAGAGAGCCGCAAAGGCGGCTCTTTTATTCATATCCGTCCGTCTTTGAAACATAGAAAGAAGGAAGAATCCGTATGAAGTTCGACGTGCACGATTTGAAGAGGAACCAGATGATGCTGACTGGCAGATTCGCTAAGAAGGGCTACGACTGGTGGTGGCATTCTTTTACCGCCCGCGACGCTGTGACCGGGGAGGAGAAACCGTTCTTCGTCGAGTTCTATCTCATCAATCCGAAGCTCGACCGGGGCGAACCGGTCCTCGGACAGAGCGAAGTAAACCGGAAGAAGGGGCTCCGCCCGTCGTATCTGATGGTGAACTGCGGGACGTGGGGAAAAGACGCCCGCCAGCTCCACCGCTTCTTCTCGTTCTCGAAGGTGAAGATGCGCGCGAAGGCGCCTTTCTCAATAGAAGCGGACGACTGCTTTCTTTCGGATACGGAACTCCGCGGGAGCGTCTCGGTCTCTTCGGAAGAAGCGGAAAAACATCCGGAACTCATGAGCGGGGCGGGAACGATGTCCTTCAACCTGAAGGTACATAAGGACATCGCGTTCAACGTCGGATACGGGACGTCGAAACTCTTCCGGGATCTGAAGCGTTCGAAATGTACTGGCACGCCGAAGGCATGAAGAGCGAATACGAGGGGACGGTCGAACTGGACGGAAGGAAATATCTCGTGTCGAAAGAAAATTCGTTCGGATACGCGGACAAGAACTGGGGCAACGGGTTCACGACCCCGTGGGTCTGGCTCTCGTCGAACGACATTGTCTCACTCAAAACCGGAGAAAGACTCGACCATTCCGTCTTCGACATCGGCGGAGGGAAACCCAAGGCGTTCGGGATCTCCCTGCCGAACAAGCTCCTCGGGGCGTTCTATCTCGAGGGGAAGGAATACGAGTACAATTTCTCGAAGTTCTGGAAAGGCGTGAAGACTCGTTTCTACTTCAAGGAAGACGAAACGAAGGTCTACTGGCACATCGAGCAAGAGAACCATCAGACCAAGATGGTCACGGACATCTCGTGCAGAAAGGAAGACATGCTCTTCATCCGCTACGAGGATCCGCTGGGACACATCCGCCACCACCATCTCTATAACGGCGGGAACGGCGAAGGGACGGTGAAGCTCTACGCGAAAAAAGGGAACGCCCTCCTAGGGGAATATAAGGTCGGACACGTCGGCTGCGAATACGGCGTCTTCGATTAGATTCTAAAAAACACTTGAATTTCGTCAAAAAACGTCTCTTTCCGTTTTTCGGAGAGAGGCGTTTTCATCAGAAGGAATGTCAGGCGCAGTATCCTTTTTCCGTCCAGATGTAATCGGCGTATTCGGGATGGTCGATGAACGGGTTCCGCGCGAATCCCATTTTGTCGAGGCGGTCGTTTCTCAGCTTTTCCATCTCCGTGACAGGATATTCCCGGTTCCACCGGATCAGGTATTTCAGCTGACCCATATGTTTCTTATCTGAGTTGGACGTATCGTTCGAAAGATAGAGCTTGTGCGTGTCGTAATAGCGGCAGGCCGTGTAGAAGATGATGCGCGCGGCTTCTCCGCGGGCGCTTTCGAATCCCGAAGCTGCCGGATCGTACGTACCCTGGTCGAGACCGTAGACGTGGTTGCCTCTATCGGAGTTTTCGCTGACGAGGGCGGGGCGGATCATTTGCGGATCCGAACCCGGTCCGCTTTTGCCGACTCCTCTCGAATTGGGCCAGACGTGCTCGCGGTTGAACGCTCCCTGACCGGACGAACCGCTCCAGTAGTAGTTGCTCACCGCGTCTTCCATCGAATGGTAGAAGGGGACTAAACCCGTTCCGTCCGCGTTTAGGTCCGACTTGGCCAGGACCTGTTTCAGATCGTCGTACGTGCACGGGCTTCTGGTCTGGCTTTTCTCGATTTCCTTATCGAGATCGGTTAAAAACGCCAGCCCGCGCAGGGACGTGTCGACGGACCAGGCGTACGAAACGCCGTTTTTCGAAACGGAAGACGGGGAAAAACTCTCTTCGGAAGAAACGGACTCGGAAGAGACTTCCGAGGGAACTTCCGATAAAAGGGTTTCGGACGAAGTCTCCGAGTTCGTCGGGGATTTCGAAGGGGCGCACCCGGCTAAAAGGAGGGCGCAGAGCAGGACGGTGAGTCTTTTTTTCATATCCGCTAAGTGAATGATTTACAGGATGATCTTACAGGCTCTCGACGAAAGAAGCGAGCTTGGAATCGGAGTAGAAGGATTCGGAGTACGACTTGACGAGGAGACCTTCTTCCTTCGGCTCGGCGAATTGATGATTGATCGAGGCGCCCGAATCGAAGGAGATGCGGCTTCCGGAGCGGTCGTATCCGCACATCTTCAGCAGGGAGGAATCCTGATACATCGTCCCGTCGGCGAGCGAGACCGAATCGACCGCGCAGTCGCCGCCGCCGGAAGCGTTCTCGCCGATGATTTCTGCCCAGCCGTTTTCCTGCGCGATACAGGCGAAGGCGTTCGCCGCGGAGAAAGTGCAGCCGGAGACGAGGACATAGAACTTGTATTTGCTTCCGTAGGACGGAATCTTCGTGTAATAGCCGGTCTCTGTCGACTGCGAACCGGTGGTCGGGTTGGTCCACTGGAAGGTCACTTCGTTATGGAGGAAGGCCAAGGCCTGCGCACAGCTCGAGATGTGGCCTCCGCCGTTCAGGGAGAGGTCGATGACGACGTTCTTGACCGAGCTGTTAGCCGCGAAGGCGGAGAAGGCTTTCTTGAAGAGGGCGTAGGTGTCGCCGTCTTTCGTCGACGCATGGACGCCGTCGTCGTAGAACTCGTCGAAGCGGATGATTCCGGTCTTGGAACTGATCGAATAGCCTTCGGTCGTGCAGGAGGAGGCGTTGCGCGCCGCTTCGAGGCGCTCATAGGCTTCGTAGCTCGTCATATAACGCTGCTCCGGGCTTTCCTGAATGCCTTTGGCCCAGTACTTCTGTCCGTTCGTCACGGAAGAAGACGTGAGTTTCGTCCCGAAACCCGGAAGGGTGAATCCGGTATGGCCCCCGTCGTCGTAATACGAACCGAGGAATTCCGCAAAAGCGTTATCCGCCTCGGCGGGATTCGTCGAGAGCATGGCGGATTTAAATCCGGAAGAAGTGAAGACGGCGTCGGCCGAGGTGTATCCGAAATCGGCGGCTTTCCCGAACAGGTAATCGAAATGGAAGCAGGTCGAATAATAGAAATACGAGGCGTAGGAGGACGATCTCGCTGACGAAGCGTTCTTATACGCCGCCTTTCCGTAATCGGTGTACGAAAGGAAGTTCCCTTCTTTGCCGGTGTTATAGAAAGCCGTCGAGTCGTCCGTCTCGTAGAACTCCGCCCCGTTGAAGGCAAACGAAAGCCCGCTCGGGACGAAGAAGAGCTCGTTCACGTAGGCGAACGGAAGCAGGACTTCTCCGCCGGATTCGAGGATGTCGGCGTCGTACTTTGAAAGGTCGAAAGTGATTTCTCCTCCGGAGGTGTAGGTGCTCGTCGGGTTCCTGATCCCCATCGCCCAGCCGGAGTCGCTTTCCATCGAAGCGAGGTCCATCGGGACTTTGAGCCCGTTCTCGTAGAACTTGGTGAAATTGTCGAAATCCGAGAACCAGACCGTGTTGTTCTCGACGTCGAACTTCGCGGAAGCGCCGTTATGGGTCGCCGCGTCCCCGACGAAAACGAGGGAGTCGTAAAAAATATCCAGGAATTCATGGACGGAGACGTACGGGACGTCCGCATAATCCGAACTGAAGTAGACATGTACGTCCTCGCTGGCGTTCTTGAAATTGGAATTCGTGTGCAAGGCGGTCTTTGCTTCGGAAATCTTATCGTCCACGGTCGACAGGACGAGGCTGTCCGTCGGATGGTTGTCGACGGAGTACCGGCTCGTATAGACGTCGACGAAGCTGAACGAGCAGGCGGACAAGGTCGATACGGCCGCCACGCAGGCCAGAGGGAAGAGGATGTTTTTCTTTTTCATAAGGATGGTCTCCTTTGCGCTTTCATTATACAGAATGCACCTTGGGAAATGGGGGTACATTTCTGCCTTATCGTATAAGACAAATTGAAAATGACCTGAAGATATTCAAGAAAAAAATCCCTGTCCTGCCCTTGTGGAAACAAAACAGGGATTAATAATGTCATTCGACTTCGATCGACTGAATCTCGCACTGCTGCCCGGAGACGAGGTAGGTGTCTTCCGACCCGCAGTACGGGCATTTCTTTCCGGTCGCGGTGGTCGGATACGTCTTCTTGCAGGATTTGCAGTACGACGTCGCCTGGACGACAACGATGTTCAGCTTGCAGTCGGTCAGGTATTTCGTCTTGAGCTTCGCCCATTTGAAGCAGTCTTCGAAGTAGGAAGGGACGATCGTCGAGACTTCGCCGACTTCCAGCGTGATCGAGGCGACCCGTTTGACTTTATTCTCCTCGGCAACCTTTTCGACTTCGTCGATCATCGAGAAGACGAGGCCGAGCTCATGCATTGTTCGCTTCGGTCGGGACGGAATTGCCGGTGTACTTCAGTTTCTTCCCGCTCGCCTTGACGGACTTCTTATAGGCGCGCTTCTTCTGGCGCATCATGCGCGCTTCCTTCGAACCGGAGTGCGCGATGATCTTGAACGAACGCTTCAGAACATACGGGACCATCGACGGAACCATCTGTTCGGCGGTCTTCATCGTCGTCGCCTTCGGATGGTCGCGGAAGAGGTGGATTGCGTCGAACTTGCAGCGGGTCGTGCAGATGCCGCAGCCGATGCACTTGTGCGGATCGACGATCGAGACGCCGCAGGAGAGACAGCGCCCGGTCTCCTTCTTGACCTGTTCCTCGGTGAGGGTCAGGTGCGCGTCGCGGAACGACTTCTTCGCGTCAATCGACGGATCCATTCCGGCTTCCTGGCGCCCGCAGGTGTCGTAGGCCGGAAGCTTGATGTCTTCCTTGTTGAGCGGAGTGAACGAATGGCGGTTGTACGCGATTCTCGGATCGGCGTTCCACTGCACGTGGCGGTGCAAGGCGTCGGCGACGTAGTGCCCGGCCGCGATTGCGTCGATCACGAACTTCGGACCGGTGAAGACGTCTCCTCCGACGAAGATGTCCGGATCGGCGGTCTGATAGGTGAGCTTGTCCGCAATCGGATAGTTCCCGTGCCAGAAGTTGACCTTGGTTCCCTTGAGCATGTCGCCCCAGACGATCGCCTGCCCGATGGCGAAGACAATCTTGTCCGCCTTCAGGGTGATCGTGGTATTTTCGTCGTATAACGGCGAGAAGCGCTTCGTCTCCGGATCGATTGTGCGCAGGCACTTCTTCATGACAATCTCGGTGACGTGTCCCTTTTCGTCGACCTTGACTTCCTTAGGACCCCAGGACGGGTTCAAAACGATGCCTTCTTCGAGGGTCTCCTCGATTTCGTCCTTGGAGGCCGGCATGGTGTCTCTCGATTCCAGGCAGACCATCGTGACGGACTTCGCGCCGAGTCTCTTCGCGGTGCGGGCGCAGTCGACGGCGACGTTTCCGCCTCCGACGACCACGACGTCCCCTTCGAACTTCTCGTCCTCGTGATCGATCGCGTGTTCGAGATAATCGACCGCGACGATCGTTCCGTCGGCGGTGTCGTTAGCGACGCCCGGGCGTCTTCCGCCCTGGCAGCCGATGGCGATGTAGAAGGCCTTGTAGCCTTGTTTCTTCAGTTCGTCGATCGTGACATCCTTGCCGACTTCGACGCCGCACTTGATGTCGACGCCGAGTTCCCTGATGATGTCGATTTCGGCCTGGACGACGTCTTTTTCAAGTTTATAGGTCGGGATGCCGTACTGGAGCATGCCGCCCGGCTTCTGGTGCTTTTCGAAAACCGTCGGACGGTAGCCCATCAGCGCGAGGTAGTACGCGCAGGAAAGTCCGGCCGGGCCGGCGCCGACGATGGCAATCTTCTGGTCGAAGTGCCCGTACATGGACGGGACGACCTTCTTCGGAACGTATCTGGTCTCCTGCTTCAGGTCGCGGTCGGCCAGGAACTTCTTGACCGCATCGATGGAGACGGCGCGGTCCACGGTTCCTCTCGTGCAGGCTTCCTCGCATCTCTTGTTGCAGATGCGGCCGCAGACGGACGGGAACGGATTCATCTTCTTGATGAGTTCGAGTGCCTCGTCGTATTTCCCTTCGTGGGCCTTCTTCAGATAGGCCTGGACCGGGACGTGGGCAGGGCAGGCGGCCTTGCACGGAGCCGTGCCGGTCTCGTAGGTGTCGGTCATTCTCGCCGTGTCACGGTAATTTTCGTCCCAGGCGTATTTGCCCCAGGCTAAGTTATCCGGAAGCGGAGCCTGCGGATACGTGAACGGCTTGCCGTCCTTATGGCAAAGCTTCTCGCCGAGCTTGACGGCGCCCGCCGGGCAGGATTCGACGCAGAGGCCGCAGGCGACGCAGTTCTTCGGGTCGACCTTGGCCGTGTAGGCGGAACGGGAGAGGTTCGGAGTGTTGAACAGCATGGACGTGCGCAAGGCGTTGCAGATCTTCACGTCGCAGTTGCAGATATCGAAAATGTGTTCGGAACCGTCGATGTTGGTGATCTGGTGGACGAAGCCATTGTCCTCGGCTTTCTTTAAGATCTCCAAAGCGCGTTCCTTGGTGATGTAATGCGCGCGTCCGGTCTCGACAGAATAGTCGGCCATGTCGCCGACCTGGATGCACCAGTCGTCCGGATCGTCGCCGCAGCCTTCGCCGAGCTTGGCGCGGGAATAACGGCAGGAGCAGATACCGGCGGACAGATGTCCCTCGTATTTCTGCAGCCAGTAGGAGATGCGTTCCAGATCGACCGATTCGTTGCGGAACGAAAGGGCCTGTTCGACCGGGATGACGTGCATGCCGACGCCGGCGCCACCTTCCGGCAGCATCTGGGTCGCTCCCGCGAGCGGGAGGAACGTCATTCTTTCGAAGAACGAGGCGACTGCCGGGTTCTTGTCGACACGGTCCTTGGACGAGTTGAAAAGTTCGGCGCTGCCCGGAACGAAGAGCGAGACGCGCCATCTCTTGATGCGCGGCTTGTCCTTTAACGGATGGTCGTGGGCGTAGTTGTCACTGTAGTCGTATTCGAGGATGCCGACGACGGACATGTCGTCGAGCAGCTTCTGCAAAGCGACCGGTTCGGAATCCGGATTCATCTTCCGAATTTCTTCGAACGTGTAGAACTTGCGCAGCTTCATCTTGTTGGCGACGACGGCCATGTCGTGCGTGACGACTTCCTTCAGGCCCCAGTACTCCGGGTCGGCGGACGTGACGCCCTTGACCTTGTGGGCGATGACCTGCGTGATCTTCTTGGCCAGCTTCAGGATTTCCTTATCGGGATTGGGATCGTTCTCCCATTGGGAGTGGACGGTCTGGAATTGTTCCGGCATAAATGTGTGAGCTCCTTTTTCGAACTGTTTCTCAGCTCGTGTTGATACAGAACAGAGATATTTTACTATAAAACTATCCTCAAAGAATATAAAAACTTGTGCTGTTTCGGCGAAAAACGAGATAGAAAACAAAACCCCTGAAACCGTTCGAAAACAGAGAAAAAGAAATGCAATCCTTTTAAGAAACGAATGAATTTCCGCTTCTCTGTCATTACGATAAAACCGGCTCCCGGAGGAGCCGGTTGACGAATCGGACCGTAAACTAGGCCGCGAAGAAACGGCGGACGAGATCGCGGGAATACTCGACGGTCTCCTCCATGTCGCCGAAGGCCATGACCTCGCCGGCGAAGTAGGTGTTCTTCTCGCCCTGCAGCGCCTCGACCTTGTCGTACCAGCCGTCGGCGTAATCCTTGCAGGAGACGTGCGGGAAGTAATACCAGTCGTCGATGCGTTCGGTCTTCTCGACCGGGAGCCCGGCGATGCCCATATCCTTCAAAGTTGTTTCCTTGGCGACTTCGAACGGGACATCCTGCATACCCTCGTGGTTGCGGAGCGTGAAGGTGACGAGCGGCTGCGCGCCCGCGTCCGGCCATCTGTGGTAGAAGACCATCAGGTGACCCATGGTTTCCGGAGTCATGTTCTGGAAGAAGTAGTACGAGATGTTCGGAGCCCTGTCTTCCGGCGGACGGACCGCCATGGTGAAGTACTCCTTGTGGACGATCTTCGAGAAGAGTGCCTTCTCTTCCTCTGTCGCGTCGCCGTACTGCGTGAACATTTCAAGCGGCGTGCAGATGATGAGCTTATCGAATTCTTCCGGTTCTTTGTCGTTGACCGTGACGTAAATCTTTCCGTCTCTGCGTTCGACTTTCTTCACTTCCGAATTGAGGACCGCCGGATGCTTCAGATGGCTGTTGACGCCTTCCCAGATGGACTGGGTGCCGTTCTTCCAGGTCCAGAGCTTGCCGGTCGAGAGGAACTGCTGGACCGTGAACGCGTCGAGATACTTGACGACGTACGCCGCCGGAATCTCGTCGAAATAGCCGTAACCGAACGAGGTGAATGGTCCTTTCCAGACCATCATCGCGTCCTCGCAGTGGTTCTTCTTCAGGAATTCGGTGAACGGAAGCGCGAGATCCTTCAGGTTCTCGTTGACGCCTTCGATGTGCGCCAGCTTCATTTCCGGAGACGGGCACGGTCCTTCGTAACGGCCCTCTGCCACTCCGCGGTGGCCGTTGACATCGTAGCCCTTGTATTTCTTCGCCAGAAGCCTATTCAGCTTCTTCATCTTCATGAATTTCTTGAGCAGGGCGAGCTTAGAAGACTTGAGAGGAGTCCCGTCGACGTTGCGGAAGCTTCTGCCCATGGCCGGTCCGTCCGCGTGCGTCGTGCCGCCGAACTCTTCGCATTCGTGAACCGCGAAATACGTGTCGCAGCCCATGACCGCCCCCATTTCGATCGTGCGGTCTTCCCACTTGCCGTCTTTGTTCTTGACCTTCATGAGCGGAGAGAACGCCTTGCCGCCGACACGTCCCGACTTTTCGTAGATTGTGTAGTTGGTGTAGCCGTTTTTCTCGAGGTACATCGCCGCCGAAGTTCCGGCCGGACCGCCGCCGATGATACAGATACGGATATTCTTGTCTGCCATATTGTTGCTGACCCTTTCCTAACCGACTTCAAATTTCTCAGCGTTTACATTCTAGCGTATAATCTAACGATTGTTAATACATAAAGTAAAATGTGTGCGAAGAAAACTTCGCTTTCTTAACCCGGTGAACTAAATTTAGGGAAATAGAAGCAGAAAATTATTCTTAATAGCACAAAAATGCAAGATTATAGCGGAATACTTTCAAAATTCGCAGGAGCTCTCCAGAACGGTCTGTAATTCCTTCTGGTCCATCTCTTTGGGAACCGGATAGAGAGGATTCCCTTCTTTGGCCGCGTGCAAGGCCAGCGCCCCGAGGTCTTCTTTTGCCACGGTCCCTTTCGGGAACTTTTCCGGAATCGACATCCTGTCTTTCATATCTTCGATCCACGAGATGAATTTTCGACTCTTTTCGTTTCTGGAAGCGGAACCCGGCGTCAAATTTAATAGATCTGAAAGCTCCGCGATCTTCTTCTCTGCCTTCTTCCCGTACGCTTTCAAAACGTGCGGAAGCAGGACCGCGTTGGCGTAGCCGTGCGGGACGCCGTATTTTCCGCCCAGGGCGTGGGCGAGGGCGTGCACGTATCCGACGTAGGCCCGTGTAAAAGCCACACCGGCGAGATAGCTCGCCTTCTGCATGGCTTCCCGGTGCTCCAAGATGTTCTTATCCGCGTAGAACAAATAGAGGTGGGCGTAAATCAGGCGGATCGCTTCTTTGGCCGCTTCTTTCGTTCCCTTCGTGTTCTCGTGCCCGATGTAGGCCTCGACCGCGTGGGTCAATGCGTCCATTCCCGTCGATGCGATGAGCTTATTCGGGAGTCCGGCGAGCAGATCCGGATCCAAAATCGCCGCGTCCGGAATCAAGACCGGATCGTTGACCGAGAATTTGTCTTTCGTCTTTTCGTTGACGAGCACCGCCGCGATGGTCGCTTCCGAACCAGTGCCCGCGGTCGTCGGCACGGCCAGAAGAGGGACCTTCCTTCTACGGACTTTCAGTTCCCCGCGGAACTGATCGAGTTCTTTCTTCGGATTGCTGATTAGAGCCGCCACCGCTTTTGCCGTATCCATCGCCGATCCGCCTCCGAAAGCGATCAGCGAATCGCATTTTTCCTTTAAGAATAGATCCCTTGCTTGGTAGACGACTGCGAACGTCGGGTTTGGGACGACCTTTCCGAAAAGCCCGTACGGAATCTTTTCTTTCTTCAGGGCTCCTTCGAGCGGAGCGGTCAGACCGAGAGCAAGAATCCCGCCGTCGGTGACGATCAGGGGATGGACGAGTTTCCGTTTCTTCAGAAGGGACGGAACCTTCGAAAGCGAGCCTTTACCTTCGAGCGTTTCCGGCCTTCGGAAGTTCAAAAAGTGCGAAACCAGGTTCAAACTCTGCTGGTATACGCGGCAGATTACTTTGTAAAAGAGGTTCATACGGTCATCTCCTTATTTCTTTTCCGTACCTTCAGTTTAGCATGAAGACCGCCCCGGTTTCCAACCCCAGCGTGACGCCCGGTTTCGTCTCTTCCGTTTTCTTCCCCGATCGAAATATAAGTCCTTTCTTAACTTCCTAATTATCTTTATAATAAAGGGCTGAGAAAGCGATTATTTAGAACTTTCCCAGCCCGATAGACTATAGAGCCTGTTTTCTAGGTCTTCCGCGCTTCCTCTTCGGCTTCGGCTCCTCGCCGGGAAGAAGGCCAAGAGCCTTCAGGCTCTCCTCCTCGGCCGGGTTGATTCTGACAAGTTTCCACTCATCTCCGATCCGCACCTTCTTCGCCCTCTTCAGGGTCTTGAGCATCTTCGAATAGGTCTGCGTCTCAAGCAGGCCTTTTTCCTTGAGCCTGTTGATCATACGGTAGGTCAGCGTCTCGCTGAGGAAGTCGACGAA
>Ga0256406_1004241_pt1 | contig 16737 bp, 12 predicted proteins | sample RumenRJG_03DNA_FD_185986 | JGI IMG/M metagenome (GOLD analysis project Ga0256406, IMG submission 185986) | Bovine rumen microbial communities from Lethbridge, Alberta, Canada - RJG_03 | ecosystem: Host-associated > Mammals > Digestive system > Stomach > Rumen | place: Canada: Alberta | collected... | reverse complement strand
AGAAACGGTATTCAGCGCGGAGGAGTCATTGCTTCCGCAGCCGGCAAGGACGGAGGCGGCAACCATACCGGCTGTGACAGCGCTCCAGATTCTCAGATTTTTTTTCATAAAGATTTTGTCTCCTGTTTCATTCATGCAAAGTAATGGTCTGTATTTTGTTTACATTTGAAGGAAAAAGGCAAATTGCTTTCTCATTCTAGCACAGTTTATTTATATTGCAAAACGTGTAAGCCCTGGATCATGATATGACGTGCAGGCGCTGAATCATGGTATGATAGCTACATATGGAATCGAAACTGTGTGACGCACAGGCGCGGAGAGTGCGGCATGAGGTATGAAGTTTGAAAGTTCTGCTGATGCAGAACTTTCAAACAGCAGCAACGGTGCTGACGCACCGGCTGCCGCATTCGGCAAAACCGCATGCGCGGATTTTGCCTCAGCGGGGTATAAGAATGACGAGGAAAAGCGCGGCGGGGGAAAAATGTGGAGTGCGGGCAGACTTGCCGGAGAGGGGCATTCTGGTACTGTATTTAGGGCTGTTTGCGGCGACGGCGCTCCTGCTCGCCTGGTTTCAGCCGCTTCAGCCGACGTCGCCGATGCTGGTCAATCCGCCGGATGAGTTCACGCGGATTGTCATTCCGCGGTATATCTGCGACCATGGGACGCTGCCCACGGGGTTTGAGCCGGAGGTGCAGATCGCGGGGTACGGCGGTTCCTATGCCTTTTTTCCATATCTTCCTTACATTTTCATGGGCTGGGCCATGCGCCTCACATCTCTGTTCACGGGGCAGGAGGCCGCGCTCACGATGGCCGCGCGCTGTGTCAACGTGGCCTCGGGCCTGCTGATGGCTGTGACAGTCTATTTTCTCTCGCGCAGGGTTTTCCAGGACCGCGCGGTTCGCTGGGCATTCTGCTATATCGTGATGTTCTGGCCGGAGCAGCTGTTTGTGCACACGTATGTCAACACGGAATCGATGAGTCTTCTTTCGACCGCGATGATTTTGCTTGCACTTGTGGCGGTGTATCAGGAGGGACCGGAGATCCGGCACTCCGTCCTGCTGGCGGCGGGGCTCGTGTTATGCCTTCTTACTTATTACAATGCCTATGGCTACGTGCTCGCGGCAGTGGTGCTGTTTGTCGGGTCTTTCTTATATCCTGTGCGGCATCCTTTGCAGCACCCGGGGGAGAAATGTCAGAGCATGTTTTCTCCCGTATCGGGACAAGGGCGTGAACAGAGTCAAAATACGTTTGAAAACGGCATATCGGTGCCGTCTTCAGACGCTGGCGGGGCTGCGGGAAAAGGGCTGGTCTGTGACCGGTCGCTCCTGCTGCGGCGCGGATTTCTGGTGCTCGCGCTGGTGCTTGCGGGAGCCGGATGGTGGTTCGTGCGGAGTGCTGTGCTCTTTCACGGGGATTTGTTTGGCCTTGCGACCATGCGGAAGGTGCGGGAGCCGCTGCAGGGGATCTTTCCCCCGACGTATCGTGCGCAGGGCAAGTCGATTCCGGAGATGTTCCGGGAGACGGGGCTGTTTTCGCAGATGCTGAAATCGTTCATCGCAAGCTACGGGGCGAACAGTATTTTTGCGGGGCCGGGGCTCTATTTTTATGACCGCTGCTTTCTGTTCGGCGGCGCCGCGCTGGCGGTCGTCTTCGGCGCGGCCGGAGAGCGGAGGCGGAGTGGGCGACGGCGTTTCTTTCATGCAGTGGTGATTGCAGCTGCGCTTTCGGTGTGGGCGCTCTGGCTCTGGTACAGCTACGCGATGGACTTTCAGCCGCAGGGGCGGTATCTCCTTGCATCGATTCTCCCGCTGTTCTACTATATGACAGCAGGCTGGATGCATCTTGCGGACGCGCTGCGGATCCGGGGAAGGCTGCGGACGGCGCTGGCAGCGATGGCTGCCGCGGCGGCTGTGTTCTGGGAACTGCGGTTTGTCCTGGGGACGGTTCTGCCGCTCTGCGTGAGCATCTATGTCGCATGATAAATATTCTTTGAGGTCGATATGGTATTCTCCAGCGTAATCTTCACATTCCTGTTCCTCCCGATCGTGCTCGGGCTGTATTTTGCGTGTCGGAATGACCGGTGGAGGAACGGCGTGCTGCTGGTGTCGAGCCTGTTCTTCTATTGGTACGGCGAGCACACGTTTTTCTTCATCATGCTCGCGTCCATCCTGGGAAATTATCTGTTCGCCCTGCTGATCGACCGCTCCGCGGGGACGGGGCGGCGGAAATTCTGGCTGACGCTGGACGTGATCGCCAACCTGAGTGTGTTCTTTGTTTTCAAGTATCTCAATTTCACGCTCAAGATGGCGAATGATCTGTTCCATGCGAATGTGCCCGTGACGAATATTGCACTGCCGATCGGCATCTCGTTTTTCACCTTCCAGGCGATGTCCTATGTTTTTGACGTATACCGCGGAGATGCGGAGGTGCAGAAAAACCCGCTGCGGCTCGCGCTCTACGTCGCGTTCTTCCCGCAGCTGATCGCCGGGCCCATCGTCCGCTACAAGACGATCGAGGAGCAGATCCGCACGCATCGGACCATCACGGCAGAGCGGTTCGGCTACGGCGTGGAGCGGTTTATGATCGGGTACTGCAAGAAGGTCATCATCGCCAACAACCTCTCCAACTGCGTGTCATACCCGTTCGCACTGCTGGATTTTGCCGGGGCGGATCACCCGGTGCTTTACTACTGGATCGGCGCCGTGGCCTACTCGCTTCAGATTTTGTTTGATTTCTCGGGATATTCGGACATGGCGATCGGCATGGGCGAGATGTTCGGGTTCCATTTTGACGAGAACTTCAACTACCCGTATATGGCAAAATCGGTGACAGACTTCTGGAGGCGCTGGCACATCTCTCTGTCGAGCTGGTTCCGCGATTACGTCTATATTCCGCTCGGCGGCTCGCGGGTCAGTGTGCCACGGCACATTTTCAACATGCTTGTTGTCTGGGGACTCACCGGCATCTGGCACGGCGCGAATTATACCTTCTGGCTCTGGGGTCTTATCTACTGGTTCTTCCTCGTGATTGAGAAATATCTCATCCGGCCGGAGCAGCGGCCGCGGGGCGTGCAGATCGCTTGGCGCGTCGTGACGCTCCTCATCGTCATGTTCGAGTGGGTGCTGTTCAATGCCGTGGGCCTGAAGCAGGGCATCCACTACTGGATGGCGATGCTCGGCTTCTACAATCACAGCCTCGGCTTCACCAATCCGGATGTCATCCGGCTGTGGCGCGAGTGGGGACCGTATATCCTGATGGGTGTTCTGTTCAGCACGCCTGCGGCGAAGGTGATCCGCGCGCGCTGCAACAAAAGCGCAGGACTCCGCGCATTCTGCGACGTGGCCTTCCCGGTTGGACTGTTTCTTGCGTTTGTTTGGGCGGTGTCCTTCCTCGTGATGGGCGCGCATAATCCGTTTATTTATTTCAATTTCTAGGGTTTTGTCCCTGACAAGTTTAGCTTGTTTGGGACAAAAATCGTCCCAAACAAGCTAAACTTGTCAGGGACAATCCGGAGGGAGCAGTATGCCGGAGAAGTATGAAAATCTGGATATTTCGGAATCTTCGTTTCGTTTGAAGCTGGTGCTCGGTCTGTTTCTGGCGGGGCTGATTTTCGCGGCGGTGTATACGGATATCGGGATTCTGCGGTATAAGATCACGGGGAAGCCGGATCTGTCGTACTGGACGAGCGACGCGGACGCGGACAATTTCGAGGCGCAATACACGGCGTGTTTTCCGTTCAAGCTGTTTCTGCTGAGCGCGAACGGCGGGATCAACCGCGCGATGGGCGAGCGGGAGATGAATGATGTCGTCCGGATGAACAATGGGTATCTGACGGCCCTGATGGTGCAGGTGCCGGAGGAGCGGCTTCGCGCGGAGGCGGACAAGGTGGCGGCGCTGCAGGAGTGGCTGGAGAGCCGCGGGATTCCGTTCCTGTATGTGGCAGGTCCGGTGAAGTCGAACGAGAAGGATCCGGAGCTGCCGGCGGGGGATGTGGATTACACAAACGCAAATCTGAACATTTTTCTGGATGAGCTCGACAGGAAGGGTGTGAATTATCTGGACCTGCGCAAGGAGATGGAGAAGGACGGGATGAATTCGTATGACTGGTTCTATCATACGGATCATCACTGGACGACACGGGCCGGGTTCTGGGCATATGGCAAAATCGAGAACTGGCTTGTGGATACGACCGGGATCACGGTGGATCCGCAGGTGACAGATCTGAACAATTATCAGATCGACCGGTATGAGAAGATCATGCTGGGGTCGCGCGGCAAGCGGGTGGGCCTGCTGTACGGCGGCGTGGACGATTTTGAGATGATCACGCCAAAATTCGAGACGAGTCTGACGGATGTCGCGACAGGCAAGACGGGCACGTTTCAGGATCTGCTGGTGAAGGAGGACTATCTGAAAAATCACGAGACGGATTATCTGCGGTCGGATATCTATGATCTGACGCTGCAGGGAGCGACGCACGTGGTGAACAACAAGTCGGCCAATGACGCGAATATTATCTTCATCACGGATTCGTTCGGCTTCACGGTGCAGCAGTATCTGGCGCTGACGACGAGCCGGCTGGATGAGATCTCCGCCTACACGCCGCAGGGTGTTTCGCAGCTGGCTGGCGAGGGAGGCGTGAACCCGGAGGCGGTGATTCTGCTGCAGTGCCCGGTCTTCAATCTCGGCGTGGACACGAGCTTTGACTTCGGTATCGACGGAGCCGGGCAGTGAGAGACGCCGGTCCGGCGGCGCAGCATGCGTGGGGTATATCTGCAACAAAATGGCATATCGCGGAGACGCGGCGGGAATTGCACCGCGGCGGGGGCATTTTTACAATAAAGACAGCGATTCGGAAGGATCACGATCCGGAAAAGCGGCAGGCAGGAGATATAAGCGGGGGCGGTTATGGTGACAAGAGATCGGCTGGCACAGATTTACGGAGACGACGCGGAGCAGGCGGAGAAGCGCTTTGCGGCGCTGGAGAAAACATACCGGGCATCGTTCGGGGAAGGGGAACTCTCCTGCTTCACGGCACCGGGGCGCACGGAGATCATCGGCAATCACACGGATCACAACGGCGGCAGGATTCTCGCGGCGAGCATCACGATGGACACGATCGCGGCAGCGGCGGTGAACGGCACGTCGGTGGTGCGAATTCTGAGTGAGGGATATCCGGATCCGATCGTGGTGGACTGTGATGCGCTGGATAAGGTGCCGGTTTGCCAGGGAAGTACATCGCTGGTGGCAGGCATCCTCGCGGCGGCAAAGAAGTTCGGATATCAGATCGGCGGGTTCAACGCCTGCGTCTCGACACAGGTCATCAGCTCGGCAGGCGTGTCCTCCTCCGCTTCCTTTGAGATGCTGGTCTGCGCGATGCTGAATCAGTTCTTCAACGGAGGCGCGATCGACTGCGCGCACTACGCGCGGATGGGCCAGTATGCGGAGAATGTGTACTGGGAAAAGGCCTCAGGCCTCATGGACCAGATGGCCTGCGCGGTCGGCGGAACGATTCTGCTCGATTTTCAGGGCGGAGATGTGAAGTATGAGAAGGTGGATTTCTCATTTGACGCGCTGGGCTGCAGCGAGGTGATCATCAACACCGGCAAAGGTCATGCGGATCTGTCGGCGGAGTACTCCTCGATCCCGCAGGAGATGCGGCTGGTGGCAAAGGAGTTCGGCGGAGAAAATCTGTGCGACGTGAAGGAGAGCGATGTGCTCGCGGCAGTGCCGGCGCTCCGGGAGAAGCTGCACAATGACCGGGCGATCCTCCGCGCGGTGCATTATTTTGAGGAGTGCAGCCGCGTCGATCAGGCAGCCGCGGCGCTCCGGGAGGGAAGAAGCGAGGAAATGCTGCGGATCATCGAAGAATCCGGGCGGAGCTCCTACGAGCTGCTTCAGAACTGCTACGTGCCGGATCATCCGGAGGAGCAGCCGATCCCGATGGCACTCATGCTTGCGCGGCTGTATTTTGCCAAAATCGGTTCCGGCATCTGCCGTGTGCATGGCGGCGGCTTCGCGGGCGTCATCATGTGTGTGCTGCCGAAGCTGGAGACAGAGAAGTTTGTGGAGTACATGACGCCGTATTTCGGCGCGCAGAATATCTATGTCACCGGAATCCGTCAGACCGGCGCTGTGTGCATCGGCGAATGAGCAGCAAATCTCAAGCGGAGGATCCCGTTTGACAAGAGCTGCCGGGACAGCGGAACCGGGACAAATGATTCCGGCATCCATCAAAACATTTCCTGGTCAGAACATTCTTTTGGGCTCGTGATCGGGGTGATCGGACTCACCCTCGATGACGGGCCCGTTTTCTTCGTCGTACACCTCGAGAAAGCTGTGTTTGCCATTCTGATCCTTCCAGCCGAGGATTTTGGACAGGGGCACGTTCTCCATCGATTTGAAAAGATTTGCCTCGATGTAGGGGTTGGTTTTCTTAAGCTCCGCGATGAGGTTCTTGGTGTACAGCCGCTTTGAGGCGGTGTCGCCGTTCGCCCGGCAGGTGGTGCAGGTGTCCGTGAATTTGCAGGCGCACTGGATGAAGTGCAGCCCGTTGTAGTCGCGCCAGTGCTTGATGTCCGCCTCGCGGATGCAGTACATGGGCCGGATGAGTTCCATGCCCTCGTAGTTCGTGCTCCGGAGCTTCGGCATCATGGCCTGAAACTGGCCGCTGAACATCTGCCCCATGAGAATGGTCTCGATGACGTCGTCATAGTGATGGCCGAGCGCGATTTTGTTGCATCCGAGTTCCTTCGCCTTCTTGTAGAGGTAGCCGCGGCGCATCCGCGCGCAGAGATAGCAGGGCGACTCGGTCACGTGATAGACGGAGTCAAAAATCGTGGTCTCGAATATCGTGACCGGTATGCCGAGGAGCTTCGCATTTGTCTCGATGACGTTCCGGTTCATCTCGTTGTAGCCGGGGTCCATCACGAGAAAGACCAGCTCGAACGGAAACTTGTTGTGCCGCTTCACCTCCTGAAACAGCTTGGCCATGCACATGGAATCCTTGCCGCCGGAGATGCAGACGGCGATTTTATCGCCGGGCTTCACGAGCTCATATTCCACGATGGCGTGGCAGAATTTTCCGTACAGATCCTTCTTGAATTTGCCGCGGATGGATTTCTCAATCTCCTTCCGGCGCTCTTCATCCGCCTCGGCGCGCATGGCGGATTCATAGACGAACCGTCCGTATCCGCCCTCCAGGTTGTAGGCATCGAGTCCGCGCGCGCGGAGCGCCTCCGCCGCGTTCTCGCTGAGGCGGCCGTAGCGGCAGACCACGACGAGGCGGTAATCCCCGGCGTTCTTCGGCAGCGCGGCGCTGCCGCCGAGAATGGCGTCGAGATCATAGTGCAGCGAGCCGGGGATGCTGTCCTTTTCAAAATCCTCGCGCTCGCGCACATCGAGGATGAGATAGGTCGACGGGTCCCAGTGAAAGAGCTCGTCCGGTGTGATGCCTGCATTTTCCAGTTCTGACATATATACCTCCGGCTTTGATTTTGCCTGTGATCATCCATGCTCCGGTGCGCCGGTACATGCAGTCGGGCGGTCCGACGCTCTGACCGGCCGGCAGGACGGGGAGCCGCGCCATCTGCCGGAACATTCCTCCTCCGGCCCGGAATTTCCATGCAGGGCGTGGGAAGTATGGTAGAATGAAGCCATGGATGACATGATCAATGTGTTAAAAGAATACCAGGGAAACGGTGCGCTGCTGCTTCTTTATCTCGCCGCGCTGCTCTATCTCCTGATCACGGAGCGGAACCGGCGGACAAGACTGATGCTGGTGTACCTGCCGCTGACGATTCTGATTTTGTTTCTCCTGCCGCCCGTTTACCGCTTCTACACGGCGCGGAACGAGGGAGATACCTATTATCGGATTCTCTGGCTCCTGCCGATGGGAGTTACGATGCTCTACGCCGGACTCAGGGCGACGATTCACCTGCCGGGAAAGCTTCGCTTCGCGGGGTATGCCGTGCTGTGCGCCGCCGTCATTGTATGCGGTTCCAGCGTTTACCGCAACAGCAATGTGATCAGGGCCGAGAACCGGCTTCATGTGCCGCACCAGGTGGTGGATATCTGTGACTACCTGCTCGCGGACAGCGGCGGGGAGGAGGTCAGCGCCGCCTTCCCTTCCAACATCGTGCAGTTCGTGCGCCAGTACACTTCCAGGGTCAATATGCCTTACGGCCGCGACATGCTCATCGCAAGATGGGGTTACTGGAACGAAGTCTACGACGCCATGGAAAAGCCGGACACCGTGGAGGCAAAGACCCTCGTCAAGGCGCTGAACGACACCTATACCCAGTACCTCGTCATCCTGCAGGACCGCAGCGTGGACGGCGATTTTGCCGACTACGGCATGGAATATATGGGCAATGTAGATGGCTTCGACCTGTGGAAGAACGGAAATATCTGTCCCTGACAGATTATTCCTCCGTTTTCTCGTCCCCCGCGACGTCGCTGCCGGTGCCGGTGCGGAAGTTGTACTCTGCCTGGCCGTTCTCGATGATTTTGTAGACGAAGTGTCTGGCGATGGCGGTGTTGCCCGCGCTGTTGAGGTGGACGCCGTCGGTCATGTATTCCTGATAGTTCTGGCCGTTGATGGAGCCGTAGTAGTTGTCGAGGAAGGAGACCTGCTCGCCGACGCAGACGTCCACAGCCTTGAGCCAGTAGGTGCTCATGTCGCCGTTGCCGATGTTGGTTGTGTCGCCATTCTGGAGGGTGCCGCTCTGGTCCTCAATCCTGGTGTAGGTCGGGGACAGGAAGACGAGGCGGATCCACGGGTATTTCTCATGGATGCGGCGGATGCCGAGCCGCAGGGCGCCGGTGTAGGTGACGATGTCGAGGTCGTTGGCGTCGTTCCAGACCGCGGAGCCGTTCAGGTAGTCGGCGGCGTTGTAGGAGATGGCGATCATGTCGATGGTGTTCCAGTCGATGCCGGCCAGGGTGGATGCGGCGTCAGCATAGACCGGGGTGTCGCTGTGGTAGGCCGCCACGTTGCTGAGCGCGGAAAAATCTCCGGTGCTGATGCAGTTCGCGACGTAGAAGAAGTTGTAGATGTCGTCCATGTCGTGCTGGCTGTCAGTTTTATAATCCGTATTGAAGCAGGTGATCTGGGATCCGGGGAAGGCGGCGGTGATGGTCTGCACGTTCCCGAGGGAGGCCACCTGCCCGGCGATGCCGCTCTCCGTCTCGTCGTCGCTGATCAGATCATTTCCCAGAAACAAAATATTCGTGACGCCGTCATCGGTGTGTCCCTCGAGGTCTTTGGGATTCTGCGCGACAATCACGTCCTGCACCTCAATATCGTAATCAGTCGTCGTTTCATTGCGGTTCCAGACTGATTTCTCGCCTATATTCCAGACAAAGAGCCAGATGACGATGGCCGCGACGCCGGCCGCGATCGCAACGGCAAGGACCTTGTTGAGGGTGCCCAGGTGGAAGGCGCCTTCTGTGTGTGCAGACCTGTGCTTTTCAGGAAATGCCAAATCATACTCCGTTTCCGCGGAGACGTCCGGATCATCTGCCGGCGACTTTCCTTCTTCGTCGTCCCAGAGCAGATCATCAATTTCATCTTCGCCGGACTCCGGCTGTGAAAACGTGTCCGGGTGATTCTTTCTAAATGCCATTCTTATACCCCGCTGAGGCAAAATCCGCGCATGCGGTTTTGCCGAATGCGGCAGCCGGTGCGTTAGCACCGTTGCTGCTGTTTGAAAGTACTGCATCAGCAGAACTTTCAAACTTATACCTCTTGCTGAGTTCTTTGCGTCATCCGCGGTAAAAACCGGGATGTGCAGCGCCCGATGACAGATTTTATTCTGAAGAAGCTGCAGCGCATTGAGTCATGCGATAACCCGCTAAAAAAGCTTTCTCCCTGCATCGGCACCAATCATGGTAAGATTGTAGCGCGGCACGCCGGGAAATTCGACCTGATTTTGCAAGATTGCAGGATGAAAGGCATGCGGAGCCGACACAGTGTTTTAAAATCGTCTGCCGGGACCATGCACACAAGCTCATTCGGTCATTCTCCGCGGGAGCGGCAGAAACACGAAACATTGGCATGAGGTATTCCTGATGAAAAAGAAACTGACGTGGAAGGATATCTGTATTCTGCAGGGAATTGTCATGATTTTTTCCCTGACCTCGGTCACGGCAAAATTTGCCTCCGGTCAGGCGGCATTCACCAGAGGGTTCTTTCTGTTTTACGGTCTTGAGGTGGTGATTCTGGGCGTCTATGCCCTGCTCTGGCAGCAGGCGATCAAGCGGATTGATATCTCCATCGCGTACGCAAATAAGGCGATGGTTCTGCTCTGGGGACTGCTCTGGAGTGTGATGATCTTTCATGACTCCGTCACACCGAAGAAAATCGCGGGCGTGCTCTTTGTCATTGCGGGCGTCTGCGTGCTGAACCGGGATGGCAGGAGCGGAGAGGGTCCGCAAGCGTCCGGCACTGACGCGGATCAGTGGAAGACTGAGAGGAAGGAGGGCGGAAAATCATGAGCAATTTACAGATTTGTATCCTTATCATGATTTGTTCGGAGCTGATCGCCTCATCGTCTCAGATACTGCTCAAGAAGAGCGCCGGCATCCGGTATGACAGCTGGCTTCGGGAGTATCTCAACAAGTGGGTGATCGCGGGCTATCTGATGCTGTTTGTCTCCATGCTCCTGACGATCCGGGCGTATGCTTATGCGGATTCATATATGAACGTTCCGGTTCTTGAGACCATGGGCTACATCTTTGTCATGCTGCTTGGCCGGATCTTCTTCGGAGAGAAAATCACGCGGAACAAAATTGCCGGAATGATTCTCATCCTGACCGGAATTCTGATTTTTTATCTGTGACGATTTGCATCCAGACCAGAATAAATACTGAATCAACACGGAATCTGAGCAGGGTGCATGCGCACCGTGCAGACAGATTCTGACATCTATGATCTATTCGCCTGCCCCTTCGGACGGAGAGCTGTTTTCATGATTTCGGAGAACCATACAGAAGATAATAATTCTTATTTTGATGAGACGGAGCAGATGGACGTGCATGCGGTCCTGGGGAATGACGACGAGGGCAGAGCGGCCTTTCGTTCCCCTGCGGAATCCGATGCCGCGGAGGCGCTGGACGAAACGGACACGATTAATCTCGGAGAGCACGCAGGAGGAGCGGCACTACAGGCAGCGGCAAAATCTGACGCCGCGGAGGCGTTGGACGAAACGGACACGATTGATCTCGGAGAGATCGGGCGGCGTGCAGCGCTGCGGGCGCGGGGGCCGGAGGAAAGTGCAGAATCGGAGACAAAAGGAGCCGGGAGAGGCGATGCGGACGATTTCATCAGCGGCGATGCGGATGAAGGGATGGACGGCGAACCGGAGGACGCCTCGAGCGCTGAGATGGAGATGCCCGGGGAAAGCGCTGAGGAAGACCTGTCAGTGGGCTCCCCGGAAGAACTGACGTATCATGATGGGGGAAATTTTACCGGGGACAAAGCTGAAAACATCCCGGGGAAGACGGAAGAAGTTCTGTTAGACACGGATGAAGATGCGGATGCGGAGGGCTTTGAGGAGGACGAAGAAAATGCCGGGCCGGCAAAGCGCCGCAGGCCGGTTCTGCGTGCTGCCCTGGCAGCGGCCGGCGTCATAGCCGCTGCGGCGCTGTTCTTTGCCGGTATTCAGCTTTACCGATATATACAGCTGCAGCGGGTGCTTGGTACCTTTGCGCAGATCGGGGTACAGTTTCCGCTGGACGGCGCGATGGGGGAGGACAAGATCAGGGCAGTCGGAGATGCCCGCGCGGAAGCACTGGCTGCTGAGATCGCGGCGCAGGAGAAGGCGGAGCGGGAGAAGAAGCGGCAGGAAGCGCTGCTTGCCATGGAGAAGGCAAAGGCGAAAACCATCGAGCTTCGTCTTATCTCGATTCAGAAGGACCTCAAGATCAAATTTGTGGATCAGAAAACCGGCAGCGTGGTCCCGGATGTAACGTGGAAATGCAGCGTCACGGATCCCTCAGGCAAGAGGGTGGAATATACGAACGACGACCAGGACGGCATCATTTATAAGAAGAATCTCGCAGCCGGAACCTATCAGGTGGCGATGCTGCCCTTTGACAAAACGGACGAAGATTACCGGTATTATACCTTTTCGACGGATCCGAAATCCATTGAAGTGAAGGACACCATCGAGTACGCCAGGGTGGATGTCAGCGATGAGGTGAAGACGGAATCACAGGTCAATGTCGCGAAGGAGGATACGGAGCACCAGCAGAAGCAGGCTGTGCAGAGCGCCATCACGGACACGGTGGAGTATGTAGAATCCACAAAGACGGAGGTCGGCGAGGGCGAGGACGGCTTTGCTTCCGATGAGGATACCTACGAGGCCGTACCGAAGAGCGAGGTGCCGGCACCCGGAACCAGCGCGGCTCTTGACCACATCCCGGCTCCTGACTGCATCCTGGCTCTGGAGCGGAAACTGGCGCTTGATCGCAACCCGGCTCCTGACCGCATCCCGGCGCAGGAGCAAATTCCAGCACTGGACTGCATCCCGGCGGAGAAGTCAGCGTATCTGTCAGCCGCCGTGCGGGCGGAGCAGACTTCTCCGGTGCTGAGCGCGGATGTGAGCTCGGCCGGGCAGAGTACGGACCAGAGTGCTGGAGGGCAGAACACAGATCAGGCGTCGCCCACGCTGACGGTTTCGATTGACGGCGGAGACCGGACGATCCGGACCACTTCGGTCAGCCTGCATGCTTCCGTCAGCGCCTCGGACGGCGGGCAGGCAGCCTGCACCTGGAAGACCGACGGCGGAAACGGCACGCTGGACCGCACAGACGGGACAGATGTGACGCTCAGCTTCACCGGGTCCAGCACGACGACGGTCACGGTGACCGCGGCAGAGGGGAATCTCTCTGCGACGGCGCAGGCAGTCATTCAGTACAATGCTGCGCAGGTTACCAATATTGTTTCCGTGATCCCGTCGAGCGTCAGCCTGTCTGTCGGCGTCACGCGACAGATCAGGGCGTCTGTGGAGACCTCAGACGGCGGGAAAGCGCAGGATCAGAGCGTGACGTATACCAGCTCGGATTCCGGGATTGCTACAGTGTCCACGGACGGCCTCATCACCGCTGCAGCGCCGGGCACCTGCACCATTACGGTTGCGATGGCAGGAGACAGCGCTGTCTCCTCCGATATCTCCGTCACCGTGACCGGAAGCAGCGAGCCTCTCAGGGATGCGGATGGGAAACAGCTCTACATCAAAACGGCGGACGGGACATATAAGCCTGCCTCCGCCAGCGATTATGATCTGTATGACACCTTTTACCGTCTGTCCGCCGGTAAGAAGAAATATCGGTACACCGGCTGGCAGACCCTGAGCGGGAAAACCTATTATTTTGACAAAAACGGCAAAGCGGTGACCGGGAAACAGATCATCCAGGGGATTACCTATCAGTTCGGGGAGGACGGCAGCCTGACAAAGAGCGCGTCCGCGGTGCTGGGCATCGACGTCTCGCGCTGGAACGGCAGCATCGACTGGAATGCGGTGAAGAACGCCGGTGTGCGCTACGCGATCATCCGATGCGGCTACCGCGGTTCCGGTACAGGTGCGCTGGTGCAGGATTCCATGTTCAAAACAAATCTCGCCGGCGCAAAGGCAGCCGGCCTCAAGGTCGGCGCCTATTTCTTCTCCCAGGCGGTGGATGAGGCGGAGGCCGTGGAGGAGGCGTCTATGGCGCTGTCCGTGGTCGGCGGCAGCGGCCTTGACTATCCTATTTTTCTTGATGTGGAGAGCAGCGGCGGCCGGGGCGACGCCATCGATGCCGCGACGCGCACGGCAGTCGTCCGGGCCTTCTGCGCGACGATTCAGAATTCCGGACGCAGGGCCGGCGTGTACGCGAACACCACCTGGCTCTCGCAGAAGATGAACGCGGGACAGCTCACGGCGTACACCATCTGGCTCGCCCAGTATGCTCCTGCGCCGACCTACTCCGCGACGCGCATCGATCTCTGGCAGTATTCCTCGGCTGGTAAAATCGACGGCATCAGCGGGAATGTCGATTTGAACCAGAGTTACATGGAGTAGGAATTTAATGATTCACTCCAGGGGGCTTTTGATTCTGTAGTGGAAGAGGATATGGAAGAACGGGCTTTGCCACTCGGGTACCCCGGCAGAGAACTTCCAGTCGAACGCCTTGATGATAACCGTTGGAAGGAAACAGTATCGACATCCAGACTGTAAAGCGGAAATAGGACTTGATGGATCGATGTTCAGCTTAAGAATGCGCAGGAGGAGAACATGAGCATACCCTTTCTTCAAACTATCGGCTTTCAAGAGAAATTTCAGCAGGACATTCAGTGCTGCGCGGCGTCCGCGCGGTGCGGGGAACTCATGCAGCATTCTTCTTTTACCGGGATGCTGTCGACAGAGACGGCGCGGGAGGCCGTGCAGAAGCTGTATGAGGAGATTGGGGAGGATCCGGACGGCGTTCTGATGCTGACGCTGCAGCTGCTTGCGGTGGAAAAGAAACGGGAGGAACCCGGGACTCTGTGGCATATTCTGACACAGCGCGGCGATACGGCAGAGGAAACGCGAAGGAGGCCGAAGGAGACCGGCTTCAGCGGGCAGAGGGTGTTTGAGGAAACAATGGGCTGTTTCCCGCGGTTTGTAAGGGAGTACAGGCATTCCTACGGGCACGACGGATTTGACCGCTGGGGATGGACAATTCGTCAGATCAATGGGACGCTGGTACGCCTTGGCGCACTTGAATTTGAGTTTTCTCCCTGGGATCATCGGGTGTATATTCATATCCCGGGAGGCGCCGATCTGTCTGCGGACAGTATTGCGGACTCCCTGCGACAGGAGATCCGATTCGCCGAGGCGTACGAACCAGATTTCGCGGGAAAAGATCTACATTGTGAGTCCTGGCTGCTGTCGCCGGTACTGCGGCAGTTTCTGCCCGAAGGTTCGAGGATTCTTGCGTTCCAAAATCTTTTTGACATCACGGAGACAAATCCCGAGGATAATGCCTATCTGGAGTGGGCTTTCGGACTGGCGCCCGGTCAGATTGAGCATGCGGAACTTTCAGTTCTTCAGGAGAGTACGTCGCTGCAGCGCAGCCTGAAGCAATATGTTCTGCAGGGCGGCAGAGTCGGATCCGGAGCGGGGATTCTAAAGCGGTAAGCGTGCAGGAATAGAGGCAGAAAGTATTGAATGTGACGCGGATACGTCGGTTTCGAACGGACACCGGCGCCGCGGGCGTTAACGTTCCAACGCAGGAGGAAGCCCATTCTGGTCTTTCAGAAATGGGTGCTGCAGGGGATGCGGTATGGAGGTACAAGCTTGATGCGGGGAAGCAGGATGACGGTCACAAATGCGCTGATTCTGATCAATATCGCGGTTTTCCTGCTGGAGGAGATGGCAGGCGGCTCCATGAGGTCGTCGGTCGCGATGCGGTTCGGCGCGCAGCTGACGTCGGCTGTGACGGTGCAGCATCAGTGGTGGCGTCTTTTTACCGCGATGTTTGTGCATTTTGGCGCGATGCACATTTTATCGAATATGATCTCGCTGTATCTGCTGGGGCGCTCGGCGGAGCAGGTGCTGGGGCCTGGCAGGATGCTGACGCTGTATCTGGTGTCCGGGATAGTCGGCAATCTGTGCACGGTGCTTCTCGATCTGCACGCGGGGAAGGACACCTTATCCGCCGGCGCGTCCGGCGCGATTTTCGGACTCATGGGCCTGTATGTGGCAATGGCGCTGCTGCCGCGATTCCGCCCGATGGTCTCGGTGCGCAATATTCTGATCATGCTGGCGTTAAATGCGGCGTACGGCATTCAGAACCGGTCCGTCAACATGACGGCGCACACCGGCGGGCTGGCGGCGGGCACGGTTCTGTCGCTGTTTTTCCTCAGCGCGATCGGCGGCTGAGGAGAATTTTGTCAGAGCAGGTCATACAGACACCAGAAGCAGCATACAGAGAACAGACAGCATACAGGAAACAGAGAAGAGGGAGGCGCGGTTTATCATGGCCATTTCCTACGGCAAGCTGGCAATCATCGGAGCCGGGAAGGTGGGCTCCGCGGTATTGAATTCGGTCCTGCGGATGAATATTATCGATGACATTGTGGTGATCAACCGCAACCGGGACAAGGCGCTCGGGGAGGTTCTTGATGCAAGCCACACGACGGCGTTCGCCTACAGTGCCAACGCGCGCATCCGGGTGGGTGACTACGAGGACCTGAGCGATGCGCACATCATTGTCATGACCGCGGGGCCGTCGATTTTGCCGGGCAATCATGACCGGAACACGCTTCTGCGGAAGAACATCGAGGTGATGGACGGCGTGATGCAGCAGATCACGCGGTATACGAGGGAGGCAATTCTGGTCATCATCTCCAATCCGCTGGATATCCTGACGTATTATTTCCAGAAGAAGTACCAGTATCCTGCGGGCAAAATCTTCGGCACAGGGACGCTGCTGGACACGGCGCGCTTCAACAAGATGCTGGGCGACGAGTGCGGCGTGGATGCCAAGAATGTCGTGGGATTCGTGCTGGGGGAGCACGGCTCCACCTCGTTTATTCCGTGGAATACCGTGAATATTGTAGGGGTGCCGTTTGACCAGCTGGCGGAGAAGTTCGGGCTGGATCATCCGATTGACAGGGAGGCACTGCTGCAGGAGACAAAGAAGATCGGACCGCAGATTGTCGACCTAAAGGGTTATACCAGTTCCGGCGTCGCGCTGGCGGCCTGCCGGATCATC
>Ga0256406_1004240_pt1 | contig 16743 bp, 11 predicted proteins | sample RumenRJG_03DNA_FD_185986 | JGI IMG/M metagenome (GOLD analysis project Ga0256406, IMG submission 185986) | Bovine rumen microbial communities from Lethbridge, Alberta, Canada - RJG_03 | ecosystem: Host-associated > Mammals > Digestive system > Stomach > Rumen | place: Canada: Alberta | collected... | reverse complement strand
AAGCTAATCACTTTTTAGTGAAAATCGTAATGTTTGAGCGCTTTTTCAAATGCGTTCGAAGAACGCATCCCCCAGTTATATCGTGCCTTTGTTTTAAAGACCTCTAAAAGTTTGCTGCAAAGTTACTAATTTTTTTCTGTAATGGCAAGGGATTTCTACTATTCAATGGTATGGCGTTCAATTCCATTTGAAAAACTTGCCGCAACCTCGCTCTTTCTGCGTAACTGCGGCAAATGCTTAAAGGGATTATTCTATTTCGATGAACACCGGCTCGCCGTCGTTGTGGCGGTAGTTGAACGTGTAGCTCTGCACCAGTCCCCGGTCCTTGTAGGCCGCATAGAGCACCCAATGCCCGGCCTCGCGACGCATGTTCTGCTCCTGCTGTAGATTCTTCAGCAGTGCGATGCCGAATTCCGGAGATGCGATGATCTTCTCTATCGTCGGTGCCGTGGCATAAGCCCCGTGGCGACGGATGGAGGGCAGCACCTCGGCGGTGACCCAATGCTTGAACTTCTTGGCAGAAGGAAGCTTCGAGGAGAGGACAAGGGAGTAGAGACCCGACTCGTTGATGAATACTGGAGTTTGGCTTCTGCCGATGGAGTCACGAATCGTTACCCCATCAGTTTTGTCCTCAGCGTCTACATGGTCTATTAGAGCTTTGCGGTGGTTGGCATACCCCAATGCCACAGCCACGTCTTTTCCTACGAACCACGGTTCCCCGTCTTTTTCTATTGCCCGGATGTCTCCGAACATCTCGTGATGGAAATTAATCAACTCGTTGTTCATCGTTTCTCAATTTTTATGTTTCGTACATTGTTATACCATCTCCCGTCTTTCTCATGTGCGAAGAAACTGAGTTCTGCCTCTACGATGTCGCCTTCCTTGAAGTCGGGGTTCTGAGCCCATTCGCCGCGCAGGGTGGCCACGATGAGGTCGGGGTACATCACCTCATCTGTTGATTCGAGCACTACCTCGCGACTCTTCCACTCCTGTCCCGTGCGTTAGGATATAATGATGAACACTACGCGTATGTACCTCTCCGAGGCACTGAGTAAGGTTCACGCCATCTACTTACCCCAGGCTGCACTCGCTCCGCTCGCTTAGCCTGGGGTTACTGAGAGTCAGCCTCTTCGAGGCTTTAAGTCACTGTTGCGCTTGGAGGATGGGGATAAACCCCACCCCTACATTGGATGACAGAGCTTCCGTGGAGCGAGCGCATCCAGATAAGCAGATGGGGGATTACACACGGTGCCTCGAAAAGGCACACTCTCAGTAACCCCAGACTAAGCGAGCGAAGTCTGTGGACAGATGAAAGGATAGTGTCCACCCAGTGCCTCGGAGAGGAAGTACAAGCGAATGTAATCCGCTTGCAGGGTACGGTCAGACTCCAAACGCTAAATAAAATATCCGTGTCAGACCGACGGCTGCAGGGTGCGGCTAGGTAGGGTTAGGGGCCGTCCGCAAACATATGAATATTGAATTTATGACGGACGGCTGCAGGGCGCGGCCCTTGTGGCCGTCCGCAAACATATGAATATTGAATTTATGACGGACGACTGCAGGGCGCGGCCCTTGTGGCCGTCCGCAAACATATGAATTTTGAATTTATGACGGACGGCCCCTAACCCTACCTAGCCGCACCCTGCAGTCGTCAGACACCACGCGCTGAATGGATACCTCAGTGCCTCGGAGAGGCTGTAAGTCACTGTTGCGTTTGGAGGATGGGGATAAACCCCACCCCTACATTGGATGACAGAGGTTCCCGTGGAGCGAGCGCATCCAGATAAGCAGATGGGGGATTACACACAGTGCCTCGAAGAGGAAGTACAAGCGAATGTAATCCGCTTGCAGGGTATGGTCAGACTCCAAACGCTAAATAAAATATCCGTGTCAGACCGACGGCTGCAGGGTGCGGCCCTTGTGGCCGTCCGTAAAATAAAGAAAATAAATATTCGACAAGTAGGTAGCGGACGGCCACAAGGGCCGCACCCTGCAGCCGTCAGACACCACGCGCTGAATGGATACCTCAGTGCCTCGGAGGCACACTCTCAGTAACCCCAGACTAAGCGAGCGAAGCGAGCGCAGTCTGGGGTATAGGTCGGAAGCTCGCATTCACCCAGAGCCTCGGAGAGGTTCAGACACGTAGTGTATACATGCATAAAGCTATCACCATTAGTCCTATAAGCCAACCATTAGGATATAATGATGAACACTACGCGTATGTACCTCTCCGAGGCACTGAGTAAGGTTCACGCCATCTACTTACCCCAGGCTGCACTCGCTCCGCTCGCTTAGCCTGGGGTTACTGAAAGTCAGCCTCTTCGAGGCTTTAAGTCACTGTTGCGCTAGGAGGATGGGGATAAACCCCACCCCTACATTGGATGACAGAGCTTCCGTGGAGCGAGCGCATCCAGATAAGCAGATGGGGGATTACACACGGTGCCTCCGAGGCTGTAACCAACTCCCCCCACCGTTTTTCTTTCATCCCTCAACCGTCGCACCGTCGCACCGTCGCACCGTCGCATTTATAGCTTTCGCATGTCGGAGGGATCAATATTGTAAAATAAAAAGATAGATTATATAAACAATATAAAACACTAATTATTAATATATTAATTAATATTATAATATATAATAATATAATATATTTTTACTCTATAGTCTCATTTTTGCTGATTATCCGGCTGTATGTCAGAACCGGCCTTATGCGACGGTGCGACGGTGCGACGGTGCGACGCAAGGTGGGAGAGAATAATTAGCAATTAGCAGTGAGCAATGAGCACACCGCCCTGTCCAAACGATATATATACATTGAGCGGATAATAATTACGCGCCTCGCAAACCATAAATTCAGAAAAATGAGGCTTATCGTTTGTTGTTAACAGATTTTAACTGCAATAGAAACCGAAAATTTGCAAACGCCCTTTTCATGTGGTACCTTTGCACCATAACCTTTAAAAACCCTTCGATTATGCTACACTACAAAGTTTATCAGAACAACTCCAAGAACTCCAAGCTCAAAGGCAAGTGGTTCGCCCGCGCCGCCGTCATCGATACCATCGTGTTCAATTTGTTGTACCCATTTTTGCTCAGGAACGGGATAAGTGCCTCGTAGTGGTACTGGGACTCTTCACACCCTTTTCTTATTTTACGGGAGTAACACCCTGCAAGCGGAATAGTCTCCCTTGAGGCCACGCAATACTGAGGCCCTAGACTGCCGACTGCAGGGTGCGGCTAGGTAGGGTTAGGGGCCGTCCGAATAAAAATATATTCGACATAATGTGGCGGACGGCCACAAGGGCCGCCCCTGCAAGCGGAATAGTCTCCCTTGAGGCCACGCAATACTGAGGCCCTAGACTGCCGACTGCAGGGCGCGGCCCTTGTGGCCGTCCGCAATCCGAAGGTGTATGACCGTCCGTCCGCAATCCGAAGGAGTATAACCGTCCGTCCGTAATTCAAAGGCCCTCAACCGGACGGCCACAAGGGCCGCCCCTGCAAGCGGAATAGTCTCCCTTGAGGCCACGCAATACTGAGGCCCTAGACTGCCGACTGCAGGGCGCGGCTAGGTAGGGTTAGGGGCCGTCCGCAATCCGAAGGAGTATAACCGTCCGTCCGTAATTCAAAGGCCCTCAACCGGACGGCCACAAGGGCCGCCCCTGCAAGCGGAATAGTCTTCCCTTGAGGCCACGCAATACTGAGGCCCTAGACTGCCGACTGCAGGGTGCGGCTAGGTAGGGTTAGGGGCCGTCCGCAATCCGAAGGAGTATGACCGTCCGTCCGTAATTCAAAGGCCCTCAACCGGACGGCCACAAGGGCCGCCCCTGCAAGCGGAATATTCTCCCTTGAGGCCACGCAATACTGAGGCCCTAGACTGCCGACTGCAGGGTGCGGCTAGGTAGGGTTAGGGGCCGTCCGCAATCCGAAGGTGTATGACCGTCCGTCCGCAATCCGAAGGAGTATAACCGTCCGTCCGTAATTCAAAGGCCCTCAACCGGACGGCCACAAGGGCCGCCCCTGCAAGCGGAATAGTCTCCCTTGAGGCCACGCAATACTGAGGCCCTAGACTGCCGACTGCAGGGCGCGGCTAGGTAGGGTTAGGGGCCGTCCGCAATCCGAAGGAGTATAACCGTCCGTCCGTAATTCAAAGGCCCTCAACCGGACGGCCACAAGGGCCGCCCCTGCAAGCGGAATAGTCTTCCCTTGAGGCCACGCAATACTGAGGCCCTAGACTGCCGACTGCAGGGTGCGGCCCTTGTGGCCGTCCGTAATCCGAAGGAGTATGACCGTCCGTACGCAATCCGAAGGAGTATAACCGTCCGTCCGTAATTCAAAGGCCCTCAACCGGACGGCCCCTAACCCTACGTAGCCGCACCCTGCAAGCGGATATCCGCCGAAAGAGTGGAATCTTCATATTGAACGCCCTACTTCTATACCTTCACGATAGAGTAATAAAAGCGAATAATTTTTCATCTTTTCTTTTTTATGCTATTTAGTTTGCCATTATCAAAAATTACTTGTACCTTTGTGCCAAATAATTAAAATTGCGCGGTTAATATATGAAAAAACTCCTTTTAAGCTTTGTCGCATGTGCCATTATAGCCATTATGGCAGGCTGCGGCTCAAGTAAGAATGTGCCTTATTTTACTAACATAGACTCGGTGAGCCTGGCGGCATCGCGCGGTCTTTACGACGCTCATATCATGCCTAAGGACGAGCTGTCGATTACGGTCATCACCACGGACCCGCAGGCCAGCGTGCCGTTCAACCTTGCCGTCCAGCCGTCGATAGGCTCGAGCGGTCAGATCTCTACCGGTGGCGGTTCCCTGCAGGGTTATCTTGTCGACAATGACGGTTTCATCGACTTCCCTGTCGTCGGCAAGCTCCATGTGGAGGGTCTGACCAAGACAGAGTGCGAGGAGCTTATAAAGGGAAAGATAAAGCCTTACTTGGCCAAGGGTGAGAACCCCATCGTTACGGTTAACATGGCCAGCTACCGTGTGACGGTTCTCGGTGAGGTGGGCTCCCCGAAGGTGGTGCCTGTCTCCACTGACAAGATGAGCATCATGGAGGCCCTTGCCTCCGCCGGTGACCTTACCATCTACGGCCGCCGCGACAATGTCCTCCTTATCCGTGAGGACGCCCAGGGTCAGAAGCACCAGTACCGTTTGAATCTCAACGATGCCAATCTCATAAACTCACCTTATTATTACTTGCAGCAGAACGACATTATATATGTTCAGCCTAACGAGGTCAAGGCCAAGAACTCCGCCATCGGCAGTTCGACGACCATCTGGTTCTCGTTCATCGGCATTGTGACATCAGTGGCCTCTCTGCTTGTCAACATCTTGAGAGACTAATATTTAGGATAATACTTTGGGGAAATAAACAGAAATGGAGAAGAACATTCATGAGGATTGTGGAGTAGCGCTCATCCGCCTGCTGAAGCCGCTGGAATACTATCAGCAGAAATATGGTACGTGGCGCTGGGCGCTCAACAAGCTCTATCTGATGATGGAAAAGGAGCACAACCGTGGACAGGAAGGTGCCGGCATAGCTGCCGTGAAGTTGCAGTCGGAGCCGGGACATGAGTATATGTTCCGTGAGCGTGCCGAGGGCAAGGATGCCATCACGGAGATTTTTGGGAATATCCAGCGCGACTATGCCGACTATTCACAGCAGCAGGTCCTTGACGTCGATTTTGCCAAGGAGAACCTGCCTTTCGCCGGTGAACTTTATATGGGCCACCTCCGGTATTCCACTACCGGAAAGCGTGGCCTTTCTTATGTCCACCCGTTTCTAAGGAGGAACAACTGGCGTGCTAAGAACTTGTGTCTCTGCGGCAACTTCAACATGACGAACGTTGAGGAGATTTTCAATAATATCACCAGGCAGGGGCAGCATCCGCGGATATACAGCGACACATATATTCTTCTTGAGCTCATGGGCCATCGTCTGGACCGTGAGGTGGAGCGCAACTTCCAGGAGGCTGAGAGACTCGGACTTAAGGACTGCGACATCACGCAGTATATCGAGGACCACGTCCTGATGTCCAATGTGCTGAAGTCTGCGATGAAGGACTTCGACGGCGGTTATGTCGTCTGCGGTCTCACCGGCTCAGGAGAGATGTTCTCCATGCGCGACCCGTGGGGTATCCGTCCCGCGTTCTACTATAAGAACGACGAGATGGTAGTGCTGGCCAGCGAGCGCCCCGTGCTGCAGACCACGTTCGACCTGGAGTGCGGTGACATCCGGGAACTTCAGCCCGGTCAGGCCCTTATCGTCAATAAGCACGGCGATGTCGTCCTGAAGCAGATCCTCGCCCAGCGCGGCGATGCGGCGTGCTCCTTCGAGCGTATCTACTTCTCGCGCGGCTCCGACACCGATATATATAAGGAGCGCAAGAAACTCGGCCGGCAGCTCACGCAGCCTATCCTTAAGGCCGTGGACTACGACACCGAGCACACCGTCTTCTCCTATATCCCGAATACCGCCGAGGTGGCCTACTATGGTATGCTTGACGGCTTCAAGCTTTACACTAACGAGGAGAAGATACGCAAGATACAGCAGCTGGACTATAAGCCCACTGACGACGAGCTGCGCGACATCCTACATCAGTTCGTGCGCTCGGAGAAGGTGGCGTGGAAGGACATCAAGCTCCGCACATTCATCACCGAGGGCAGCGCCCGCAACGACCTGGCCAGCCATGTCTACGACATCACCTACGACTGCCTGGAGCCCGGCAAGGACAATCTCGTCATCATCGACGACTCCATAGTACGCGGAACGACCCTTAAGGAGAGTATCCTCAGAATCCTCGACCGTCTCCATCCCAAGAAGATTGTCGTCGTCTCGAGTGCGCCGCAGATACGCTATCCCGACTATTACGGCATCGACATGCCGCGTCTGGAGGAGTTCTGCGTCTTCCGTGCCACAATAGAGCTTATCAAGGAGCGTGGCATGCTGAAGCTCATCGACGACACCTACCGTGCCTGCAAGGAAGAGCTTGAGAAGCCCAAGGGTGCTGTCATCGCCAACCGCGTGCAGGACGTCTACAGGCCGTTCACCGTTGAGGAGATAAACCGGAAGATTGTCGAGATGCTCCGTCCCGAGGGCATGACGACCCCCGTGGAGCTCGTCTACCAGAGCATAGAAGGCCTTCACAAGGCTATCCCGGAGCATAAGGGCGACTGGTATTTCACCGGCAACTATCCCACCCCCGGCGGCATGCGCCTTGTCAACCAGGCATTTGTCAAGTTCGTTGAGAATGTCTATCAGAAGGAGGCGAAGTTCTAAGACACGGGAGAGAGGAGGAACAAAGAGAAAAATGAAATAATGAGAGACGGAAGCGGACAACGCCCCTGCCCGGATGCCAAACGGCCGAAGGGTTGTTACCGCGTTTCTATCTATCAATGACAATATATTAACAATGAGGAACGTAACATTAGTATTAAGTGACGGAACAAAGTTCCACGGCAAGAGTTTCGGCTATGAGCAGCCCGTTGCCGGGGAGGTGGTGTTCAACACGGCGATGATGGGCTATCCCGAGAGCCTTACCGACCCGTCGTACGCAGGGCAGCTGCTGACGATGACCTTCCCGCTGGTAGGCAACTACGGTGTGCCGCCATTCACCTTCGAGAAGAACGGCCTGCCGACCTTCATGGAGAGCGACAAGATTTATGCCTCGGCAATCATCGTTGCCGACTACAGTGAGCAGTACAGCCACTGGAACGCGGTGGAGAGTCTTGGCCACTGGCTAAAGCGCGAGCATGTCCCCGGCATCACCGGCATAGACACCCGTGAGCTGACGAAGGTGCTCCGCGAGCATGGCGTCATGATGGGAAAGATACTCTTCGATGATGAGCCCGACAATGTGCCGCAGGCCGACTACGAGGGTGTGAACTTCGTCGACAAGGTCTCCTGCAAGGAGGTCATCCGGTATAATGAAGGTGCGGGAAAGAAGGTCGTCCTCGTCGACTGCGGCGTGAAGGCCAACATCATCCGTTGCCTTATAAACCGTGGCGTGGAGGTGATACGTGTCCCCTGGAACTACGACTATACGTCGATGGACGTCGACGGACTGTTCCTTGCCAACGGTCCCGGCGACCCGGACACATGTTCTGATGCCGTCGAGATTATAAGGAAGTATATGAGCCAGTCGGCGAAGCCTATCTGTGGTATCTGCATGGGCAACCAGCTCCTGGGCAAGGCCGCCGGTGCCACCATATATAAGCTGAAGTACGGACACCGCTCCCATAACCAGCCGGTGCGCCTCGTAGGTACCAACAAATGTTATGTTACGTCCCAGAACCACGGTTACGCCGTCGACAGCAATACGCTGGGCAGCGACTGGGAGGAGCTGTTCGTGAACATGAACGACGGCTCCAACGAGGGTATCCGCCATAAGACGAACCCCTGGTTCTCCTCACAGTTCCATCCGGAGGCTTGCTCGGGCCCTGTGGACACGGAGTTCATGTTCGATAAATTCGTAGAAACACTTAAATAACACAATCCCTTCAATATTTCAATTCTTTATGAAAGACGAAAATATTAAAAAAGTCCTACTGTTAGGTTCTGGTGCATTGAAAATCGGTGAGGCCGGAGAGTTCGATTATTCCGGCTCACAGGCATTGAAAGCATTGAGAGAGGAAGGTGTTAAGACTGTTCTCATCAATCCTAATATCGCAACAGTGCAGACATCGGAGAACGTTGCCGACCAGATTTATTTCCTGCCCGTGCAGCCCTTCTTTGTAGAGAAAGTCATAAAAAAGGAACGTCCCGACGGCATCCTGCTGAGCTTCGGCGGTCAGACGGCCCTCAACTGTGGTGTGGAACTGGAGCGCCAGGGCATACTGGAGAAGTATGGCGTGCGTGTCCTGGGCACACCGGTGAAGGCCATCATGAACACTGAGGACCGTGAGCTCTTCGTGGAGCGCCTCGACGAGATAAACGTGAAGACCATAAAGAGCGAGGCCTGCGAGACCATGGAGCAGGCCCGGAAGGCGGCGCAGGACGTGGGCTATCCGGTCATCGTCCGTGCCGCTTACGCCTTGGGCGGACTGGGCTCCGGCTTCGCTGACAATGAGCAGGAGCTGAATAAAATCTGTGAGAAGGCCTTCTCCTTCTCTCCCCAGGTATTGGTGGAGAAGAGTCTGAAAGGATGGAAGGAGATAGAATATGAGGTGGTGCGCGATAAATACGACAACTGCATCACCGTCTGCAACATGGAGAACTTCGACCCGCTGGGCATACACACCGGTGAGAGTATCGTCATCGCTCCGTCGCAGACATTGTCGAACTCGGAGTATCATAAGCTCCGCGCACTGTCGATAAAGATTGTACGGCATATCGGTATCATCGGAGAGTGCAACGTACAGTATGCCTTCGACCCGCAGAGCGAGGACTACAGGGTCATAGAGGTCAACGCGCGTCTGAGCCGTTCTTCGGCTCTGGCCAGCAAGGCCACGGGCTATCCCCTTGCCTTCGTGGCCGCAAAGCTCGGCATGGGCTATGGTCTTTTTGAGCTGAAGAACTCCGTCACCAAGACGACATCGGCGTTCTTTGAGCCGGCACTGGACTATGTGGTCTGCAAGATACCACGCTGGGACCTGTCGAAGTTCCGCGGCGTCGACAAGGAGCTGGGCTCGTCGATGAAATCCGTCGGAGAGGTCATGGCCATAGGCCGTAACTTCGAAGAGGCCATACAGAAAGGTATCCGCATGATAGGGCAGGGCGTCCACGGCTTTGTGGAGAACAAGGAGCTGAAGGTCGACGACATCGACGAGGCTCTTAAGGAGCCCACCGACAAGCGTGTGCTCGTCATCTCGAAGGCTATGCACAAAGGTTACACCGTTGACCAGATACATGAGCTGACAAAGATAGACCGCTGGTTCCTCTATAAGCTTAAGCATATCATCGATATCGACGAGAAACTCAAGAAGTGTAATGTCAACACCCTGCCCAAGGAACTGCTCCGTGAGGCAAAGGTCTATGGCTTCACCGACTTCCAGATAGCCCGTGCCGTGGGCCTGGAGGAGGAATACCATAACATGCACAAGGCACTTCTCGTGGTCCGTAACCTGAGAAAGAACTACGGCATACTGCCTGTCGTGAAGCAGATAGACACCCTTGCCGCCGAGTATCCAGCTCAGACCAATTATCTCTACGTCACCTATGCCGGCGTGAAGAGCGACATTGAGTTCTCCAACGACAAGCGCAGCGTCATCGTCCTCGGCTCCGGCGCTTATAGAATAGGCAGCTCCGTAGAGTTCGACTGGTGTGGCGTGCAGGCCCTGAACACCATCCGCAAGCAGGGCTACAAGAGCATAATGATAAATTATAACCCTGAGACAGTGTCGACGGACTATGACATGTGCGACCGGCTGTACTTCGATGAGCTTACCTTCGAGCGTGTCATGGATATCATTGACATGGAGAACCCGCATGGCGTCATCGTCTCCACCGGCGGACAGATACCTAACAACCTGGCCATGTACCTCGACGCGGAGAATGTTCCTATCCTTGGTACGGCGGCAAAGGATATCGATAACGCTGAGGACCGTGCGAAGTTCTCGGCCATGCTGACAAGAAACCATATCAATCAGCCCGAATGGAGTGCGCTGACAAGCATGGAGGACATCGACAAGTTCATAGAGCGCGTCGGCTTCCCGGTGCTCGTCCGTCCAAGTTACGTGCTCTCAGGAGCAGCCATGAACGTCTGCTCCAACGAGGAGGAGCTGCGACGCTTCCTCCAGCTTGCAGCCAACGTCAGTGAGGACCACCCGGTAGTGGTCAGCAAGTTCATAGAGCATGCTAAGGAGATAGAGTTCGACGCTGTGGCAAAGGATGGTGAGGTGCTCGCCTACGCTATCTCGGAACATATCGAGTTTGCCGGTGTCCACTCCGGTGATGCCACCATACAGTTCCCACCGCAGAAACTTTATGTGGAGACCGTGCGCCGCATCAAGCGTGTGTCGCGTCAGATAGCCAAGGACCTGCATATCTCCGGTCCGTTCAATATTCAGTATATGGCCCGCGAGAACGATATCCTCGTCATAGAGTGTAATCTCCGTGCAAGTCGTTCGTTCCCGTTCGTCAGCAAGGTTCTGAAGTTGAATCTCATCGACTTGGCTACAAAGGTGATGCTCGGCGTTCCCGTAGAGAAGCCAAGCAAGAATCTGTTCGACCTCGACTATGTGGGTATCAAGGCCAGCCAGTTCTCCTTCAACCGCCTGCAGAAGGCCGACCCGGTGCTCGGCGTCGACATGAGCTCTACCGGTGAGGTGGGATGCCTCGGTGAGGATACCAACGACGCCCTGCTGAAGGCTATGCTCTCCGTCGGCCAGCGTGTTCCGAAGAAGAATATCCTGCTCTCAACGGGTGCAGCTAAGGAGAAGGCTGAGATGCTCGACGCGGCAAAGATGCTCCTTAGCCATGGCTATAAGCTCTATGCCACAAGTGGTACGAGCAAGTATCTTACAGAGAATGGCGTGGAGAACACGCTCGTCCACTGGCCGAGTGAGGAGGGGCAGGAGCCTCAGGCTCTCGATATGCTCCACAAGAAAGAGATAGACCTTGTGGTCAATATCCCGAAGAACCTGACGGCTCATGAGCTTACCAACGGCTATAAGATCCGCCGTGCGGCCATAGACCTTAATGTGCCTCTTATCACCAACAGCCGTCTTGCATCGGCATTCATCAATGCTTTCTGCAACCTGTCGCTCGATGATATAGAGATTAAGGCTTGGGGAGAATATTAATAAGATAGTAGAAGATTGAGAAGACTGGGGCGTGAGCGCGCAACGGCTATAGTCCGTGCCATCACCTCGCCCTCCTGTCTTCCCAATTAAGGTGTTCAATTTGTTGTCCCCATTTTGCTCAGGAATGGGATAAGTGCATCGTAGTGGCACTGGGACTATTCACCCCCCCCTTCTTATTTTACGGGAGTAACACCCTGCAAGCGGAATAGTCTCCCTTGAGGCCACGCAATACTGAGGCCCTAGACTGCCGACTGCAGGGCGCGGCTAGGTAGGGTTAGGGGCCGTCCGTAATCCGAAGGAGTATGACCGTCCGTCCGCAATTCAAAGGACCTCTACCGGACGGCCACAAGGGCCGCCCCTGCAAGCGGAATAGTCTCCCTTGAGGCCACGCAATACTGAGGCCCTAGACTACCTAGCCGCACCATGCAAGCGGATATTTGCCGAAAGAGTGGGAACTTCATATTGAACGCCCTATTTCCAAATCTTTTTTGTTTTTATTTTATTTTGAAGAGTTTATGTTTTCAGGAATAGTAGAAGAGATGGCTACGGTAGTGGCCATAAAGCATGACAAGGAGAATATCGACTTCACACTGAAGTGTTCATTTGTCGACGAGCTTAAGATTGACCAGAGCGTGGCACATAACGGTGTGTGCCTTACGGTGGTCGACATCAAGGACGGCACCTACACGGTAACGGCCATGGAGGAGACTCTCTTACGCAGTAATCTGGGACTGCTGAAAGTCGGCGACCATGTGAACGTGGAGAGGTCGATGCTTATGAACGGACGACTCGACGGACATATCGTCCAGGGACATGTCGATGAGACAGCCAAGTGCGTGGAGATGAAAGACGCTGATGGCAGTACTTATTTCACGTTCGAGTATAAGCTCGATAAGGATATGGCACGACGTGGATATTTCACCGTCGACAAAGGGTCGGTGACCGTGAATGGTGTCTCGCTGACGGTCATAGCTCCCACTGACAACACGTTCACTGTAGCCATAATCCCTTATACGCGACAGAATACTAATTTTAAGGATATAACAGTCGGCTCAACGGTGAACCTGGAGTTCGATATCCTCGGAAAATACATTGCGCGACTGAGACATTTCGAGGGCGAATAGGCTAATGTAACGTCCTGTTCATGTTCGCATTTTTCTTATAGGCTTATCCCCATCCTCCTGGCGTGGTTCCATCAATTGTTCATATCGTTTATCGGGTGTTAGGATGGGGATAACCCCCATCCATACATTGGCGGACATTCCATTGAATGGTTCGCGGTTTTTGCCGTTCTCACTTTAGTCACCTGACTAAAACCGTAAATATGTTTAGGACAATTCCAGCAGTTCCTTAGGAGTCTTTATCAGGTGTGTCGCACCATGGCTGATGAGGAAGTCTTTATCGCGGAAGCCCCAGAGAACGCTGATGCACGGAATTCCAACATTCTTCGCGGTGTCTATATCCACATCGCTGTCGCCGATATATATAGAGCCTTCCTTGCCAACACCCAGTTGCCGCATAGCTTCCAGGACAGTGTCGGGAGCTGGCTTCTTATGGATGTTCTCACGTTCTCCTATCGCCACCTGTATCGTCTCAGGGAAGAAATGCTTGGCAAGCTCTTGCGTTGCGGCATAGAACTTATTGCTTACTATGGCCAGTTTCTTTCCTCTCCTCTTCAGTTCGGCAAGAACCTCAGGAATGCCCTCGTAAGGCTTCGTCGTGTCAAGGCTGTGCTCGAGATAGTGTCTGCGGAAGGTGGCATAGGTCTCATCAAATTTCGGATTCTCAAGGCCGTCGGGGATGGCCCGTTCCATCAGTTTCTTTACACCATTGCCGACAAATCTCCGGACATCTTCTACAGAATGCTCCGGCATTCCCGCTGAACGCAGGGCATAGTTGGTACTTGCTGCGAGGTCATTAAGTGTGTTGAGCAGCGTTCCATCCAAGTCAAAAATAAAGTTATCCATAATCTTTTTATCCATGAAAGGCTTTTCCTGCTTGAGTCAGGAAGCAGTCTTTTTCGTGTTTGTCAAATGTGTCTGTATTTTATCTTTCTTTGTTTCTGAAGCTTCTGACTATCATCGTCTTCACCTTGTCAGTGAACTGGTCGTTGCTGATAAGGGTGTCTATCGTCGGTTCCATCCGGAATTTCCATTGGTTGTAGGCATCGTACGGCGCGTTTATCCTTAGTGAATAAATATCTGAGCGGCAGAGGTTGGCGTCCATGGAAAGCCAGTCCTGGAGACAGAGAAGACAAATCATTGACGGACAATACAGATGCCGTGATATTATCTCCTCCGCTATGTGTGGCGGTAACTGTCGTGGTGCCCGTCCTTCCTTCTGCAGCATCTGTTGCCAGAACCTCTGTGTGCGACCCGCGTCTTCAGTCCACCAAAGGCGCAATGGTGCCATGTCGTGGGTCGTGGGAACGGCGATACTGCGGTAGGGGTTAGCGCTGAGGTGTGCGAATTCCTCACCGTGGCGTTTGGGCATCGACTGCACTTCGAGAGACAGGATACGTTTCTCGTCGAGGACCCCCGTCACACATGCCGGCAACATGCCGAGGTCCTCACCGCATATCAGCATGCGGATGCCGCGGAAGGTCATGTCGATTTTTCTCTTGGCGAGCTTCTCCCAATAGGTGTTGTGCCGCTCATAGTAGAAGTTGTTGTAGAGCCGCATGAAGGAGTCCTTCTCCTCCGCTTTGAGGGTGGAGTAAACGGGCTCGTTGAAGACACCGAAGCGGGGATAATACATTCCGTCTCTGTATGGGTCCTTAAGGAAAAGGACATTGGCGCAGAGGTGCATCAGCCCGTCTCTTATCCATTGGCTGTTCTCGTCGTTGCGGCCTTCGAAGTGGCGTCTTATCTTGAGTTGTGTGTCGTATTCCGGTTTGAGGGAATAGAGATGATAAGGCATCGCGTCGAGGAAGGTCTCACGAACGTAGTCGGTGTGAATGCCAAAGAACTGATACAGAATGTCATCGTTGATGAACGGACGCGTATACAGGTCTTTGTGAAAGTCCATGCCGTAGTCGCGTATCTCCTTCTCACTTATCGGCATCGAGGGAGAAAAATGTCCCATGGATGTCCATAGCTGTTCCTCCGGTATCTCCCAATAGCGGAAGAAGGATACTATATGGTCTATGCGTACGGCATCAAAGTAATCCTCCATTCCCTTCAGGGCGCTGTTAAGATAGCCGGCTACAGGATGGCCGTCATCAGGATACCAGTCGAAGGGCGGCATTCCCCAGTCCTGACCCTTAGGCTCGTCGGCAGAGGGCGGGTTGCCTAACTTCATGTGGAGGTGGAAATACTCAGGATGAACCCATGTGGCGACACTGTCGCGGTAGACGCTTACCGGCAGGTCTCCGCTGATGCCGACGCCTTTGGAACGTGCGTAGTCAGCAGCGACTTTGAACTGACGGTGCAGATGATACTGTGTGAAACATGAGAGGTCTACATTGTAGCGGAAATCCTTGTCTGTGTCGTATAAGGTGTGGAGCTTCTGCTCGTCATAAATGGCGTACTCATTCCAGTCTGAGGTGCGTGCGGTGTGGAAATGTTCGCGAAGAGCACAGAAAGCGGCGTAGCTAAATAGCCATGACGCGTTCTTCCGGGCGAAGGCCTTATAGCTGTCGGAAGCCATATCGCTTTCCCCTCGTTGCTGGAAAAACAAGTGTAGGTAATGGAGTTTCAGCCTGTCTACAGCTTCGTAGTCGGTATATTCAAGTGCGTTGAGTTCTCGCCTTTGTCTGTTGAACTTAACCTTGTCAGTGTTGCTTTTCAACTCTCCCAAGTCATTGAGGTCGATATAATGTGGATGAAGCGCGTGGAGGGATATGCAGTCATAGGGATGTGAGTCCGACCATGTATGTGTTGTCGTAGTGTCGAAAACGGGGAGAAGCTGTATCACTCGCATTCCCGTTGCCGAGGCCCAGTCGACGAACCTGTGTAAATCACCGAAGTCGCCGACACCGAACGACTCCTCGGTGCGGAGGGAGAACAGTGGTATTACTACTCCCGCAGCCCGCCATGCTGTCTCCTTTATCCGAAGATTCTCGCCATAGAGCACCAGTACGTCTCCGTCGACAAGGCTCGTGATGTCAGCGGTGCGGTTGCTGCCTTCCTCCCATTTTACGATACGGTTTGTCTTTTCGTCGATAACGACGTATTTATATTCTATCTGAGATGTTATATTCTGAACATTAACGCTCAGCATCCAGTCGTCCTCACCCTTCCGGTGCATCTTCAGAAACATTGACGGACTCCAGTTGCCAAGGGTGGGGTGATTGCCGCAGAGGCCCAGCGACTGTCCTTTCTCCAATTGTGGTGCCAGGACGTGGAAGACAACGGTCTTCCTGTATAACGGCATACGGTCATCGCTCAGCCCTTCTGATGGTGTGCGGTCATCGCAGGTGCGGCAGAGACGAGACATAAGATGATATTGCAGTGGAATGTCGCGCCAACAATCTGGCATTATATAGTTCTTTGTGGAATCGAAATAATAGCGTCGGGGCACCCGGTCCCATTCACGCCGCAGCGCTTTGCCGTCTTGGTCTTCTATGAGGTATGTGTATTCGAAGTAGTCTATATCCCTGTTGCGGCTTTCCATTACAGAGGTCTCCAGCGTCCAGAACTCTCCGTCCAAGGTTTGCATGATTAGGTCATAGGAGCGTTTGCGCCCGTTGGTATAGTGGTAGGCAATGTCTATGTGTACACTTTGCCCCCATTCGGTCAAGTAGTGGATACTGAATGTTAGTTTCATATTTGCAAAGTTAATGCAAACCGAAGACAATACAAAAAATAAAACTCAAAAAAGTTTTATTTTTGTATTGTTGAGGTGCCGCTTAACTTATCTAAAGTTAATGCAAACCGAAGACAATACAAAAAATAAAACTCAAAAAAGTTTTATTTTTGTATTGTTGAGGTGCCGCTTAACTTATCTAAAGTTAATGCAAACCGAAGACAATACAAAAAATAAAACT
>Ga0256406_1004239_pt1 | contig 16743 bp, 13 predicted proteins | sample RumenRJG_03DNA_FD_185986 | JGI IMG/M metagenome (GOLD analysis project Ga0256406, IMG submission 185986) | Bovine rumen microbial communities from Lethbridge, Alberta, Canada - RJG_03 | ecosystem: Host-associated > Mammals > Digestive system > Stomach > Rumen | place: Canada: Alberta | collected... | reverse complement strand
GCTACTAATGTTGAAAATGAAACAATGGAATCTATAAATGCTTCTTCACCAGTTCCAATTAAACTTTCTGAATTTACTTTTTTGCCAACTTTCTTAACATATTTTGCAAGAAAAAATTTTGCAATTATAGCTACTGCTATTACTACTAAAGATACTATTTCATAATATGTTTTTTCATGTGCTAGAATTTTATTTATAGATTCTTGTGCTGCTGTTATGCCAGCAAATAGTATTATCACTGCGATAATAATAGATGTAAAATATTCTATTCTTCCATATCCATAAGGATGCTTTTTATTTGGTGCCATATTTGATAGCTTTGTACCAATAATTGTAACTATTGAAGAAACAACATCTGTAAGATTATTAATAGCATCTGAAATTATTGCTATTGAATTTGATGCTAATCCAACTATTGATTTAAAGATTACTAAAGTAATGTTAACAATTATACCTATGATACTCGTTTTTATTATAATTTTGTTTCTGCTCATTCAACTTATCTTATCTTTCTCTTTTATTTCCTTTGACAATTTTTCTATTGCTTTTGATTCAATTCTTGAAACATAGCTTCTTGATATTCCCATTTTTTTTGCAATATCAATTTGTGTTTTAGGCTTTTTTCCATCTAACCCATACCTCAATTTAATAATTTCTCTTTCTCTATCATTTAATACATTGTTAATTGCTTTAAACATTTTTGCCTTTTTTATTTTGTTATCTATTTCTTCATCAATTGGCCTTTCATCATTTCTAATTACATCTTGAAGAGTTATTGCATTGTCATCTTTGTCTTTTCCAATTGGCTCTTCCAAATATACGTCATTATTTGTTTTTTTATTACTCCTAAAATACATTAGAATTTCATTTTCAATGCATTTTGAAATATAAGTTGATAGTTTTATTGATTTCTTTGAGTTATATGTATTTATTCCTTTTATCAATCCTATTGAACCTATTGAAACCAAATCATCAAATTCAATTTTTTTCGTTGCTGAATATTTTTTGCAGACATGTGCTACAAGTCTTAAATTGTGTTCTATTAAGATTTTACGTGCTTCTTCATCTCCATTTTCCATTTTCTTAATGTATTTTTGTTCTTCTTCCATTGTTAATGCTTCTGGAAATATGCTGTTATTTGAAATATACCCCAATAAAAACGTGCAATTTCCAAGAAATGTAATTAGTCCACAAACAGAGAAAATCATTATAAAAACATTCCTTCCACTTTTTATCGTATATTTAATTATATGTTTTTGTTCTCTCTTTGTGCCTGACCACTCTATCTTATCTACTTCTTTCTTCTTATTACCCAACCATTTTCACATTTTATAGGTAATTTCATTTTTACAGTTTGACCAAATCTTCCTGGGTTTACGTGGTCAATTTCTTCATCTGTTTCACTATCCCATAATTTATCAATCCAAAATTCTTGTGGTTCTATTTTGTTTGGCACTAATATTTCCATTTTGTCACCAACAGTTAATTTATTTCCAATTTTTATTATACTTTTATCATCATTATATTCTTGAACTTCTCCACCAAATTCATAATCAGGATTATATTGTTTTCCTGAAAATTCTTGGAAATCTTTATTGTTTTTGTCATCAAAAAAGAATGTTGTTAAGTCTCTCGTTTTAACTTTATTTAATTCTTTTAGATATTTTGTGTAATCATAATGATCTGGGTCTTTTATATAATCATCAATTGCATTTCTATATGCATTTACAACACTAGCAACATAATATTCAGATTTTAATCTTCCTTCTATTTTTAAACTTGTAACTCCTAAATCCATTATCTCTGGAATGTCTTTTATTAAGCATAGGTCTTTTGATGACATAACATATGTACCATTTGAATCTTCCTCAACTGGCATAATGTTCCCCGGGTTATTTTTTTCTTCAACATACATATTATATGCCCATCTGCAGCTTTGTGCACAATCCCCCAAGTTTGCATTTCTAGATGCCATAAAGTCACTTAAATAGCATCTCCCTGAATATGCCCAGCATATTGCCCCATGTATGAACATCTCTGTTTCAAGACCCTGAGGAATATTTTCAATTAAATATTTAATATCATTTTTATTCATCTCTCTTGACAAAACAATTCTTTTTGCTCCATTTTTGTACCAAAATAATGCAGTATGTGCACTTAATGTATTTGCTTGAGTACTAATATGAATTGGTATATCTGGTGCAAACTCTTTTACAATTTCTAATACTCCTCCATCAGCTACCAAAACTCCATCCACATATAATTTGTTTAAAATTTCAACTTGCTCCTTAATTTCATCATATATATTATCAGGTGCATAAACGTTTATTGCCACATAAACCTTTTTTCCTAAATCATGGGCATATTTTATTATATTTGACAAATCGTCATTCTCTACAGAAGCTCTACTCCTTAGTGACAATGAGCTTGAGCCACAGTATACGGCATCTGCTCCATAAATAAGAGCTACTTTTGCTTTTTCAAAAGATCCTGCTGGTGCTAATAATTCTGGTTTATACATGTTAATTCCTCCATTCTTTAATTTAAACTCCTTTTTTATTTATTATTGAATCCATAATATTAATTTAATATACTTGTATTATCGTTTATCTTGATTTAATAAATCTATATTAACAAAATCTATATTATTTAATGTAATTAAAATATGAGTTTTTCTTATTTGTATATTTATATATTATCAAATTCATTTGTATTTTTCAATCTTTTTATAGTAAAAATAGCATGGCCTAATTAGACCACGCTATTTTTGATTTTGACTATAACAATATTATTTTATTATAATCAGAAATCCTTTGGGAAGAAGAATTTGTAAGTCAATGCAATTGTAAGAAAATGTGCTTGTTACTTCATTTTTGAACTCTTCCGGAACAACCTTTAAGATTCTTTCATTTTTTCCTCTATTTACCGCTACAAACAGTGTATGTTCTCCACTTTTTCTTGTAAAGCAGAATACTTCACTATCTCTAGCTACAACATTTGGAAATTCAGCCTTTGAAAAGTCAAATAATTTTCTAAATCTTCCAAGCTGTACAACGAAATTGAACAATTTACTTCTAGTAGCATCATTTTTCTCATCTGTCCAATCCATACATCTTCTGTTGAATGGATCTTTAAAACCCTGCATTCCAATTTCTGTTCCATAATACAAACAAGGACTTCCAATATAGAAATATTGTATTACCATTGCCAGACTAAGCAATTCAATAGCATTTTTAAGCTGTTCATCAGACAATTTGTCATTATCATATTCAAATTGTCTGAACTCATCAGTATAAAATTTGCCATCTCTATGCCATCTTGTTGGAGGTTCATCGATTTTCCAAATATCCATCATTCCTGTTCTCATAAGATCAAGTCTACCTAATATTGTAAGAACCCTTACAATATCATGCGTATCCAATGATACTAAGAATGAATTCAGATATTCTTTGGGATATTCAGAAATCATTGTTTCTGTGAGTTTCTCTAAATACTCAAATTCTCCATAAGCTACTCCTTTTAAGATTGCATTCGTTAGCGGATATGATGTGGGTACATCGATAGCTTTTCCAATCAAACTAGGTGCAGGATTTTTCCAAAATTCACCTACAATCAGATGTGGTGAATGCTTGTTAGCTTGTTTCTTAATTCCCTCTAGAAAGAACGATTCAAGAACCTCAGCTAAATCAAGTCTAAATCCATCAACATATGGTGCATATTTTGCAATAACTCCATTGTTACCATACACATATTCCTGATATCCCTTGGAATATTGATTGAATTCAGGCATATCTGTGAACCCATACCAAAATGATATATTGCCATCATTATCTCTCTTAAACCAATCTCTATACTGCGAGTTTGGATTATTGACAGCATCTACATAAAACGCATTGTCAATTGAGCAATGATTAAAGGCAATATCCAAAATAATATGAATGCCATTTTCATTTGCCTCATCATGTAACTCTTTCAAATCCTCAAACGTACCAGCATCTGGGTCAATCATTAAATGATTGCTAGCTGCATATCTGTCATACCTAAATGTACTAAAATTTATTGGTGACAGATACAACACATCCACTCCAAGTAACTTAAAATAGGTTATCTTCTCCTTTATTCCTTTTAAATCTCCTCCATAGAAATCATTGTTTGTAAATTTACCATCATTGTTTCTTCTCCAGTTTACCTCATCACCCCATGAACGATAATTTCTTCCATTAATCAAATCATTTAGGTGATCCTTACCTTTGGCAAATCTATCAACAAAAAGTTGATAGAAAAGCGCTCCTTCTGCCCACTCTGGTATTCTTTTTTCTTCATTTTTCTTTTGTTCCATTTTTCTCCTCCTAGTTAGAAAAAGAATATTGTGATTAATAATACAATTGCCTTACTTATTTTATAATAATAAACGCCTAATTGTCAATGTTTTCAAGAAAAAATCAATTATAGTCGTCACAAGTTAATAGGTTCATTGCATGATGTTTAATAAACGAGTAAGGGCGCGTAGCGAACAACGAGCGTAAGCGAGGCGAATGGACGATAAAACCTTGATTCGCGCAAAAAATCATTGAAATGATTTTTTGTCGCATCAGGATAGCCTCGTCCAACAAGCCAACGAGTTATTAAACATCATGCAATGAACCATTAACCAGTAACTTATAGTCATTATTGTAAATTGCTTTTTAATCTTAAATATCCTAGCTCTTCCCAGCTATTATAAGCTAAATTAATTCTGAATAATAATTTAGGTTTTGGGCCAGCTCTGTTTTTATCAATTACACATGAATAATATCTTACATCTGGATCATTATATCTTTTTAAGTCATTAACATGCTCAAAAGTTTCTTCCTCTGAATATTCATATCTTTCTAAACTATCATTGTGAATTTGCTTAAATAAGCATAGTGTATCTAATACTTCTTTTATTGTTCTACTTACAGCCATATCTCTAACACTTAAGTTAATTGGGTCTGTGTCTGTTTCTGCTAATTGCAGTGATGAACCAATATACATATTAAAATTTTGTGCTAAATTTGATAATATTGTCGCAGTTTTCTTTAATTCTTCACCATTTCCAATATTATTTATATCTGTTTTTAATGTATCATAAAATACATATTTTACATCTTCTTTATAATAATAGTTCATTATTACTTTTTTAAGTTCTTCATTTGTATGGTCTGTAATATCAATAAAATGAATAGAATTATATAAATTTGAATTATACCAATTTGTTACTCTTATTACATTTCTAAATTCTGATGAAACTTGCGCTAGTCTATTTGCGAAATCAAAGTGTGTTTCTCCCTCTCTTTTTAAAACAAAGCCATTTTCATCAACTTCAATTTCATCATTATTGTCTGGTCTAAATTTAAAATCAAGTAGTTGATTTTCTGATACATGTATTTTTTGTTTATGTAATTTTTGTATGTCTGGATTGTTAATGATAGTTGTTATCAAACAAAGTTTCATCTTTTCTTCTGACATTTCATTTGAGATGATTAATACTTTTTTCTTGTGAACTAATGCGATATATGCTGCTAGATTAATTGTAAATCTACTTTTACCATAGTTTGAAGGCATTGCAAATGCTGCTGTTTCACCTAATCTAATTCCTTTAAATGATTTTGATAAAATTTTAAAAGGAAGCTCCAAACCATTTGTTAATGTATTATCACCTTCTACCAAAAATCTTGTCAACTCCTGATTCAAAATTGCTCTTTTAAATTTTTCTGTTGTTGTAACCTCATTTACAGCATCTTCAACATCTTCTGGTGTCATTTGTGCATATAACTCATAATCTAGAATCTCTACAATCTTTTTTTGAATATCTTTAACTGGTACATTTAAAAATCCTTTTCTTATAATGAATAATTTTTTTAGCTCTCTATATACTTCGCTCAATTTATATTTGGAATTAGCAAATTCAGCTTTTAATTCGTTTTTTATATCATATAATTCTTTTGTCTCTTTTGAAAAATTGAACTTTTCCTTTGCTCTTCCCGGTGCATATTTTTCACCATCTGTAAATATTATTTTTTTATAAATATTTAACATTAAGTCATCAGCAAATCTTGCTTCATCATATGTAAAATAGTATACAGCTATAGATTTAATTTGATTTAAAATTAAACCTATATATGCTTTTTCCAGTTTTGTGTCTGCAAGTTTTCCTGGATAACCAAATCCGTCTTCTTTTCCATTTGATAAACTACCATCACTGCCTAAATTATTCATTTTTGATGAAGCTATTGCATCTAAAGCTCCTTTAATATCATTCTCATCGTCCATTTTAATTATCCTTTTCTTAATTATTTTTTTTTACTTTTTGTTCCTTGTTAATTTGTTTTCTGTTTATTTACTGTTTCTTTATTTGTTCGTTTTTTATTTTTTATTTTTTTGTTTATTGGCTATTTCTTTGTCATTTCGTTCATTATGAACTAACTCATCAAACTTTTTGTTTTCTTCTTTTAGTCTGTTATCACTTATTTGATCCATAAATCCATTTAAATCAAATTGTTTTAGTACGTCATCTGTAGTATCGTCAATATCAATTCCTAAATCTTTTAAAAATTTTTGTTTCATATTATTTCTAATCTCCTCCTTTTTTGTTTTTGACTCTTTAGCTTTTTAACTTTTTAATTTTTTTATTTTTAATTTTTTTATTTTTAATTTTTTTGTTTTCAATTTTTTTGTTTTCATTTTTTTGTTTTTAATTTTTTTGTTTTCAATTTTTTTTTTTATTTTTTAATTTTTTAATTTTAAAGTTGCAATTGTTTCTACGTGTGAGCTAAAGCAAAAGTTGTCAATTGGAATAACCTCTTTTATTTCATACACTTCACTTAAAGCTTTTAAATCTCTTACTAGTGTAGCAGGATTACAACTAACATATACAAGTTTTTCTAATTTCAGCTTTTTTAAGTTTTGTATTGTTGTGCTATCCAGACCTTTTCGAGGTGGATCAACAATTACAGCATTTGGTTTATCATTCTTGCTAATTTCATTATTGCCATTTTTATTGTTCAATAGTTTATCAAATGCGTCTTCCACATTTCCTTCAATAAATTCAATGTTTTTTATATTATTAATTTTAGCATTTTCTCTTGCATCCATTATTGCTTGTGGGACAATCTCTATTCCATAAACTTTTTTTACATATTTTGATGCAAATATTCCTATTGTGCCAATTCCACAATATAAGTCACACATTACATCATTTTCATTAAGATTGGCTTTTTCTATAGCCATTTTATATATTTTTTCAGTTTGTATAGGGTTTACCTGATAAAATGAATTTGGCGATATTCTAAACTTATATCCTCCTAAAACATCTGTAATATATCCGCTTCCATAAACTACAATGTTATCACTCGAAAGTACCACATTAGTATTCTTTTTATTAACATTTATAACTATTGTTTTTATTTTTGGAAATTTTTTTACTAAATTATTTATTAAATTTGAATTTATCAAATTATATTTTGAATTTGAATCTATCAAATTATATTCTAAGTTTGAGCTTGTAATTTTTCCTTTATCACTCTCGTTTTCGTTTTTACTATCATTATTTTGATTGCTATTATTGTTATTTGTTTTTTTATTTGAGTTTTTTGCATTTATCCTTAAATTTTCTGTGCCATTTTGCACTAAAACACACATTACTTCACCAGTTGTAAAACTTTCTCTTATCATAATGTTGCGTAAAAGTCCTTTGCCTGTTTTCTCATCATAAATTGTGCCTTCCCAATTTTCAATAATATATTTTGCAATTTGTTGTGATTGGATTGTTTGAATTTTACATTCCTTTATTGGCACCACATTGTGGCTTCTCGAAGCGTATATTCCTACTTTTTTATCTTGGCTAATTGGATAAATTGCCTTATTTCTGTAGTAAAATGGTTTTTCCATTCCAACTGTTTGTTCTACTTTTATACTTCCTTTTTTAAAACTTTTATCAAATAAGTTTTGCACTTTTTCTTGTTTTATTTTAAGCGTTTCTTCATAATTTATATGTCTTAATGTACAGCCTCCACATCTTGGAAATGTGGCACAATCGCTTTCTTTTCTATTTGGAGATTTTTTTATTATTTGAGTTACATTAGCAAAAGCGTGAGTCTGCAATACTTTTGTGATATGGATTTTGCATTTTTCTCCTTTTAAAGCTCCTTTTACAAATATTGTGTAACCATCTATTTTAGCAACTCCTTCCCCATCTGTGCCATAATCAATTATATCTGTTTCAAATTCGTCATTTTTCTTTATACTTACATTTTGATTTACATTAACGTTTTTCTTTACATTCGCGTTTTGCTGTACATTAATGTTTTGCTTTACATTAAATTTTTGCTTTATGTTCGCGTTTTCTTTAATCTTGTCTTGCTTTGACATTTTATTCTCCACTTCATTTTTGTTTGACAATATTATAGCATTTACAACTTCATTTTACAATAAATTTTTGCTTTGATTTATATTTGCTTTGATTTAGTCTTGCTTTGATTTATTTTTGCTTTGATTTAGTTTTGTTCTAATTTAGTTTTTGCTTGGATTTATTTTTTGCTTTTCGCCATCTAAATCTTTTCTTCATACCACTTAAATTTTTTTATTTCTATATAGTTTGAATTATGTCATCATTATTATTGATAAATTTCTTCCTGCGTTTTTGCCATCTGCTCTGTATGAATGAATTTTGTCTGAATTACATTTTGTGCATATATTTGATGTTATAATGTTTTCTGCTTTGACACCTTCTTTCATAAGAATAGCTCTATTGATTCCAACAGTATCAATATAAAACTTTTGATTTTCAGTTTTATTTCCACTTTCAATAAATTCATCAATATTTATATCCTTAAATTCATTTCTAAACAAAATTTCTACATCTTCATCAACTTCAAAACAACATTTTAAAATACTAGGGCAAATATAAATTTCAATATCAGCCGGATTAGAGTTAAATTTTTCTTCCATTAGATGAATTGCATTAATTACAATTCTTTTTAATGTACCTCTCCAACCCGAATGCACATTTCCAATAACTCTCTTATTGGGGTCGTATATTAAAATTCCCTGGCAATCAGCCAGAGATGTAGCAAGGGCAACATTCTTTAAATTAGTAATCAATCCATCAGTGTTATCAAAGTAATTATTAATGTTAGTTTCGTCGACTATTTGTACATTAATTGTATGCTTTTGTACTGGTTTTATAATTTTCGATGTAGTTAAATTAATTCCTAATGCATCTTTCAATGTTTTATATTCGCCGCTTTTAATGTTTTTGCTTTTACTAGAAAAGTCAAAAGGCTTTAAAGTAAACGCATTAACAATTTTTTCATTTGATAATCTATTAAATGTTATGATTTTTTTGTTTAAATCAATTTTACAATTTTCCATAATAACTCCATAGTTTAATTTTTAATGAATAATTGATTTTGTAGCTTTTTAATTGCAATTTTATTTTAGTGTTTTTACAATTTAATAATTGATTTTGTAGCATCTTAATTGCAATTGTATTTTAGTGTTTTTGCAATTTATTCTTTTATTCCATCTAAACATTCATCATAGATAAATTGCTTTAATTTAGTATTATCATTTGTTTCGTAAAATTCAAGAATTTTATTTCCAAATTCAACATCTTGGTCTACTGAAACACTGATTATTCCTTTACCATTTTCAATTAAAATTTTATTTGCAAAGAGCATTGACGATCTCTTATTGCCATCATTAAAAAATTGAGTGCGCATCAAATAGCACATAATTGTAATTGCTCTATCTGTTATTGTTTTAGATGAATCACTAATTGTATCATTAATATATGTTTCAACTTTTTTTTCATCAGGTATTTCAGGCTTATAATCTGTCCCACCAATTGAAACATTATAATTTCTCTTATTTCCAGCATTATCTACCAGATTACTACCTACAAGCGAATTTATTGACTTTAATAAATTCAAATCATTTTTATTGTTTATTGAATTTAACACAAACAACCATGCATGCTTTAGGTTGTTAATAGTTTGAATTTCATCGATTCTAAGTTTAGAAACATTTCCTCCGTCAAAAATTTTCTGTGTTTCTGGAAATGTTATATCTATTCCTTCAATATGAGAACTTTTATAAATACTATCAACTATATTTCTTTTTGCTAAAAAAATATTTTGTTCTTGTGTCATATTATATTTATCTTTTAACATTTTTCTGACTCCTATGAAATAATTTTATATATAAGTTATAACATACATTCACAATTTATTCAATGTTTTTTGTGTTTTGTATCAGCAAAAATAAAACTCTGTAATATTGATTTAACAATACTTACAGAGCTTTTAATAATTGGCTCCCCGTGTCGATATCTTACACTTGTTTGTGCTCGTATAGACTCATATAATCTTCTCTCGACTCGTCTGTCCAACTGCTACTAGTATAATCTCATATAATCTCGTACAAACTCGTACAGTCCTTTCCCTATTGCATCACTATTGCAACAAATGACTTTTTTCATTAATTATTATTTTACTTTATGGATTATTTAACTTACAATTTTCGAAAGAAAAAGAAGCTATTCCCATATAATTTTCAAATGTTCTTTGTTTGAACTTACCATATATTGTAACATTATCACCTTTTTTTAAGTTTATTAAATCATCTGGATTATTAAAATATGCATTTAAATCTATAACTCTATATGCATTTCTATCACTTGAGAAACGTATTACAAGATAATCATCAGTTAAATAATGTGTTATATCGTGAATTGTTCCAGTAAAGTAATAATAATTTCCTGTATATTTCTTTTTTGCTGATATCTCATTATCATCATAGTCATTAAATAATTCTTGAGGATTAAGTTCCATATATTGAGGTTTATTATCAGTTTGATTAGCTATTCTATTTGCATACTCTGGATCAAATTTTTCAATCAAGAATCCAAAAAAACACATTATTGCTATTACAATAACAGCAATTATCCATCCTTTTTTCCCTTTTTTACTATTCTTCGTTGCTTCACCTTCCATATATATTATTCCCCCTTACAACAATATTTTTAAATATTATATCACTCAGTCTCTTTTATATCAATAGTTGCATAAATGTTTGCTTAATCACTTGAATTAACTTAATTTTAATGATTTTTTTATACTCATTTTATTCTTATATTTTTTAATTCTTTATTATATTGTTTAGTTCCATACATAATTTTATAATATCTATTTTCAAATTCATAAGGAATCTTGTCCATAAAAATTTTCATATTTTTTTCAATAGACTTTACCATTTTTTTAACTGCTTCATCATTTTTTCCAGTGCCATCAACATACCACCTAAAATTCCAATAATGATTATTAATAGTATTGCTAAGATTAAAAGTTTTACAATATATATTATCATATATATATTTTTTATTCTTACCTTTAAAATCAAATAAAAAATAAATGTTAGCATAAGATAACCCGTAATCAGAAAAATCTTTATTATAATATTCTATAAAAAATTTGCACTTTTCATTTAAATTTGTTCCATTATCATATTCAGTTAAAAAATGAATTCTATCTTTAATTGTTTTATAAAATTCTTCTAACACTTTTCTTTTTAAAATAAAATAATTGATTAAAGCTATAATTAGCGACAATAATGCACTACCAAATATTGCTAAACTGATATTTTCTTCTAATCCAATTAAATAAATTAAAATTGATATTATTGTCAAAACTCCAGATATTCTTATAATAAATACATTTTCTTTCATTTTATTAAGTTCCTCCTTTTTATATACTATAGCTTAAATTACTATAAAAATCAAGTTTCCTATGCCAAAAAAGACTTGACTTTAAGCATTTAATAAGTTTAAATACAACAAAGTTTTAAAGGAGGTGTATTTTATTGAATATAAAATTTGAAGATTTACCTGATACTATTACCCCAGAAGATTATGCTAAATGGAGAGGTATTGGTATTGATAATGCTAGAAATTATTTTCATTCTAAAGGATTTCCTAGAATAACTTCTGCAGGCAATAGACTTATCGCAGATAAACGAGCTGTACTAATGTATGATTTAAAATTAGAAACTAAAGATCTTGCTAATTTTATAAATAAGAATAGAAATAATGATAATATAATTCCACAAAATATTATGCCTATTAATATATTTGATGATGAAGAAACATTTACAATTAAAATAAAAAGAAATTAATAATAAAAAAAATAGTAACCTAAGGTAGAATCGTTTATGATTCATCTTGGGTTATTTTTTATTTTCGAACTCAACGCACTAGACCAAACTTGAACAATTTTTAAATTCAATAATATCAATGCTTTCAAGATCTACTTTAACTATTAGTTAAAGATTTTGTTGCAATAGAGATGCAATAGAATTAAAAATCTTAAAAGTATTGCTATAAAAGGCTTTTCAAGTAAACATGATTAAATATGACTATATTTTTTACCATTATTCTTTAACTGTCAGTTAAAGCCATTGTGACTGTAGGTCCTTGTGTTGTAAGCAATACGTAAGCAATACAGAAAGTATTACATCGATTTTGTTCGAGTCTGACGCAATGAAAAACTTGCAATCCCTTGTGACTGTAAGTCTTTAGGATTGCAAGTTAACATAATATTGGCTCCTCGTGCCAGAATACACTTACTATATAGTCCTATATAAACTCATATAAGTTTGTATTTCCCTGTATTTTTTAAGACCATAGGGTATAATCCTGTATAATCCCGTACAGTCCTCTCCCTATTGCAACTCTATTGCAACAAATGAATTTTGTTAATAAAATGTCTACTGTACAGCACTGTCTAGCTCTGTATAACTCTTTATAACCTTGTATAAATTATCTCATTTTCGCCAGACTTGGACTATTTTTATAACTAAATATCACTAATGCAATAAATAAAATTTTATTACTTTTCTCTACAAATTGGACATCTTCCCTTTCCTTTTCTTTGGTTATATACTTCTCTCAAATACGAGTGTCCATTAGAACATTTCCACCATACCTTTTTGCTATATGATTTACTAATTGATTGAGGCGTAATTCCTAATTCCTGATTTTTTTCATAATCCCACCTATCTAAAACTTCAGGATGAGTAGTTGCTAAATCATTAAATCCAACTAGTACTTTGTTTCCTGAACAATATGGACATCCTTGACCATTTTTTCTATTTACTATACTAGTTTCATAAGAATGGCCTCTTTCACATTTCCACCATACTTTTTTATCAGATCCATTAGATACTTCTGTGGGTTTTATTTTATTTTTTTCATAGTCCCACTCTTTTAATAATTCATGATTTGTTGAAGCTAAATCGTTATAGCCAATTAGTATTTTTTTATTTGCACAATATGGACACCCTGTCCCTTTACCAATCCTAGCATTAATTTTTGAACAATAACTATGACCTTTTTTACATTTCCACCATACCTTTTTTTCTGAACCTCTTTTTTCTTTTTCAGGAAATATTCCAAGCTTATTATTTTTTTCGTAATCCCACTCTTCTTCTAATAATTTAGGATAAAGACTCTTTATATCATTAAATCCTGTTAATGTTTGATGTCCTGAACAATATGGACAATTACAATTATTTAATCGGCTACTTATTGATGCTTGATATTCATGTCCTTTCTCACATTTCCACCATACTTTTTTTATTGATGTTGCAGAAACTTCTTGTGGATTTTTATCATTTTTTTCATAGTCCCATTCTTTTACTAAATCCGGTCTAATTGTTGCTAAATCATTATAACCAGATAATATTTTTCTTCCATTACAATATGGGCAACCTGTATGCTGTTCTGTTTTCATTGATATTGCTGCTTTATAGCTATGTCCCTTTTCACAAATAAAATATGCTTTCAAAGGTGTGCCTTTAGTTACATTATAAGGTGTAATATTCATTTTTTCATTTTTTTCATAATCCCATTCATCTAAAATTTCGGGATTTGTTATAGCAATACAATTATTTTTTTCACCTATATCTATTATTTTTAGTACTTCAGGTAAATCTCTTTCAATATTAACATTTATATGAATATTTAATACTTTTTCTATTTTTTCTAAAGCCTCAGATATATAATTATAATTTGCTGAATATGAATTTGTTATTTTTATTTTAATAGAAGATGATTCATAATCAGGACATTCTTTTTCTCTTATTCGTATTAATTTTATATTATTGTCATCACATAATTTATCTTTTTCTAAATCTTCTTTTATACTTTGATGATATCTAAATCCATCATACTCTATTCCTGTATTAATTTCTGGAATAAACATATCAATTTCTTTTTGATTTAACCATTCAGCTTTATAATTCTCTATAATATTATCATATCTTTTTTTCAAGTAAAAATAAATTATTTTTTCTGGTACAGAAACTCTTTTATATTTATTACAAATAGGACAACTGTGATAATTACCTCTTGTTTTAGCATTAACAACCATTTGATATGAATGACCCTTTGGACATTTCCACCAATATTTTTTATTTGACTTAGCCGCAATTTCACTAGGTTTTTCTATATTCTTTTCATAATCCCAGTATTGAACAATATCAGGATATTGTGTTTGTAAATCATTATAGCCTGATAAAATTTTTTGATTAGCACATATTGGACATCTGTTTCCTCTTGTTAATTCTGAAATTTTTGCTTGCCATTCATGTCCTTTCTCGCATTTCCACCATACTTTTTTTGTTGATCCATGTGAATAATCTTTAGGCGATAACGATTCATTTTTTTCATAATTCCAATACTTTAATATTTCTGGATTAGTAGTTACTAGATCATTATATCCTTCTAAAACTAAATTATTAGAACAATATGGACATCCAGAACCCTTTATTCTACTTCTAATTATTGCTTTCCATTTATGTCCTTTTGAACATTTCCATGAAACCTTTTCTTTTCCACCATTAGTAATTTTATTTGGATAAATGCCATTCTTATTATTTTCCTCATAATCCCATTCTTTTAATAAATCGGGATTAGTTGTTGCAAAATCATTATATCCTTGTAATACTTTTCTATTAGAACAATATGGACAATTTCCTCTTTTATGAAGTCTATCATAAATACTTCTTTCATATTTATGACCTTCTTTACATATCCAATTAACCTTTTTCTGTGAGCCAATTAAAATATCATCTGGAAATATACCTAATTTACTATTTTCTTCATAATCCCATTCGTTCAACATTTCAGGGTGCAAAGTTGCAAAATCATTCTTTCCCTTAATAGCTTTTTTACCCATACAATATGGACATCCAACTCCCTTTACTCTAGTATGAATTACAGCTTCCCACTCATGACCATATTTACATTTCCACCATACTTTTTTACTACTTCCTATAGTTAATTCACTAGGGATGTATTGTTTATTTCTTTCATAATTCCATTCTTTCATTAATTCTTTATTATCAATTAATTTTTCAGACATATTATATTTCACTTCCAAATTTAAATAATTACATAATTATTATATCACTCAACCTCATTATTATCAATGTTTTCACGTTTTTATATAAAATGATAATTTCATTGAAATAACTTGACTTTGAGCATTTTTTAAGTTTAAATACAAAACAATTTTAGAGGAGGTGAAAAAGATGAGTATAAAATTTGTAGATTTACCGGATACTATTACTCCAGAAGACTATGCCAAATGGAGAGGTATTGGACTTGATCATGCAAGAAACAGATTCCACGCTAAAGGATTTCCTATACTTAATGTTGCTGGTAATAGATTAATTGCAGATAAACGAGCTGTGCTTATGTTTGAACTAAATATTGAACCAAAAGATTTTATTGAGTACTTAAATAAAAATGGTGATATAGAAATATAAGAAGATAATTAAATTTTTACAAAATAATAAACTAAGAATGTCCAAGTCTGGCTCTTCTTAGTTTTTTTCGTTGCAATAGAGAGAAGTTTATATGAGGTTATATGAGTTTTTGTAAGAAAATATATTAAAATATAAAATATTTCAAAATTTTAAGTAAAAACATGAAAGCCTAAAAGTATTGAAATTAAGCAATTTGTAAGCAATACACACATGAACAAATCGAGCCAAACTCGAAAATACGAATAAAAATCTCGCAAACCCTTATGACTGTAAGTCTTTAAGTTTTGCGAGATTGTTTAAGCTTGGCTCCTCGTGTCCGGCTTGAACGGACGACCTATCGGTTAACAGCCGAGCGCTCTACCAACTGAGCTAACGAGGATTATATATAATTCCTGGCAATACCTATCTTTCCAGCAAGGTAACTCGCTAGTATTTTTGGCACATTTATGCTTGACTTCCGTGTTCGAGATGGGAACGGGTATTTCCATAAATGTAATCATCACCAGAAAAATTATATGCTATTTAATTTATTAACAATACGCTTGATATTTTACTATATCAAAACTAAATTGTCAAGAAGTTTTTCTATTTTTTAACAACTTTTTTAATACATTTATTTTAGCTTTTATATTAAAATATTAAAGTTTATTAAAATATACTAAAGTTTAATAGAATATATTAAAGTTGTTTTAGCACATTCAAAAATATATAGTAATCTTTTAACTCTTTATTCTTACTTTTCCTTTTATTTATAAATTAGCTTCTATGCTTTTCCATAATGCTTCTATTTTACTTAATCACTTTTGTGGTTAAGCCCTCGATTTATTAGTATTGGTCAGCTTAATAGCTCTCACTACTTACACCTCCAACCTATCAACCACGTAGTCTTCATGGAAT
>Ga0256406_1004238_pt1 | contig 16744 bp, 19 predicted proteins | sample RumenRJG_03DNA_FD_185986 | JGI IMG/M metagenome (GOLD analysis project Ga0256406, IMG submission 185986) | Bovine rumen microbial communities from Lethbridge, Alberta, Canada - RJG_03 | ecosystem: Host-associated > Mammals > Digestive system > Stomach > Rumen | place: Canada: Alberta | collected... | reverse complement strand
AGCGATTTGATCAACGAGAGGCAGCTGAGTGTTCCGGACGCAAAATATGAGTACAAACGGAACTTTCCCGAATCCTTCCGTGAAGCGTTCGAGCTCCTGTTGCATAAGAACGGAGAGACACAGGAGACCCTGGCGGAGAAACTGAACACAACGGATCGCTCGATCAGGGAATGGATCAGAGATCCGGAGAAGAAGATCTCCATTGATTTCGTCGTAACGATTTCTCTCATGTGGAAACTGCCGGACTGGATCAGTAAAATGCTCCTGGAAAGCGCCGGGAAAACACTCAACGAGAGGGACCGGAGACATCGGGCGCTGACGTACATCCTGGATATCATGTGGGATCAGGGCGTCGAGGCGGCAAATCAATATCTTACCAGCCAGGGGCTGCCTATTCTGACGATCTGACAGTAAGAACAGGGTTATTCAAAATACAGCATAAGACCGATGGCGTATGGCCGATCACTTGAAAACAGGTGGTCGGCCATATTTTTTTTGCCCTTTTTGGCGGCTTCACCGGAAGATTATCTTCCGGCAGGTGCTGCTATCTCCTGCTTTTGAAAAAATCTTGATGCGATCAAGTGTCGGACCGGAAGAAATCCTTCCGGTTTAATGAACAGAAAAGTGAGTCAAAATGAAGGCTCTCATCCAGAAGGGAGGTGGTGTAGTCCAGAAACAAGAGCGAAAAAGGCAGCGGAGGGGCCAAAACCATGTGATTTGAGGGGAAAACAGCGCTTTAGCTGGGAACAGAGACCGGAAGATATCCTTCCTGTAAAAAGTGCCTTCCCGCAAGTATGATGGTCATGCCAGGTGAGAAACGGAAGAGCTTCTTCCGAAGCAAGCCTGAGTAAAAACATCATCTATAAGCCGGATGCATACGGCAGCGGATGTTCAGACGATCAATCCAGCATCACAGCTTGTTCAGCCAGAACGGACTTGTGAGCGTGGATGGATCGTAAGGACACCCTTCTGTCTATGCGTTCGGCTTTTTCTTTATGCCTTTTTCGCGGCGGAAGGGAGTCCACCTGCTGTCAGTGTTCCGGGTATGGAAACAGCAGCAGGAAACTGAAGAACCGCTGCCCAGTATGCGTCCTGCGGGAAGGACGCTACCATGGAAAACTTCAACGCAATCACCTCCGATGCCTCTGCTTTTACCGTAACCGACAATACGACTCTTGGTGAACTGCTCGCTATCCTGAACCCAGGCGACAAGCCGCATGAAACACCAACCCCGAAGATGCTCCGGGAAACCGCAGGCGCTCCAATCGCTACCGAGGAGCGCTGCACGGTCTATGCCAATGGGTACGCCGTGTATGACAACGGGTCTGGCCGCACGGTGGTCTGGCTGCCCAGCTGCACATCTTTTACATACCATTTCGATGCTCTGAAGGAAAGTGAGAAAGGCGGTGAGGTGAAGGAAACGGCAGAGCTGCCCGAAGGGCTTCTCGTCTCTTTGCCCTGGCCTGTTGCGGTTTCTTTGATCGGTGACCATCGGGTCGAAGCCAATATGATGAACCGCATGGGAAGTCGAACCGGCACGAAGGACTATGATTCCGATGATAACGGCGATAAAGATGGAGACAAAGAGGACGCCATGGAAAAGTCTCTCAGGAGTGAATACTTCTGGCGTGAGGGGCATTTCGGCGAGAATCCCGAGGATGCTTATATCAGGAAAGAAACGCTGCAGGAGATGCTGGATGGCATGACGGACAATCAGCGGGAGGTGTTCGTGCTCTATTACAAGTGCGGGTATACGCAGCCGGAGATTGCCGCACAATTATGCATCACCAAGCAGTCTGTGAACGAGCGCCTGCGGAGTGCCTTGGAAAGGGCAAAAAGGAAAAGAGATTTTTTTCTTGAAGAACCCTGACTTTCGGCTTCTCCCACGACAGTATATGAGAGGACTTCAAAACCTCGAACTTTTTTATCAGGACGGCTGCGACATGTTTCGTAACCGCCCCACGTTACCGGATTACCCGGAGAAAGGACCAGTACATGAAACAGAAGAAAATGGAACCGAGGAACTCCCGGCACGAACAGCGCTTCCATGAGCGCTGCGTCAAGGAGAAAGGCGCAGAGGAGCAGATCAAAGGGGTATTTGACCGCATCCTGGATGAGATGGCCAAGGAAATGGACCGAGGCTATATGGAAGCGGGCAAGACGCTCGCAGAGCTGTTCCGTGCTGTGGCAACGGCGGCAGCAAAGCTCCCCAACCTGGAACTGCGCACGGAGATGATGACCGTCAAAAACAGTGACGACGGCCTCAGCATTGTGTTTAAACGGGATGAGGCAAAGCCTGCGTTCCTGGATGATGAAGAGGAGGAACAGCTCTATGGCGAAGACTGAGAAAGAACAAGCGCACAGCGCAGAGGAGAAGCAGGAAGCCATCAGCATTGAGACTGCAAAGGTGATCCAGGGGATCAGCCTTGTGTTTTCAGGTGCGATGACCATGCTGGAAGCTCTGCATCCTCACGTCTCCCTGGAACCCAGCGCAATCCTGCATCTTGTGACCGGTAACATTGAAGGCCTGGAAGCAATGGCGGTCGAGAAACGGGCAAAGGAGGAACAGGAGAATGCCGAGACTAAGGATGCCGGGAGGACCGGAGTGGAAGGTGCTGTACCTTCTTCTCCTGCTGCTGATTCTGCTTCTGTGGACGATGGCGCTTCTGCCGAGGGGGTAAACGCTCCGGAGAACACAACGGAAGCTGCAGGATCTGAGGAAGCGGCAAGTACTGTCACACAGGATGACATCACAAGGATCATCGTGCAGAAGATCAAGCAGAACCGATCCAACAATGAAAAGATCGGCTCGATCCTGAAGTCCTATGGTGTAGCGAAGGTGAGTGATTTGCCTGCTGCCAAGTACGAGGCGTTTGTGACAGACCTCTCCGCAATCTGATCGGGAGGTGCTGGGATGCCGGATGTTCATGCGCTGCTCAGCGCATCCAGTTCCAAACAGTGGCTGCATTGCCCGCCATCGGTACGGCTTCAGGAGGGATTCCCCAATGAGAGCTCGGTATATGCCGAGGAGGGAACCTTCGCCCATGAGGTCTGTGAATACAAGGTACGGAAATATCTGCATGAAAGAGTGAAGCGTCCTCAGTCAGAGGAGTTTTACACAGAGGAGATCGATCAGATCACCGATGTGTATGCGGAGTTCGTCATTTCGATTATCGAACAGATGAAGCGGAATGGGATCGAACCCCTGGTATTGGTGGAGGAGCGGGTGGATTACAGCCATATCGCTCCTTCTGGTTTTGGGACAGCGGACATGCTGATCATCGGAAAAGATGAGAACGGGAAAGGTCTGCTGCATATCTGTGATTTCAAGACGGGACAGGGTGTCTATGTGGATGCTGACCATAACAGTCAGATGATGCTCTACGCACTCGGAGGCCTGGCCGCCTATGGCTATATTTACGAGATCGAGATTGTTCGTATGAGCATCATCCAGCCCCGTCTTGATAATATCTCTACCTTTGAATGCAGCCGGGAAGAGCTGGAGGCATGGGGCGAAAGCATAAAGCCGATAGCAAAGCTGGCATTTGAAGGGAAGGGCGAGCAGCATCCGGGTGACTGGTGTCGCTTCTGTCGCGCTAAACCTGTCTGCCGCGCCTGTGCGGATGAAGCACTGGCGCTTTGCCGAGAAGAGTTTCTGGATCTCGACGCAGGCGCGTTTTCAGAGGGAAACGAGACAGAAGAGAGCGATCTGACAGCGCCCTATCATGCCGAGACAGACACACCGGTTTTCAAGCAACCCGGCCTGATCCCGCTGACAGAGCTGGCAGCTATCCTGCCAACGCTGAACAGGATCAGCAGCTGGATAGAATCCGTGTTTGCCTATGTATCGGCGGAGGCGATCAACCATGCGGTTCCGGTGCCCGGATATAAGGTTGTCGAAGGACGATCAAAGCGCATCTTCACCGATCCGAAAGCTGTAGTCGATGTGGCGGTTCAGAACGGCTATACCGATCTGTATAAGCAGCAGCTTATCAGCTTAACGGAGTTTGAAAAGATGATGGGCAAGAAGCGGTTTGAAGAGCTGCTTGGCGAGTTTGTTGCCAAACCGCCCGGAAAGCTGGCGCTTGTACCGGAGAATGACCCACGACCGCCAGTAGATCTTGGCAATACTCCCGATCAGGAATTTGCAGTCCTGACTGAGCAGGAAGAATAAAGACAGTAAACACACCATGATTGCCGGATGATTCCGGCATTATTTTTAGGAGGAAAACAACATGAGTAAAACGACATCCCCGACCAAAGTGGTCATCCCGTGCCGGATCTCTTTTGCAAACATCTGGGAACCGAAGAGCATCAACGGCAGCGAAGAGAAGTATTCCGTTTCGTGCCTGATCCCGAAGAACGACAAGGCTACCCTGGCCAAGATCCAGAAGGCCGTGGACGTGGCGAAGGAGGATGCCAAGGGTAAGAAGTGGAATGGCAAGATCCCGCCCAACCTGAAGCTCCCTCTGCGTGACGGCGACATCGACCGCCCGGATGATGAGAACTATGCCGGACACATGTTCCTGAACGCCACCAGTAAGGAGGCTCCTCAGATCGTGGACCGTAAGATCCAGCCGATCCTTGATCCTATGGAATGCGGCTCGGGAGATTACTGCAATGTGTCTGTGAATTTCTACGGCTTTAACGCAAACGGCAATCGAGGCGTTGCAGCCGGGCTCGGCAATATCCAGAAGGTGAAGGACGGAGAGCGTCTTGCCGGGAAGGCAACAGCGGCTTCGGATTTCGATGAGATCGAAGGCGACGAGGAGGATGTTCTCGGTGACGATCTTCCCGATTATCTGAAGTAAATCGCAGGGCGGATGGGAGAGGACTTCGGTTCTCTCCTGTCTGCGTTTTACAAGAAACCCCGGCTTCAGCTGGAGATTCTTATAAGGTGCAGATCATTGATTTCATGGAAGGAGGCAGATGATTTGGAAACACATAAACGGGTTCTATCAATCGACCTGGAAACATACAGCGATGTGGATTTGAGTACATGTGGCGTCTATCGGTATGTGGAGGGAGACTTCCACATCCTGCTTTTTGCTTACGCCTTTGATGATGATCCGGTGCGGATTATCGATATGGCCTGCGGAGAAGAGCTGCCGCAGGAAATTGTCGATGCGATCTTTGACGATGGCGTTGTGAAGGCGGCTTGGAACGCTCAGTTTGAGCGGACGTGTCTTTCAAAGTTTTTTGGGACACGTCTGTCGCCGGATGCCTGGCAGTGTTCGATGATTTGGGCAGCAAGCCTTTCTCTTCCGCTGGCGCTGAAGAATGCAGCTCTGGTATTAAAAACAGGAGAACAGAAGGATAAGGCGGGCGAAGACCTGATCCGGTTCTTCTCTGTGCCGTGTAAGCCTACAAAAACCAATGGCGGCCGTACACGGAATCTGCCGGAACATGCACCGGAAAAATGGCGGCAGTTTAAGGAATACTGTCTTCAGGATGTGAGGACGGAACGGGATATCCGCAAAAAGCTGGAGGCATTTCCGCTGATGCCTCAGGAATGGAATTTTTATCACATGGATCAGAGAATCAATGACCGAGGGGTCCGGATCGATAAGACTCTGGTTGAGCAGGCGATTACCTGTGACCTGATGCTCTCCGAGGAGATGAGTAAAAAAGCCTATGAGCTGACCGGGCTTGAAAACCCAAACTCAGTATCGCAGCTGAAAGGTTGGCTGGAGGAGCGGGGCATCGAAATCAGCAGCCTGGGCAAAAAGGATGTAGCCGCCATGATCAAAGAGATTGATAAGGGAGGGCTGGATCAGGAAGCCCTGGACATGTTGAAACTTCGGCTCCAGATGGCGAAATCATCGGTGAAAAAGTACCAGGCAGCTGACCGCTACATCTGTTCAGATGGGCGTGCGCATGGGCTATTCCAGTTCTCAGGTGCGAACAGAACACAGCGCTGGGCGGGACGCGGAATCCAGTTGCAGAATCTTCCGCAGAACCATATCAGCACGCTGGATGAAGCGCGGGAGCTGGTGAAGCTCGGATGCTTTGACATGGTCGAGAGCATCTATGGAAACACACCGGATATCCTGTCGCAGCTGATCCGAACCATGCTGATTCCGAAAGAGGGCTGTGAGTTTATCGTGGCAGACTTTTCTGCCATCGAAGCTCGTGTGCTGGCCTGGCTTGCAGGGGAACAGTGGCGAATGGACGCTTTCAAACGTGGGGACGACATCTACTGTGCTTCAGCGTCCCAGATGTTCGGTGTGCCGGTCGTCAAACACGGCATCAACGGAGAGCTCCGGCAGAAGGGTAAGGTCGCGGAACTGGCGTGTGGTTACGGCGGCGCAGCCGGAGCCTTGATCAGCATGGGCGCTCTCGATATGGGGCTGACTGAGGAAGAACTGCCGGGACTGATTGATGACTGGCGGACAGCAAATCCGCATATTGTCCAGTTCTGGTGGGACGTGGAGAAGGCAGCCATGGATACCGTGAAGGATCATCGGGAGCGGTCTGTCGGCAGAATCGGTTTCCAGTTCTCCGCCAATACACTCTGGATCGTTCTCCCGTCCGGGAGGAAGCTGGCGTACATCAAACCAAGGCTGCAGCCTAATCGGTTTGGACGCATGGCCGTGACATTTGAATCTTTGAATGCTGCAAACAAGTGGAGCCGGGGCGAAACGTACTCTGGAAGGCTTGTGGAAAACTTAACTCAGGCCACTGCACGTGATCTGCTGGCGGAGGCCATGTGGCGTATGGAGCAAACGAGACTGGACATCGTGGGGCATGTCCATGATGAGGTTATACTGGAGGTCCCAAAGGGAAAAGTTACTGTGGAGGATGTGTGTACGATCATGAATCAGAATCCATCCTGGGCAGATGGAATCGCCCTTTCTAGCGCGGGATACCGAGGAGATTACTATTTCAAGGATTAAGCATAATCATTACGAGCATAGCCGGGATCTTAAAAGGACTCCGGTATTTTTATTTGAGGAGGACATACGAAATGAAACAGGGCAGAGCATTACCCGAAGTACTTATGGAGCTGCAGCGGCAGAATGCAGCAAAGCAGGATTACATTGCACCGGCACAGTCGTTCCATTTGTCGGAAGATGGGCAGACGTTTGGCATCACACATCAGAATACAGGTGCGCAGGAGGTTTTCGGCACGACCGATCTATTCCATCGGCAGGTGGGCTCGGCGCTGAATATTCCGGCAAAGTATTATGACCTGATGCGCCTGCAGAAGCCAGACCTTCTGGCAGAAAACGTGAATGCCTGGTTTGCTGACAGAGATCAGTCTTACATGATCCGCAGCATGGATTACGGCAGCGGCCGAGTTGCCCGAGCGCTCCTTTCGGATCGTTATCGCAGGATTGACAACCTGGAGGTGGCGGCAGCTGTGCTTCCGCTGTTTGCCGGGAAGGAAGAAATGGAGGTCATATCCTGCGAGGTGACGGAATCCCGCCTCGCTCTCAAGATCGTAAATCATAAGCTGGAGATGGCGGTTGTGCCCGGAGACTATGTGCAGGCAGGGGTGGTGATTTCCAATTCCGAGGTTGGCCTCGGCGCTGTATCTGTCCAGCCCCTGGTCTATCGTCTGGTCTGCTCCAATGGACTGTGCGTGAACGACTTCGGTGAGCGAAAGGCACATGTCGGAAGATCGGCAAAGGCGCTGGAGGACAGCTTCACCATATACACGGATGAGACGCTGGAAGCAGAGGATAAGGCTTTCATGCTGAAACTCCGTGATACGACCCTGGCAGCGATCGAGGAAGCTCGCTTTGCGCAGATCGTCGGAAGACTTCAGGAGACCACGCAGGCAAAGATTACAGGCCGAGTGCAGGATGTCATTGAGCTGACCGGAAAGGCATTTGATCTGAATCAGGGAGAACAGGACAGTATCCTCAATTACCTCATTGCAGGCGGAGATCTCTCACTTTATGGTCTGACCAATGCCATCACACGAGCCAGCCAGGATGTAGAATCCTACGACCGGGCGACGGCGTTGGAAGGCATCGGGTGGCAGGTGGCGACCATGCCCGCAGCACAATGGAAGGAGATCAACGCATGAGCAATCAGCATGAACAAGCCTGTTCTCATCGCGGCTCCTATGAGGAATACGATCATTCCGATGAAGAACTGTATGTCTACGACCAGTGCTGTGATAACTGTCGTTTCATGAACGATGGGATTTGCCGTCGACCGTACCCGTATAGTAGGAAAGAGCGTTTTACATCGGACTGGTGCCCGGAGTGGAAGGGACGGAATCGATGAGAGAGTATGTCGTTGAGAATGAATTCGTCAAAGCCGTCCGGGCAGCGGGCGGTGTCGCCTACAAACTGACAAGCCAGACGGCCAACGGATTACCCGACCGTCTGGTTTTGTTTTTCCCGGCAAAGACCATATTCGTGGAACTGAAAGCGCCGGGAAAGATGCTGCGGCCACTGCAGCGGAAACGCCGGTATCAGCTGATGAAGCTAGGCTTTCCGGTCCTGTGTATAGACCGCCTGTCGCAGATAAAACCTTGCATTCAGGCGATTCTTGATTGGGTACCCGGCACACCATTCCCTGAAGGGATTGGAGCAAGAATACCGGATTTGGAGCTGGCCTCTCTGCCATCGGATCAGGGAAAACTGTCCGATCCGGATGATTACGGAGATACCTTGGAGATAGAGGACCCGTCTGTACTGGCGGGCTTTTTTGATTTGGATGGAGGTGATGCCCGATGAAGTTCGTGCCGCATGCGTATCAGCAATTCTGCATTGACTATATCCGAAGCCATACAGTTTCAGCGCTGTTCCTGGACATGGGCTTGGGTTAGGCAAAACCGCAATCACCCTGTCAGCACTCCGTGACCTGATACTGGACGACCTGGTGGTATCTAAGGTTCTGGTAATCGCTCCGCTGCGTGTTGCCCGTGATACATGGACAGCTGAAGTGGAGAAATGGGACCATCTGTCGGCGCTGGATGTCTCGGTAATCATTGGTACGGCAAAGGAGAGAACAGCTGCCGTGAATCACAGCGCCATGATCTATGTAGTCAATCGTGAGAACGTGAAATGGCTTGTGGAGTACTATGAGAAGAACGGCCTGCGATGGGACTTCGACTGTATTGTGATTGATGAGCTGAGTGGTTTCAAGAATTATCAGTCACAGCGATTTAAATATCTCCGGAAGGTCCGTCCGTTCGTGAAGCGATGGATCGGGCTGACCGGCACACCGACATCGAATGGCCTCATGGACCTGTGGGCTGAGATCGGCATCCTGGATGGCGGCGAGCGGCTTGGCCGTTTCATTGGCCGATTCCGGGATGCCTATTTTAAGGCGGGCTCCATGAATCCCAGCACCGGAGTTGTTTTCTCTTATGTACCGAGACCAGGAGCGGAGGAACAGATCTACGAGAAGATCTCAGATATGACGATCTCCATGAAGGCGCTGGACTATCTGGATATGCCGGAGTGTGTCTATGTGAATCATGAGGTGGAGCTGAATAGTCAGGAGAGGAAGCTGTATGACCAGCTGAAAAAGGATCTCATCATCCCACTGGAGGATGGAGATATCGATGCAGCGAATGCCGCCTCGCTCTCAAATAAGCTCCTGCAAATGAGCAATGGAGCTGTCTATGACGAGAATGGTGAGACCCGTGTGATCCACCAGCGGAAGCTGGAAAAACTGGAGGACCTGATCGAATCAGCAAACGGGCAGCCGGTGCTTATTGCATATTGGTTCAAGCATGACCGGCAGCGCATTTGGGAGTATCTGACCGCGTGCGGGTACAGCCCACGGGACATCAGGGAGTCAAAGGATATCAAGGACTGGAACGATGGCAGGATACCAGTTGCATTGATCCATCCGGCATCTGCCGGTCACGGCCTGAACATCCAGAGCGGCGGGCATACTTTGATTTGGTTTGGTCTTACCTGGAGCTTGGAATTATATCAGCAGACGAACGCCAGGCTGTGGCGTCAGGGGCAGAAGGAGACGGTCACGATTCATCATATCGTGACGAAGAATACCGTGGATGAGGATGTGCTGTCAGCGCTGGCAAGTAAAGATGTCACACAGGAGAAGCTGATCGCAGCTGTCAAAGCAAGACTATAACGCAGCGTTGCCGGGAGCGAGGGCTCTCGGCTTTTTACATATTCAGTCCTTGGAGGTGGTAGTCAAATGGGACGTAAGAACAAACGAAAAAGAAGCGAGTACCGGGACAGGCTGGGGTTTAATCCAAGAAAATATGTCCGGTATTCAGCGGACCATGATAGAAAAGCTGATCGGGCGGTGAATACCCCAGTAAACACCGGCACAAAGATGCCGAAGCGTGGAGACATCTGGTTTGCGGATCTTGGGTTTCATCCGGGCACGAGCGTACAAGATGGCTGTCGGCCGGTGCTCATTATATCCAATGATATCGGGAACCGGTTCTCCGACACGATCAACGTGCTGCCTATGACCAGGCATCTGAAGAGACAGGATTTGCCGTGTCATACACAGATTGATCCAGAGAGCATCGGAGATATGCGTCAACCATTGGAAACGTCGATGGTATTGGTGGAGCAGGTAACGACCATCAGCAAATCTGTCCTGAAGCATTATGCCGGGCATGTATCGGATAAAGCAATGGAAGAGCTGATTGACCAGACGCTTAAGAGACAGTTTGGCTTGGCAGGGTATGAGCCTGATGCGGGTGAAACCAGCAAGGATCAAACCTGTGAAAACGAATCTGCTGCAATGAATACGGTAATACGAGAGGAGCGAGAGCATGACCACGAGTAAGGTGAACTTTGTAAACATCCCGCAGGAGTTGAAGAACAACGCTTCCTTCTGCGTGTGGAAGATGGAGAAACGACAAGGGAAGCCGACAAAGGTTCCCTATAATCCGAAGACCGGTGCGCTGGCCAGGACCAATGATCCGGCTACGTTTTCGGACTTTGGAACCGCCATGAAGACCTATGCGCTGGGCGGCTGGGACGGGATTGGGTATCGCGTGTCTGAGGGCATCGGCGCGATTGACATCGACCACTGCATCCGTGAGGATGGTTCTTTGAATGATGTAGCGGCATCCATCATGTCCTTTTTCCCGGATGCCTATTTTGAACGATCTCCCTCTGGCACCGGCCTGCGCGGCTTCTTCCGTCTTTCGCCGGATTTCGCCTACGATAAGACCGTGTACTACATCAACAACCGGAAACACGGACTGGAAGTCTATCTGCCCGGAGCCACAAACCGCTTTGTGACGGTGACAGGAGACGTGTATCGAGCAGGCGCTGTCACCCGGAATGATGAGGCGCTGCAGAATGCCCTAGATACCTTCATGCGCCGGGCAAACCGGATGGAGGGAAATCGTATAGAAGCCTGCTCCTACCTTACGGACGAGCAGGTAATCGATCATGCGTCAAGATCAGAATCTGGGGAGAAGTTCAAGGCGTTGATGGACGGAAACTGGGAGGATGGCTATGATTCCCAGTCCGATGCGGATATGGCGCTGGTATCGATCCTGGCTTTTTGGTGCGGAAACGTGGAGGAGCAGATTGACCGCATTTTCCGGACCTCTGGTCTTATGCGTGAAAAGTGGGATCGCAGGACCGGCGATGCGACGTATGGTCAGATCACGATCCGAAATGCGATCGCTTCCAGCAGTGCGATCTATGTTCCGCTCAGGGATGCGGCGACACCGGAAGAGGAGTTTGCCGATCTCGATGAGGAGGAACAGCATGCCGCCTTTCATCCGGACCTGAAACACATCACATTAACGCTGGAGGAAATGAAGCCGCACACGAATCCCCGTTACCAGCGAGATGAAATCGGTATCGGGAACGCATTTGCAGATTACTTCAAACCCATAGCCAGGTTCAATGCGGATCGGAATATCTGGTATGTCTACGACGGTACGGTCTGGCAGCCGGATGAGAATGCGCTGGCTGTGGCGGAGCTGGCAAAGAATCTGGCGGACCAGCTTTATACCTTCGCATTGAGCATCAAAGATGAGGATACCAGAAACCGATATATCAAACGGGTCCAGAAGCTGCAACTGCGGAAGAACCGGAAGACGATGGTAGAGGATGCCAAATCTGTATATCCGGTGCGCATGGAGCTTTTTGATTCCAACAAGTATCTGTTCAACTGCGAAAACGGGACACTCGACCTGAATACGCTGTCCTTCCGGCCGCATGATCCGGGTGATTATATTACGAAGATCAGTCCGATCACTTATGATCCGGAGGCAACGTGTCCTCGCTGGGATCAGTTTGTGGATGAGGTGATGCAGGGCAAGGCTACAGTCGGAAGGTATCTCCAGAAGGCAGTAGGCTATTCTTTGACCGGCGATACATCCCTGGAGTGTCTGTTCATCATGTACGGTCCGACGACGAGAAACGGAAAGACGACCACCATCGAAACAATCCTCAGGCTTATGGGTGAGTACGGCCGGTCTGCAAAGCCGGATATGCTGGCATCCAACTTTCGAGGGCCTTCCAATGGTGCACCTTCCGAGGATGTTGCCCGACTTGCCGGAGCCCGATTTGTGGGGATTTCCGAGATGGAGCAGAAGCTCACGATCAACGCCAGTCTTACGAAACAGCTGACCGGAAACAACCGCATCACGGCGCGTTTCCTGCATGAGAACTCGTTCGAGTTTCAGCTGCAGGCGAAGATCTTTATCGACACCAACCATCTGCCCAATGTGACGGATCAGACGCTTTTTGAGTCCGGGCGTCTTCTGATCATTCCGTTCAACCGGCATTTTGAGGAGCATGAGCAGGATAAGAGCCTGAAGACAACGCTCTCTGATCCGGGAGCGCTTTCCGGCATCCTCAACTGGGCAGTGGAGGGCTATCGTCTGTTTAAGGAGGAAGGCTTGGAGCCGCCTGAGGATGTGAAATCTGCAACGGCTCAGTATCGTCAGGACTCCGACCGTATCAGTCAGTTCATCGATTCCTGGCTAGAGGAAGGGAAGGATGAAGACGGGGATAAGTATCAGGTTCCCTGCAAAGCAGCGTACCGTGTGTATTCCCGCTGGTGTGAGGAGATGAACTATCGACCGGATAACTATAAGAATTTCCGGACCGCTATGGAGAAAGCGTATATGGTGGATACGAGACGGCCGAAGGGCGGAGGGGAGAAAACGCCACTGATTATCGGGGTTCGCCTGCGTAAGGAGGAAGTAGGCGCTGAGGATGAGGACCAGGATGCCTTTGTGCCTTTGGCGGATGAGGATTGTAAGGTGTGACATTGGTTTGGAGGGCGGACTGATACCAGTCCGAAACCGGACCTGAAACGGGACCTGATACCGGACCTGGAGCTGCTCCTGAAACCGGACCTGAAACCAGTCATGGTACCATCCGGGAAAGTTGTGAAAGCTGAAAACCTATTTTTCTTTTTTTTCTTTCTCCCCTATAGAATTATATTTTTAACTTTCCCATCTTTCCCATAATAAAAAAATAAAAGAAATATAAGAGAAATAAAGAAGGGTATAGCTATTCATCTTATGGTCTTATGGGCACCGAAGCCTTGTGAGAATACCGGATTGCCTGAGGCTAAGTATTGTACCTGCCAACTGTGTAAGAAGCGACAAGGTTGGCAAGGCCAAAGGGGAGCCGGGCAAGTGTGGCCAGACCGGAAGGCCAGTGGTGAACAGCGGAAAGGAATAGAGAATGAAAATCATCACTTGTGAACAGGTTAGCAATGGCCATCCCGATAAAATCTGCGATCAGATCGCAGATGCGATTGTGACGGATTGCTTGCAGCACGACAAAAACAGCCGTGTGGCGATTGAGGTCCTGATCAAGGACAGGCATATCATCATTGCTGGAGAGCTGACGAGCGCTCACAAGCCGGATTACCGGAAGCTGGTGTATGAGGTATTCGAGAGGATCGGCTTTGACCGTGTTGGCGGGATGCAGTTTGATCCGCTGTACGCCGGTCCGGATATCGGCATCCTGGTGAAGGAACAGAGCGCAGATATCGCCCTCGGTGTGGACAGAGGTGGCGCGGGCGATCAGGGCATGATGTACGGATATGCGACAAACGAGACGGCTGAGCTTCTGCCGATCCCCTTCGTGGTAGCGACCCGCTTCCTGGAAATCCTGAAGAACCATCCGAGTAAGATGTTCCGGGCGGATGCAAAAGCCCAGGTCAGCTTCGATTACGACACCGGCAAAATTACGACCTTCCTGTGCAGCGTCCAGCACAGCCCGGATGTGGAGCCTGCGGATTTCCGGCATATCATCGAAGGCATTATGGTGTTGGCTGCCTGTGAGAACGGCCTGAACACGGACTTTGAGAAACTGGTCAATCCGACCGGCCGTTTCGTGATCGGCGGAAGTTTCGCGGATTGCGGCGTGACCGGCAGGAAGCTGGCCTGCGATACCTACGGTGGGGTTGGACACATCGGCGGAGGAGCCATGAGCGGGAAGGACCCCAGCAAGGTAGACCGTTCCGGTGCGTATGCGGCACGGAAGATCGCGGTGGATATCGTGAGAGCCGGGTATGCAGATAAGGCGGAAGTCCAGATCGCCTATGCCATTGGCGTGGCGGAACCCGTCAGTGTGTATGTGGAGACCTTTGGAACAGAGCATCAGGACCGGCGTTTCATTGAACAGTACGTCCGGGAAAACTACGATCTGACACCGAGAGGCATTATTCAGAAGCTGGGGCTTCTGGATGTGGACTATAACCTGGTGAGCGCTTATGGGCACTTTGGGAAGAAGGGGCTTCCCTGGGAACAGTAAAACAATTCGGTAGCTGATTGAACGTGGCCAGCATGAGAATCTGAAAAAAAAGTTTTTTTCGACTACTGATATTTTGGCCTCTGAAAAATCCTATTAGTAGAGGGACTTAAAAACCTCCCCTGTGGCTGGCGGACCAATCATCCACCCAAACGATAGAGAACGATACGAGCGATTTGGACCCGGCCAGTCCACAGGGTTTACAGAAGCAGTAGGTAACAGGGAGGAAGCAGCTATGCCGTCAAGACCTAACACACCCTGCCGTCATCCAGGCTGCGCTGCCCTCGTTCCCTACGGACAGAAGTACTGTGAGCTGCACAAGCCACAGCACCCAGAGGAGGTGCGGTCGGCAGCAGGCCGAGGCTATGGCAAGGCATGGCAGAGGGCACGTAAGCGTTACCTTGAGGCGCACCCTTTCTGCGTGCAGTGCATGAAGGAAGGCAAGTACGTCAAGGCAACAGACGTGGACCACATCGTTCCTCACAGAGGAGACAAGAAGCTCTTCTGGGATGAGAGTAACTGGCAGGCGCTCTGCCACAGCCATCACTCCATCAAGACACGGAATGAGGATCAGACACCGGAATATCATTTTTGAAATGACGGAGTTTACTTTTACGCTACCTGAACAGTGATTTGGGAGCGAGAAAGTAATCTTTTTCTCTGTCTGGCGAGGCCCCTGGGGGGGTGGGTCACTTCTCTGTGGTGAAGTCCCACGGAGACCGCCGCCCCCTCTCGCGTTAAAATCCGCGAAATTGTAAGGGGCCTACCCCTGCCGGGCCGGTGGAACTGGAAAATGTACCAGGCCATCGGATTCAAAAAGCGCCGGTTTTCCTTAGAGGAACTGCGGTTTTGCGGATTTTGGCAACGTATCAAAGCCTGGCCGAATTTCGTCACAAAACCGCACCCGAAACATCCGGAAATCAAAGGAAAACATGATGGAAAGGGCCGGTTTTCGAGGAAATCATCAAGGAAGTGCAAACAGCAAAGTTGACCGGAGGAAGGCGTGTGAAACAAGAGCAGAAAGAGCTGATCCGCTCCCTTCGGCTGCAGGGCTGGGGTTATAAGCGGATCGCAAAGGAGCTGCGGCTCAATCGGAATCAGGTGCAGCTGTACTGCAAGACTCACGGTCTTGCCGGTGCGGGTGAATTCGTAAAGCTGAACCTGCCCATCTGGTATGAGCAAAACGACCGGTGCATCATCTGCGGCGAGAAGCTGGACCGGAGACAACGCGGCAGAACGAAGCGGTTCTGTTCCGGGAAATGCCGCACGAAATATTACCGGGCAAAGAAACAGGAAGAGGAGGAGGCTCAGTGGTTATGAAAAAGCAGACGCTGGAGGATAAGCTGGAAGCGGTGCTGGACGACAATGTGAATCATCCGGCGCATTACACCTACGGCTCTATTGAAGTCATCGATGTGATCGAAGGCCTGGGGCTTCCGTACCATCTCGGCAATGCGGTGAAATACATTGCAAGGGCAGGACATAAGGATCCGGAGAAAACAACCGAGGATCTTCAGAAGGCAGTTTGGTACCTGAACCGGTATATCGCGCTGCTGGAGAAAGAGCAGGAGGCGCGACATGAAGGTTGAGATACCATCACAGCACCGGGTGCTTGGCCGCTATGGCGCGGACGCTCAGGCCATGGTGCATTGTGAGGAACTTGCAGAGCTGATCCAGGCCATCAGCAAGATGCGCAGGGCACGGAATGGCGGACAGGATGACGCAGAGGCTTACGACAATCTGGTCGAGGAAATAGCGGATGTCCTGATCTGCCTGGAACAGATACAGACTATGTATGAGATCCCAAATCATACGATCCAGGGCATGATCTTTCAGAAGTGCGCAAGGCAGGAGGCAAAACTCAATGAATCTGCTTGAAGCATTTATCCGGGATGAGATCTTCATCGACTTTGGCGCGGATGTCCTGTACGGCAGCGATCAGTGCAATGTGTCTTTTTCCTGCCGCTTTCCGACTGTAACCTTCCAGCTCATGGCGACAAACGGTCTCAGTCAGATTGCGGATCGCATCCGGAAGGATCTGGGCTTTGCGCCGATGC
>Ga0256406_1004236_pt1 | contig 16749 bp, 17 predicted proteins | sample RumenRJG_03DNA_FD_185986 | JGI IMG/M metagenome (GOLD analysis project Ga0256406, IMG submission 185986) | Bovine rumen microbial communities from Lethbridge, Alberta, Canada - RJG_03 | ecosystem: Host-associated > Mammals > Digestive system > Stomach > Rumen | place: Canada: Alberta | collected... | reverse complement strand
AAGTTGAAATTCCCGCTGAGAATTCCAAGTTTCACCAGGATGGTATTGATCAGGCCCCTGGGTTGCGAACAGTGATTTAAAAATCAGGGAATAAGAAACCAGGGAGGTCGCGCACGGAAGAAATACCATCGTGCGGAACAGTCCCTTGAATTTCAGATCCTTGTTGTTCAGGATCTGCGCCAGCAGCATGGCCAGAACCAGCATGACCGGCACCTGTACAATCAGGTACAGAAACGTATTGGTCATGGCTGTCTTAAACAGTCTGTCCTGGAACATACGCTTGTAATTATAAAACCAGGGATTCGCCCACTGCATATTAGCGGCGGAACCCGTCTTCAAAGACATGATAAATGCCTGTATAATCGGCCAGAACGCCATAATGGCAATCAGGGCAGCTGCAGGAATAAGGAAAAGCCACCCGGCGGCCTTTCGCTTTGCCAGTAATCTTTCTTTCTGGTCATTTATCTGCTCTTCGATTTTATCACATCCGGCCAAACTTATGCATTTTCTCCCGAAAACAAAAAACCGATATTATCCGGTTTCATCGCTAATCGGATAATATCGATTTATCAAAGCCACCCGGAAAAATACAGGTGCAGATTCAGACAAGTGTTTTTCCCAGGTCCCTGCACTCAGTTTCCGCCGCTTCATCCGGTGCGTCACTGCAGATCACCGTTGAAATTACGTTTACACCGTTCGCTGCTGCATCTTCCTTCCAGGAATCCATCCACACTCCATTGCCCCAGCCCCAGGAACCAAAGAGCCCAACTTTCTTTGCTCCAAGGCTTCCCTTCACGTCATCCCACATCGGCTGAAATTCAGTCTCCTCCAGCATTTCATCGCCCATGGCAGGACAGCCAAATGCGAACGCATCATAGTCACCGGCCTTTGAAGCAGAAAAACTGTCTGCGGTAAACATGGTAACATCTGCACCTGCCTCCCTTGCTCCCTCGGCTACCTTGTTTGCCATTGCTTCTGTATTGCCGGTTCCTGTCCAATATACAACTGCAATCTTGCTCATGCCTAAATCTCCTTTACAGAAATTAATATTATGTTGAAAAGTAAGTACATACTTACTATAATTAGAATATACTAATATTTAGATTTGTCAATATCGGGATGCAGATTTTTTCTGTTCCTGCCTTATTCTTATTTCCTGCTGCGGACGAAAAATCTGTATATAAACAAAAATCTGTATAAAAATGAAAAGTGAGGCTGAATCATGTGTGAAGAAATGATCGTATACCACGCCGCTCCTACTCTTGCCGGCATTAAAACGGGCAGCCTTTTCTCGTGCCCTTTTTCGGATAATAATGAAATGATGAAATGCGTCCGTTACTGGAACCGGGAATTAAGCACAACGGGGGTTCAGGCAATTCTGGTGAAACAAGGAAAATGCCGAACTCTGGTCTACGTCTATCGAAAAACATCTCTTGAAAAGACACTGAACAGAAAAGATACCAGAGAGCTGCTGATTCCTCTGGGATATACGGATTTTTCTGTTTCCTCCTGTCTGTGCCGTTTGATTCGTAAACTTAAAAACAATGAACAATTTCCGCACGAGATCGGAATTTTCCTTGGATATCCTGTGGAAGATGTGAGAGGTTTTATGGAACATCATGGAAAAAACTGTAAATGCACCGGCTGCTGGAAGGTTTATGGCAACGCCAATCAGGCAAGAAAAACCTTTATCAACTATAAGCGGTGTTCTGACGATTACTGCCGGCGTTTTGCCGCCGGCAGTAGTATAAAAAGTATGACGATAACTGAATGAAATAAAGAAAAGCCGCTTCCATTGCATATGTTAAACAGAATCTAAGCAGTATTCTCCTGACTTGAACCGTCCCGCCATCAACGGAATTGAACGCATAGGAACGCAGGCACAAAGTGCCCGCGTTCCTATGCAAAGGACGAAACGGATTACAAATATCCGTTACCCGTCAGCTTTATTTCGTTTTTTTGTAAACGTGGAAGTTAATCCGTGTATCTCCATCCCTGAAAGCATATTTATTATTGCGGCTGCAGCTGCCGGACATTGTACAGCTGCCATCACAGCCGGCGCATCCCTTATGCCGGATGGAATAGCGGGCTGCCAGAACCAGCAAAACCACAATTACAGCCAATATAACTGCCGAAATTAAATTCATATACCTATACCTCTTCTATCCGAACACAGTCTTGCGAAGCAGGTTTCACTTTTTGGACGCACTTTTCTTGCGGTCTGAGTTTTTCTTCCTGGCTTCACTTTTCTCCATTGCAATGCTCTTTTTAATCGCCTGGAAGCTTTCTTCACTGATGATGTGCTCCATTTTGCACGCATCCGCTTCTGCTGTGCTTTCATCTACCCCAATCATTTCAAGCCAGCCGCGAAGAGTCCTGTGACGCTCGTAGGTTGCTTCCGCTTCCTTCCTGCCGCTTTCTGTCAGGTAAATAAAGCCGGCATCCGTAACTGTGATCAAAGACTTTTCACGCAGTTTTTTCATGGCTATGCTGATACTTGATTTCTTAAACCCTTTTTCATTCGCTATATCTACCGACCGCACAACCGGAAGCCGTCCGCTCAGAATAAGGATTGTTTCAAGGTAATCCTCCTCGGATTCATTGTAATTATGTGGATATGCCATACTGCTGCACCTGCCTTCTTTATAATATATCTCTGAATAAGTCTGTTCAGCCGCCGGTTTATCGGTTTTTGCTAAACAAAAGTAATATTAAACTAACGTGAGTTTATTATAAACCATTCCCCGCTATTTGGCAAATGTCAGTCTGGCTGTTATCGTAATTTTATGCCTTATAAATTTCTGTTACATCATTCCCGGTCCTATGCGTTAACTATCTGTATCCTGAGATCCTCAACATCATATCCCAGCGGATCTATTTTTTCATGAAGCTTCGTCAAGAGTTCCGCAGCGGGCTGATTGTTGCTTACGTCCAATGTAAACTCTGCTTCGCCCCTGCCGGCGGATGCCGATACATGTTTAGCCTCCGGCACACTTTCACGAATCGCGTCCTTTATATGTGCTTCACACATACCGCACATCATGCCGCCAATACGAACGACCACCCGCTGCTGTTTTGCCGCTCCTGCTGATTTGCTTTCATTACGCTTCCGGTCAGCCGAAGCTTTTTTCTGAGGCTTTTTGAAGAAGCCGATCACAATACGTACGCCGCCCGCAAACAAAACAGCAAGTATGATTAAAATCACAGCATCTGTGCTGTTGACTGGAATATTAACTTTCACACGTGTCACGCCTTTCTGAAAGAAAATAGTAAGATCGGCCGGCCTGATGGCCGGCCGAAGGTGATAAATGTCAGTCTTTTTCTGGCTTTGTCTTTTCAGGCTCCTGCAAACTGTCCCATACGCTCTGCCTTCTTGTTCGGATCCTTTCTGAACAGCAGATACAGAATTATTGCAAGGAATGCAAAGGCAACAACAGTGGCTGCGCTGAACGGTACCTGTCCGACTGCCAGACCGCCGATTTGATAAACCATCAGAGAAACTACGTAAGCCATAACGTTCTGGAACAAAATAGCTTCCCAGAAGTATTTGCGGCTTCCGATTTCCTTTGCCATGGAAGATATAGCTGCCAGGCAGGGACTGTCAAACATATTGAACAGCAGGAAGGAAACGGCTGCAATTCCGGTCGGGAAGAATGCTGAGAATGCCTGATGCATGCTGGTGCTGTATTCCTCAACTTCCTCTCCCAGGGAAGAAAGAAGGCCCATGGTAGAAACGATTCCCTCCTTTGCAACGAAGCCGGAAAGCGAAGAAGCAACTGCCTGCCAGGTACCAAAGCCCAGCGGGCGGAACGCCGGTGCAAGGAAACCGCCGATAACCGCGAGCATTGAATTGCCCGGCTCAACCAGTCCGAAGGTTCCGTCTGCGACTCCGAAGCTGCCAAGGAACCACATAACGGCACAGCAAAGGAACAGAATAGTTCCGGCTTTCTTCAGGAATGCCCATACTCTTTCCCATACGTGAAGAAGTACTGTCTTAATGGACGGAATGTGATAGGCCGGAAGTTCCATAACGAACGGAACCGGATCGCCGGCAAACATCCTTGTCTTCTTAAGAATAATGCAGCACAGGATGACCATCCCGATGCCGGCGAAATACATGGCCGGGGCCATCCACGGTGAGCCGCCCATCAAATAGCCGGCAATCAGAGCGATAACCGGAAGTTTTGCACCGCACGGGATCATGGTTGTTGTGATCATGGTCATACGGCGGTCCTTCTCGCTTTCAATCGTACGGGTAGCCATTATTCCGGGTACACCGCAGCCCGAAGAAATAAGAAACGGGATAAATGATTTTCCGGAAAGCCCGAACCTGCGGAAAATGCGGTCCATGATGAAGGCAACACGTGCCATGTATCCGCAGTCTTCGAGGATAGAAAGGAACAGGAAAACGATAGCCATCTGCGGAACAAAGCCGATCGGAGCCGCCAGTCCGCCGATGATACCGTCAACAACCAAAGATACAAGCCAGCCCGAAGCACCGGCGCTTTCCAGTCCGTGCTGTACGGCAGGCTGAATCCAGGCACCGAACAGTGTGTCATTCGTCCAGTCCGTCACAAATGTGCCAACTGTACTTACGGCAACATAGTAAACTCCGAACATGACCAGCGCAAAAACAGGAAGTGCCAGCCAGCGGTTGGTTACCACGCGGTCGATCTTATCCGACGCGGAAAGTTTGACACCGCTCTTTGCTTTTTTAACTGTTTTAGCCACCAGTTTCTGAATATAATCGTAGCGCTGGCTGGTGATGATACTTTCGGAGTCATCATCCATTTCCTTTTCGCAGTCTTTAATATGCTGCTCCAGATGCGTCATTGTCTGAGCGTCAATATGAAGTCCCGCAACGGCTTTTTCATCACGCTCAAAGACCTTCACCGCGTACCAGCGAAGGTTCTCCCGATCGCTTACCAGCGGTTCGATGGACTCTTCAATATGGGCGATGGCATGTTCAACGCTGCCGGCAAATACATGTGGAAGCTCATTGTTTCTGCCTTCTCCGGCTGCCTTAAGACAAAGTTCAACGGCCTTGTCGATCGACTCGCCCTTCAGGGCAGAAATTTCAATGATTTTACAGCCAAGCTCCGCGGAAAGCTTTTCAATGTCAATCTTGTCGCCGTTTTTCCTGACAAGATCCATCATGTTGATGGCAATCACCATCGGGAGACCAATTTCAGCCAGCTGCGTGGTCAGGTACAGGTTCCGCTCGATATTTGTACCATCGACGATATTCAATATAACGTCAGGTTTATCATTCACCAGATAATTTCTGGAAACGATTTCCTCATTGGTATACGGGCTCAGGGAATAAATACCGGGAAGATCCTGAATGATTACATCATGGTTTCCGCGGTAATGCCCTTCCTTCTTTTCAACGGTAACCCCCGGCCAGTTTCCAACATACTGGTTACTGCCGGTAAGATTGTTAAACAATGTAGTCTTTCCGCAGTTCGGGTTTCCTGCCAGTGCAATTTTAATTGCCATGTCAAATCCTCTTTCCTTTTCTCTTTTCTCTTTTTTCTGCTTTCCATCAAAGCTTGTCTGAACGGCGGACGATGCCGCTCACGGTTACTGCATCTCCAGAATGTCTGCGTCCTCTTTTCGAAGTGAAAGCTCAAAACCGCGAACCGTAACCTCCACCGGATCCCCCAGCGGTGCAACTTTCCGGACATAGATCCGGGTACCCTTTGTAATTCCCATATCCATGATCCTTCTCTTCAGAGCCCCTTCTCCGTGGATTTTAACAACCGTAGCTGTAGATCCGACAGGGATATCTCTCAATGACTTCATTCTGTTGATCCTCCCTTACGTTTATTTGCTTTTTGAAATATATATTAGTTATATATAACGTACGTGTTAAAAGAAAAGCCGGCTGATACCGGCTGAGACCGTGAATTACTTTTCTCTTCTGTCTTTCCGCTTCAAAGATCATCCCTGCGCTACCATCACCCGGGCAGCCATCTCACTTGTAATTGCCAGACGGGTGTTCTTCAGGCTAATAATCACATTGCCAGATCCAGTGGAAGAGACTCCCATTACTTCAGCACCGGCAACAAATCCGAGATCCTCCAGATGTTTCTTTATTTCCGGACTGCCGCTCACCCTGACAATCAGTGCCTTTTCACCGTTCTTCAAGAATGTCAGTGGCATCATAGGTACTTTTTCGCGCTCCTTTCCCAGTTTTTAGCATGTTTGGGTAAATATATATCTAAATATGCTTTGCTTATTGCAATTATTGTTTCGTATTTCTAACCGCTATCTTAGTTTAGTACTTCCGCAAAACAATGTCAATAGAAAATTTATAAGACATTTATGAGATGTATGCCTTTGGCATTGTCTTTGGTATTGTCTTTGGTATTTCTTTTGGTATTGTCTTTGGTATTGCCTTTGATCTATAAAGCAAATCAAATATCTTGACATTTAATATATGTTAGTATATTCTACCTATTAATTAGTCAAATCTAACCTGCTTGGCTTTCAGGTTCCCGTTACATTTGTGCCCGCCGGCTTTGGTTCTAAAATTTAATCTTCATATACGATACGCCGAAATGCAGAATACATTGAGGAGGAATAATGATATGAGCGTTGTCATCGTGGGAGGAAATGAGCGTATGGTTCGCCGCTACAAAGATATTTGTTCCGAGTATAACTGTGATTCCAAAATATTCACCACTATGAATTCCGGAATTATTTCCAGAATCGGCCGCCCGGATCTGCTTATCTTTTTTACAAGCACAATGTCTCATAAAATGCTGCAGACCGCCATGACACAGGTCGGAACATCCACGCAGGTCATGCATTGCAAATCAAGCTCCTGCTGCGCGCTGCGGAACATTCTGAAGCAGCACGCCGGATAATTACTTTTATCCGCAATGCAGCCGCAGTACATGTCCGGTACTGCGGCTGATGCAGTATTTTTATTTGTCTATTCTCTTCGTTCGAATCTGCACATGCCTTTCTAAATCAATGCGTGTCCGTCACTGTCTGCAATCCGGAGTTTTTATGCCATAAATCTTGTTGACTTCTCAACTTTCATGGAGTAAAGTATAGTATCGGTTCAAAGATGTTGTTTAATCAACATTTTAAAATATAATCAAAAGGGAGATGCGTGTATTCTGGATGAGCGTTTTTATACTTTTGTCACAGATATTTCTGCGATCTACAAGAGTATTCAGAAGATTAAAAAGTATGATATGAGGTCCATCGGGCTGAAGACCAGCCATGTCATGTGTCTGAACAGTCTCTCTAAAGCAGGAGAAGGACTGACAGCCGCGCAGCTGTGCACGCTCACCGGTGAAAATAAGGCCGGGATTTCGCGGTCGCTGGCGGAGCTTGAGAAGCGCGGATATATCACATACTGCGACACTGCCGTTGATAGTTCAAATACCGGCAAAAGAAAATATCGGGCACGGGCAGTCCTGACACCGGACGGGCGGTCGTACGCCGAAAAGGTTGTCGGAATGGCCGATCATGCTGTAAAAATCGGAAGCCGCGGCCTTACCGATGAGGACCGTGAAGTTCTCTACCGTGTACTCGCGTCCGTTTCGGAAAATCTGGAAAAGTATTGTTCTGCACTGGAGGAAGTAAGCAAATGAACCCGATGAAAGCTGCCTATTGCCGTATTTACCAAAGATGTCTCTGGCTTTCCATCCCTTTACTCCCCTACCGCCGGCCGAAGCTCTTTTACAGTACTTCCAAACTGACGGGCGTTTTTGAGGAACGGGGGATCCACTCCGTTCTTGTCATCACCGACCCGGGCGTGAAAAAGCTGGGACTGATCAACCGGATGCTGGAGCATTTTGACCACCATAATATCCGGTACCTGATCTACGATAAAACAGTTGCAAACCCGACGATTGATAATGTGGAGGAGGCGCGGGATCTCTATATAAAGGAAGGCTGCCAGGCGCTGATCGGATTCGGCGGAGGTTCCAGCATGGATTGTGCCAAGGCTGTCGGTGCGAGAATTGCCCGCCCGGATAAAACGCTGGCACAGATGCGCGGAATTTTGAAGGTGCGCAAAAAGCTTCCTCTACTGATTGCTGTTCCGACCACCGCCGGCACCGGGAGTGAAACAACGCTGGCAGCCGTTGTGGTGGATCCGGAAACACGTCATAAATATGCCATCAACGATTTTCCGCTGATTCCGGAATATGCGGTGCTGGATCCTAAGATTACGGTTTCCCTGCCTCCTTTCCTCACGGCATCTACCGGTATGGACGCGCTCACACACGCGGTTGAGGCTTACATCGGAAAGTCTGTCACAAGAGAAACAGCGAAATGCTCGCTGAAAGCCGTGCAGCTTATTTTCGGTAACATTTACCGTGCGTATGATAACGGTAAAAACATGGAAGCGCGGGAAAATATGTCGAAGGCTGCCTGCCTGGCCGGCTGCGCGTTTACAAAGTCCTATGTCGGCTATATCCATGCAGTGGCGCATTCACTGGGCGGACGATACAATATCCCGCACGGTTATGCGAATGCGGTGCTGCTCCCGATTGTTCTGGAGGATTACGGCCCCGCTGTCTACGGCAAACTGCGTGATCTGGCCGTGGCTGCCGGTATCGCGGATCCCAAAAATTCGAAAGAGGAAGCTGCCCTGCGGTTCATTCAGGCAATTAAGGAAATGAAAAAGCATTTTCATTTTGGCGACACCTTTCCGGAAATTAGGGAGGAGGACATTCCGGAAATGGCTGCGTATGCAGATAAGGAAGCCAATCCTCTCTACCCCGTCCCCGTTCTGATGGACGCGAAGTCGCTTTCCAGGATTTATTACCAGTGCATGGTACGAAATCAGGAAGACGATGCGGTGACATCCGGTGAGGTTCCCGGCAAGGCAAGCGAATAAGCAGAAAAGGAAAAGAACATGGAAAAAGAAGAGATGGAACTTCTGCTGAGACAGCAGAAACAGTATTTTTACAAAGGAGCGACGCTCCCGGTGGATGCCCGGATTCGCGCCCTGCGGCGTTTGCTGGAAGCTGTCGAAAAGTATGAGCCGCTTATCTACGAGGCGCTTGAGAAGGACCTGGGCAAAAGCCGGTTTGAAAGCTACATGTGTGAAGTCGGCCTCGTGAAAAGTGAGATCGGATATATGATCCGCCACGTACGCAGGTTTTCCTCCGAAAAAACGGTTCACACGCCGCTGGCGCAGTTCGCGTCCCGAAGTTATGTGAAACCATCCCCGTACGGAGTGTGCCTCATCATGAGTCCGTGGAATTATCCGTTTCTTCTGACGATCGATCCGCTGGCGGACGCCATCGCCGCCGGTAATACAGCAATTCTCAAGCCGAGCGCCTACTCGCCGAATACAAGTACGGTGATAGCGCAGATGATCCGCTCCTGCTTTGAGCCGCAGTGTGTTACAGTCATTACGGGAGGGCGTGAAGAAAACAGTGCCCTGCTTGATCTTCCATTTGACTATATTTTCTTTACGGGAAGTAAAAATGTCGGGAGGCTCGTAATGTCCCGGGCGGCCGAACGTCTGACTCCGGTTACACTTGAGCTGGGAGGAAAAAGTCCCTGCATCGTCGACAGCACAGCAAAGCTGAAGCTGGCCGCGCGCCGGATTGTTTTCGGCAAGTTCTTAAACTGCGGGCAGACCTGCGTGGCGCCCGACTATCTTCTCTGCGATGAGCGGGTGGAAGACAGGCTGCTGACCGAAATTTGCAACGAGATCATCCGCCAGTTCGGACAGAATCCACTCAACAATGAAGATTACGGAAAAATCGTCAATGAAAAGCATTTTCAGCGTCTGTGTTCTTTGATGGATCCTGAGAAAGTCGTAAAAGGCGGACAGACGGACCCGGATCATCTCCGGATTGCCCCTACCGTAATGGATCACGTTACGTTCGACGACGATATCATGGGCGAGGAGATATTCGGCCCCATCCTGCCGGTACTTACCTACCGCTCCATCGATGAAGTGATTGAAAGAATCAACTCGATGTCCCATCCGCTGGCACTTTATATCTTCACGGAGGATCGCAGAACCGCCCGTCAGATCACGTCCCGCTGTGGTTTCGGCGGAGGCTGTATCAACGATACCATCATTCATCTTGCAACGTCTGAAATGGGATTCGGCGGCTTTGGGGAAAGCGGTATGGGATCGTACCACGGCCGCGCGGGATTTGATAACTTCTCTCATAAAAAGAATATCGTCGACAAAAAGACCTGGATGGATCTTCCAATGCGCTACCAGCCTTACCGTACAATCAATGATAAACTGATCCATATGTTCATTCACTGAGAAACCAGTTTCTGAAGCTTTACTGTCCCTTTTGCACGGAAGCTAAACTGCACTTATTTTCTCATCCGAACTGCACTTATTTTCTAATCCGAAATGCACTTATTTTATCACCCGAACTTTCCGTATGTCAGCGCGGGAAGTTCGGGTGGATTCTTTTTGCCCTGTTATTTTAGGCTCTGTTCTTTTAGGTTCTACTCTTTTGAGGCTTTCTCTTTGGAGGTCTTCTCTTTGGAGGTCTTCGCTTTGGAGGTCTTCTCTTTGGAGGTCTTCGCTTTGGAGGCTTTCTCTTTGGAGGTCTTCGCTTTGGAGGTCTTCTCTTTGGAGGTCTTCTCTTTGGAGGTCTTCTCTTTGGAGGTCTTCGCTTTGGAGGTCTTCGCTTTGGAGGTCTTCGCTTTGGAGATTTACTCTTTTCTAAGATAGAAGGCGCTCTGCGGCGGCAGGGTTATTATCCCTTCTTCTTTTTTGAGTGTTTTTCCGAAAGTACTGTAGATCACTTCTCCGGCGCTGATACCTTCAAAACTGCGATTTTCAGCGGTTGGATTGATGGCGACAATCAAGTCTTCCGTGCAGCCGCTTCTTTCGTAAATCAGCGGATAGGAGTCGTTGATCAGGCGGAACGTGCTCCAGTTGTGCAACGCTTCATGCTCTTTTCGAAGCGCAATCAGACGTGCCACCTCGCTGTATATGGAATCCGGATCCTGTTTTTCGCTCTCCGCGTTGATGACAGACATATTTTCTGTGTCCTGCCGGATGTAAAGTCTGTCCGGAGCTGCCGTAGAGAAACCGGCGTTGACGGTTTTATCCCACTGCATCGGCGAACGGGATCCGGTTCTTTCGTAACCGCCCTCCACGGAATGAGGAACATCAACGTAACGCATCCCAAGTTCATCTCCGTAATAGATAAACGGAACTCCGGGCATGGAAAGCAGAAAGGCGAAGGCGATCTTCATCTCGTCCGGATCAAGAAACCTGGCCATTCGAATCATGTCATGATTGCCGGATGGAATGCAGATCAGGCTGTGCAGTTTTGACGCCTTCCGGTAATTTTCATTGTATATTCTCCAGAAATCCGTAAGATCCCCCTGCCCATCTTTGCGGAAGAAAGGATGATCCGTTCGGAAAAGGTCCGGATAATGAGACGGCCCGAAATGAAGCAGGAAGTCCATGTTAAAGCCGGCCGTCAATGAGCGCGCAGGATCCCCCCATTCACTGACAAGTGATGCCTCGGGGTATTCCCTGTCCAGGAAGGCCCGAATATCCTGCCACAGGGCAATGGTGCCCTTCGACTCCGGATCGTTTTTTACAAGGGAAGCTGCCATATCAACCCGAAATCCATCGGCGCCCATCGAAAGCCAAAAGCGCATAATGTTCTTGATTTCCTCGCGTGTGGAAAGCGGGCCCGGATCATTCATATCCTGTTCCCAGTCACAGCCCTCGTCTTTGTTGTAAAATCCATAGTTCAAAGCTGTCTGTGCCGTAAAGAAATTCAGTGCGCACGCACCTTCCCGGTCGTATCCGCCGCGCAGCCATCCGGTAATATTTCCGATGCCCTGCGGCGCGTTCCACACTTTGTCGGTCCAGATATACCGGTCCGTGTATCTGTTTTTTTCCGGCAGGGCAGACTGCTTAAACCACTCACATTCTGTGGACGTATGCCCCGGAACCAGATCCAGCAGCACATGCATCTGCCTTTTATGAGCTTCCTCAAATACGTGCTTTAAATCTTCATTTGTGCCATAGCGCGGAGCGACCTGGTAGTAATCCCGCACATCATATCCGGCATCTACAAACGGCGAGTCAAAGCAGGGATTGATCCAGATGGCATTACATCCCAGCTCCTTAATATAATCCAGCTTTTCAGCAATACCTTTCAGGTCGCCAATCCCATCCCCGTTGGTATCCCTAAAGCTTTGAGGATAGATCTCATAAAACAGAGCATCATCCAGCCATTCACGCATAATTTATACCTCCTGCCAAAACTCCATTCTCACACAAATCTCTAACAAATACCTCTAACAAATCCATGATTCAGTTATTCGTTCTGATTTTACTACATCTCCTGCTTTTTTGCCCGACTGATTAATTCAAAATTTCAGAGCAATTTTCAGGCAAATTATCGATGCCTTGGCTTTGGGGCCCAAAAGCGAGCTCGCGGTGACAGTTTTGGGCAATGCATTGTCTCTCGCTGCGTCTTGACCATGCACCAAAGAAAGCTCGCGGCAGCGGGTTTGGATGATGCCGAAGGCCAACACCGCGCTGAGCGTGTACCAAAATAAGCCTATCACTGTGTGAAGGTTTCTATTTTGGAAGAAAAGGTTGTAAAATGAGCCTGCATATGTGTAAAATCGTTATAGCTTACAGATGTTTTAAATTATTATAGCTTACAGATGTGTTAAATCATTATAGTTTACGATAATAACAAATAACGGAGGGTATTACACATGGCTGACAAGGTGAGAATCGGACTTATTGGTGCGGGACGCATCGGTAAATTGCATGGCAATAATCTGGCGCATGAAATTCCGGAAGCGGATCTTTGTGCGGTGGCTGATCCTTATATGAATGAAACTTCCAGAGAATGGGCCCAGACGCTGGGCATTAAAAAAGTGTACACAGATCCGGCGGGCATTATAAATGATCCGGAAATCAAAGCTGTCTACATCTGCTCCTCCACCTCCACGCACGCTGACCTGATTATACAGGCGGCTGCAGCCGGCAAGGATATTTTCTGCGAAAAACCGATCCATTACGATCTGAAGAAAATTCATGAAGCGCTGGCCGCTGTCGATCAGGCGGGCGTAAAGCTGCAGATCGGCTTTGTGCGCCGTTTTGACCACAATCATAAGCAGGTTCACGATGTAGTTGCGTCAGGAAAACTTGGAAATCCCTGCGTTGTCAAAATTACCTCCCGTGACCCGTCCCACCAGTCCATGGACTACATTAAAACATCCGGCGGTATGTTCATCGACATGACCATCCACGATTTTGACATGGCGCGCTATCTTTCCGGAAGTGATGTGACAGAAGTTATGGCATATGGCGCCGTGCTTGATAATCCGGATTATGCAAAATACAACGACATCGATACGGCTGTCATTACCATGAAATTTGCGAACGGAGCGCTGGGCGTCATTGATAACTCACGCTCCAGCTATTACGGCTACGATCAGCGGACAGAAGTACAGTGCCAGAAAGGCTGCATACAGGCTGCCAATGATTTTGAAAACACGACCATGATCTCCTCCGCAGAAGGTGTATCCCTCTCCCGCCCGACCTGGTTCTTCCTCGAGCGGTATAACAATGCATTCATCGCGGAAGATAAGGCTTTTGTAAGCGCTGTGCTGCAGGACACACCGACACCGGTCAATGGAGAAGATGGCCTGAAACCGGTTGAAATCGCGATCGCTGCAGAAAAATCCCTGCGCGAAGACCGCCCGGTAAAAATAGATGAAGTATCCTAAGTTAAACCTGAAATGTGCATAACCAATAAATCAACGCGGCTTAATCCGGAAAGTTTTTGGAGCAAGCCGCGCTAATATATATAATATAATATATATGATATTTGCTGCAAAACGAACCCGGACACTATCCGATGCTTCTCCGTGAACTGCCTTGATTATATCCCACCTCTATCTGTCCGCAGACAGCAATGATTGTATCCTATATCTATCTGTCCGCGGACTGTATTGATTATATCCCACATCTGTCTATCTGACTTCGAACAATATCGATTTGATATTTTGCAGAAGAGAGAGCTCAATTCATATTGAAGCCACTATATCACGAAGTTTATCCCGGTAGCGCCGGTTTAGTTTCAGGAAGATTTCTCTTTCATCTTCTGTCCAGTCAGAGAAAATACTTTCCTCCTGCTCAATAAAGGGACGCAGAACATTGCGGATCAGGTTCTCCCCGCTTTCAGTCAGGGTAATTTCCCTCCGATGACCATTTTTTGTTCCGCGCAGCAGCCATCCTGCATTTTCCATACGGCTGATGGAGGAGCTGACTGTCTGCTTACTCATTCCCGTAATTTCAATGATCCGCCTTTGAGAGATCATTCCGTAGTCGCACAGCAGATAAAGAATAACCATCTCACTGTCCGCAAAGCCAAGTTTCAGGCTGGCCTGATGATACAAAGAGGTTATTTCATCGTTGATCACATTAAAGCGACGGATCATGGTTTCGCTTCTGCCGGCATTGACTGTATTATTCTCCATCGGCTGCCCCCTGTATATCCCGGAATACGTTTTTATTCATGGTTACTTCCTTCTATTATGACTAAATATACACCCGTCCGGATATCTTTGCGTAATTTTTACATATGAGTCCGTAATATTTCTGCAGATTAATCAGTAGTGATATACCTTACGGTATTTCATCAGCATGAGTACCGTTATAATAAGGCAAATTCCATCTGTCATAATAACCACACTCCACAGCCCGTCTGCGCCGAAGAGGGCCGGGAGCAGATAAATGGCCGTCAGCTGCAGTACCAGGGAGCGCAAGACAGATAGAAAAGCGGATACTTTCCCGTTGTTTAATGCCGTAAAAAATCCGGATCCGAAGATATTAAATCCTCTGAAAAGAAATGCAATGGAATAAATCCGAAAAGCGTATACCGTCAGTCTGGTAAGCCCGGCATCATAACCAATAAAAATACGAACCAGAGGTAACGCTGTACTTTCGGACAGTACGGTAAGTGCTATAGATGTAATCAGCAGCATCTGGATGGTATTCCGGAATAGACCCTGCAATTCTTTTGTATTTTGTGCGCCGTAGTGATATCCCACCACCGGGGCAATTCCCATGGTATATCCAAAATAAATTCCCACGAAAATGAAGTTGACGTACATAATAACACCGTAAGCCGCCACTCCGTCCGCACCGAAGTACTTCATCAGCTGCAGATTGTACAGCATGCCAATGATCGATGACGCACAGGCAGATAAAAACTCGGATGCGCCGTTGGTACAGGTTTTCCAGACTGCATTTCCATCCATATGCGTTTTGCCAAGCCGCAGCAATGACCCGTTGGGAAGGAAAAAATAGATCATCGGTATCAGACCTCCGACTGCCTGGCTTATAATCGTCGCTGCAGCCGCTCCGCCCAGGCCCCACCTGAATACACCGACAAACAGTAAATCAAGAACCATATTGGTACATCCGGCCATGACTGTGACGACAAGTCCAAGTTTTGGTTTTTCCGCTGTGATCAGGAAGCTTTGAAAATAATTCTGAATCATAAAGAATGGAATTCCGATCATGTTCACGCGGATATACAGCACGGAATAAGGAATCATCTCATCCGTTGCTCCCAGCAGCCTTGCCATATACGGAGCCACCACGGCACCAATCACGCCCAGCACAATGCCGCACACAACGAGAATGTATGTCAGCAGTGAAAAAATCTCATTCGCCTTTTTCCGATTCTGCATACCAAGCGTCATGGATACCAGCGCGGTGCCTCCGGTCCCGAACATAAAGCCAACCGCGGAAAGAACCATGATAAAAGGCATGACCAGATTAAGGGAAGCAAAAGGAACCGCACCAACATAATTGGAGACAAAATACCCATCCACCATCCCGTAGATGGAAGTGAAAATCATCATGATGATGGATGGAAAAGTAAAGCGAAGCATTCTCCGGCGGTTGAAATGATCCGACAGCTGAATCCGCTGCTTCTTTACCCTGCCTGTCTTTTGTAGATTATATTCTTTCGTTATCCTCTGCTGTTGATTCCTGATCACTGCCGCTTCCCCGCTCTTATTCTGATTTGATCATAATAATGTGAATTCAAATATAAAAATCCGATATCGGATTTTTAAGATAATAGTCCGATATCGGATTTTTGTCAACGATAATTTATATATGCTGTATGCGCGCATCATTTCTATACTAGCCTTATGCGTAGATCATTTCCTGCTTTTTATGCATTTATTCATGGCATGACGCAATTCTTCAATGCCTTCCTGCGTGGTTGCCCAGCTGGATGCGAAACGTACGACTGTATGATTTTCGTCATATTTCTCCCAGATGTCATATCCCACGTACTCTCCCAATTCCTTCAGAACGTCATTTTCAAGGATGACAAACTGCTGGTTGGTCGGAGAATTTATGTAAAAACGGCAGCCGGCGTCTTCGAAAATATCACGGATTTCTCCGGCCATCTCAATAGCATGCCGGCTGATCCGGCGATAAAGATTATCCTTAAACAATGCGGCAAACTGTACACCTGCCAGTCTGCCCTTCGCCGACAATGCGCCATGCTGCTTGATCCTGGTAAGGAAATGGGACGGTTCTTTTCCTTCCGGAAATACAATGGCTTCCCCGTTCAGCGCACCAACCTTGGTGCCGCCGATATAAAATACATCACACAGCCTGGCAATCAAAGAGAGAGTAACATCTGCTCCGTCTGCTTCCAGTCCGTAGCCCAGACGTGCTCCGTCAAGAAACAGTTTCAGATGATTCTCCCTGCACACTCTTGAAAGCTC
>Ga0256406_1004235_pt1 | contig 16751 bp, 13 predicted proteins | sample RumenRJG_03DNA_FD_185986 | JGI IMG/M metagenome (GOLD analysis project Ga0256406, IMG submission 185986) | Bovine rumen microbial communities from Lethbridge, Alberta, Canada - RJG_03 | ecosystem: Host-associated > Mammals > Digestive system > Stomach > Rumen | place: Canada: Alberta | collected... | reverse complement strand
GGCGACGGGAAGCCGGCTTCAAGTTCATGTCCGGGGTGAGCTTCTTGAAAATCGGGGTACGAAGCATGGTAAGGAGCTTGTTAACCTTCGTGAGGATAACGATGCACAGAATCACTGCAACGAGTGAAAGTGCGAGTGCGATGTATTCCATTCGGGGCACCTCATAAGTAAGGGTTGACCGCAAGTGCAGGCTGGAAATAAACCCGCAGGCGGTGTGGCTGGTTCGTGTTTGTGTGTGCTTAAAGCCATCTTACTAACGCCTCCTGAGAGGCTTGACGGCGATAAGGTTTCGGGCAAATTGGGCCAGCGAAACATTAAGGGGTCGCTACCATGGCAGCAGACCATTGTGAGCCACGGGCGCAAATATATAAAAAAGGTCACTCTACCGCAGGCGGTTAGAGGTGCATATCGAGCTTTTCGAGCGATTTTTTGACCGAATCACCATAGGCGGTCAACGAATCCAGATTCCTCTGCAACGAATCTACCTGCCCCTGGAGGACTGCATTTTCGGCCTTCAATCGGTTCATTTCGGCTTCGGCAGCCTCGTCCGTACAGGCAGAAAGCGAAAATACGGCTAAAAACGCCAACAGGATTGCAGATAAAGTAATAAGATTCTTCATAGGATTAAATATAGAAAATAGTCCTCTTCCCATTTGACAATTAATTTTATATATTTGATATAACTAATAAGCACCGTGTGTGCTTTGGTTTGCCTCGAATAAAGCTATTCGCTTTATTCTCGCCCCTTCGGGGCCTTGCGCTCACTTCGTGAGCTTAAGTGCTTAAACGCTCCCCTTGGTCGCGTTTAATCGACAGGTCAAAACCAGAGCACCACCGGCGCAAAGCACCGGGGGTGCTCTGGTTTCGACAGGGTTACCGAAGTGTTAGTTGCAAGCCGAGGTCTCAGACGAGGGCACTCGTAAAAAAGTCTGAAAAAAAATAAGTGCTGACGAAAACTACGCACTCGCTGCCTAATTAGCGGCAACGCCGGGCCTCATTCCGCTCCCATCGGGATGAAAGTCCGGACGCAATATGGGATAGGATGCATCCATGCCTAGGGAATGTGTCCGAGATTTACTAGGCTGGTCAAAGTCCGCGCCGACCTTCTTGGGCGTAGATCAGACGAGAACTTAAATACGAAGGGAACGCTTGTAGGAACGTGCATGGACGTGATTTTGGACAGGGGTTCGACTCCCCTCACCTCCATAAAGTAAAAGGGAGCTCTTAGTGAGCTCCCTTTTACTTTATGTTATTAAAAGACCGAACCGGCTAAAATCCGCCTAATCCTTATACTGAAGCCGGTTCTCTCGCCTACACGACTCGTTAATACGAGTCGTTCTTGGCTCACCGGCGGCACACTCTTTTTTTATCTTTGGTTTTATGGATTCAAGGAAATGTTCGCCAGAACTTCTGCTGCCTGTGGGTACGCGAGAAATGCTCGAAGCGGCCGTCAACAACGGTGCCGACGCCGTTTATTTCGGAGTTCCTCATTGGAACGCTCGCGGCCGCACTGAAGATTTTTCGTTCGACGATGTACGCGACATGATTCGCTATGCGCGTGTCCGCGGGGTAAGGACTTTCCTCGCGATGAACGTCCTTGTCTTTGAACGTGAACTGCAGGAGCTGCCCGAATTCCTTGAAGAACTGATTTCCCTGGAGCCAGATGCATTTATCATCCAGGACATCGGACTTGCTAGACTCATCAGAGCCATTTGTCCGAATCAGGAAATCCACGCAAGCACGCAGATGACGCTTGCAAGTGCCGAAGGCGTGAACGCCGTCAAGTCCATCGGATTCAACCGAGCCGTGCTAGCCCGAGAGCTTTCTCTCAAGGAAATAGCAAGCATCAAGGCGGCAACGGACCTGGAACTGGAAGTCTTTATACACGGCGCACTCTGCGTGAGCTATTCTGGACAGTGCCTCACTAGCGAGAACTTCGGCGGCCGCAGCGCGAACCGCGGCCAGTGCGCCCAGAGTTGCAGACTACCCTACCGCATTTTTGTAGATGGAAAGGAATACCGCGACACCGACGCCCAGTACCTCTTCAGCCCCCACGACTTGTGCGCCCTTCCGAAACTCAACGAACTGGAAGAAATCGGAGTCAATTCACTCAAAGTTGAAGGGCGCCTAAAGAGCCCTGAATACGTGGCGGCCGTTTCCCGCGCCTACCGCAAGGCCTTAAACGGAATAAGCCTCGATGCAAAGGACATGGAGCCGCTCGAAGTTCTTTTCAGCCGCGGACTGACCACCGGTTTTCTGGAAGGCGACAACCATCAGGAATTGGTCGACGGGACATTCAGTAACCACCACGGACTTTTCCTCGGTACCGTCGTAAAAATTGACCGAGGACATGTTATTATCGGACTCGACAGCGCCATCTCCGATGTCGCCCCGTCGGCGCAATCGGGATCTTCGGGAATGTTTCCGCGTCCAGGCGACGGCATCCTATTCGAAAATGCCGCCCTCGGAGTCAGTGTCGGCAGCCGCCTCTACGCCGCGCAAGTCACGCACCTGCCTCACGCCAAGCGCGGTGACCCCAAGCTCCTTCGTATGGAATTCGGGCGTGAATTTGACACGCGGCAAATTGCCGCTGGAATGAAGGTTTACCGCAACGATTCTCCCGCCCTCGAACGTGAACTGCGTAAGACTTTCACCGAACGAGAGCAGATGATGCGCCTGCCGATCCACATGACTCTATCGGGAAAAATCGGCGAGGCTCTCAAGCTGTCCGTTTACGACACGCCGCGAAATACAGTCGAAGTCATAAGCGATTTCATTCTCGAAGAAGCAAGAAATAAAGGGAACAGCGGAAACGACGCCGAAAAAGCGATCCGCGAACTTGCGCAAAAGGAACTTTCAGCCTTAAGTTCGACCGCCTATATTCTCAAGAATCTTGAAATTCAAGTAGACCGTAACGCGTTCATTCCAGGGAAGCTCCTTCGGACACTTCGTCAGAACGCCATCGAGAAACTCGACGAAAAGCGCACCGAATGGAAGCCGCTGAACCCGAGCGCCGAGGCAGGCAAGGCTTTCTTGAGCAATACCCGCGTCAAGTTCAAGTCTGGTACGGATTATGCGTCCGCCGTTTCCGCCGCAATCCCAAAAGCAAGATCAGCGCAACCTACGATTTCTGTACTGGTGAGAAGCCCCGACCAGGTTGCCGCCCTTGAGGGTCTTTCCATCGAAAACGTCATCATGGACTTTGACTGGGGCGTCAAATACGACGAATCCCTGCAGCAAATCCGCGAACTCGGCTTCAAGGCAGGCATGGCGACTCTCCGCATCCATAAGCCGGGAGAAAGCCATTACCTCAAGAACATCTTGCGACTGGCCCCGGACTTCGCCCTGGTGCGCAACCTGGGCGCCCTCTCCATCCTCAAGGAAAGCGGCATCCCACTTACGGGCGACTACAGCTTGAACGCAGCAAACAGCGCAAGCTATGACTGGCTCCTTTCGCAGGGGCTTTCGACACTTCACCCCTCATGGGACCTCAACAGCACGCAGCTATTTGACCTGCTTGATAACATCGACGGACGCCGCCTCGAACTTACCTTGCACCAGTACATGCCAGCATTCCATTCAGAATACTGCGCCTTCGCTCGCGGACTGACCACCGGCAGACGCTTCCCGGAATGCGGAAAAATCTGCACAAAACATAAGGTGGAAATTCTCGACCACAAGGGCGAGCGGCATTTCTTGCAGAGCGACGCCGAATGCCGCAACACACTGTTCGTAGGCAAGCCCCAATCAGCCTTGAAGCTACTCCCCCGCCTCCGTGCCGCAGGAGTGAACCACTTCCGTCTAGAAATGCTACAGGAAGACGCCGAAACTGTACGACGCAAGGTCCTTATCTACACGCAGGCTATTCACGGCAAGATTTCCATCGAAGATGCCATCCGCGAGGCGGGCATCCAGGAAAAATACGGCCTTTCCGAAGGGCAGCTCTTCAACGAAAGCACCTGGCAGGACCGCAAAAAATAAATCAAGAAAGAGCCCCGCCTGCACCCGGGAATTGGCGGGACTCCCTAACTGAAAGAATGCCATCAAGTGATTGATGTATTCTGCCGACGTTCGCCGGCAAATTCAAATGTAGGCAAAGTTATCCGCAATTTTGCAAACAACTGTTTGCAAAAGGATGTAAATCTTTAGTAACGCTAAAGTGCGGGGCCAACCCCCAAAGAATCACTTTTTCTTTGCTCGGGCGATAGCGTCTTTCGCCAGCTGATCCACCAGTTCGTTCCACTTGACGCCCGTATGCGCTGCCACTTTCTCGAACGAGACTCGATGAAGATAAGGTTTCGCCGCTGCAACGTAGCGTTTTGCAATATTGCTCTTCGCCTGCCATTCTCCCTTGGCCCAACGGGCAATACCTTCGTAGTCATGACAGATCGTCCCCGTCTTGTCGTTCGAATCAAGCCAGCGCATCGCCTGGTAGGAAGCCATGACCTCACCGTCAATATTCCTGCTTTCGGCATCGAATGCCGTGATTCCCGAACCACGTGCAATTTCCACATCGTTTTCGGTCACAACGAACGCCCACCCCGATTTCGGAAAATCTGGAGAAAAAGAACCGTCTACAAAAACGCGCAAACCGGCGGGTACCGGAGTTTCCATTCCAGAAATCCACGCCTCCGCTTCAGCCCTCGAAGCAAATGACTTAAACAGCACGCCCTTGACACCGTGGGTCAGTTTTTCACATTCCGCCCAGGTCATCACGATTTTGCTTTCTTCAGGGGTCTTTATCGCATAGAATTTTTGTTTCGGCATGTCCCAAAATTAGTATATTTTTCCCCGTGAAACCGTCCCCGTATTTTAAAGACTGTTTTCGATACTTTTTTAAGAGATTCAACAGCCAAGAATCTCTATTCCGCTGGTTCCTGCAACAGGCTGGCGAAGATTCCGGCGCATTCGATTTTCCGGCAGCCCTCAAGGGTAATCCCAAGACGCTCCTTTTCTTGGCACGGGATATGGAACGATCGGCCGCATTCATGCATGCAATGCCCGACGCATTCTTTAACAATGCGCTCATCTGTGCCCACGAATCGCTGCAGGCGATTATTTCCGCCAAACGCGCCAAGGCCATCTATTACAACGACCTTGAATGCCGCTATGACGAGCCAGCCTTTATCGAATTGGAACAAAAGATAAGGGATTACGCCCCCCAGGTCTGCATTTATCTGGGCGACGCCTTTTTACCGAGGCTCTATCTGGCCAAGGTGAGCGGGGCCCCCTGCCGCATCGGGTTTGTGAGCGAAAACTGCTACCCCTTCCTGAACCTGAGCCTGCATCCCGACAAGTCGAGCGAGGCGGCATTGATTAGCCAGTACTACGGGGTCCAGTGATGCAGAAAGGGTATTCCACCATCATTACTGAAAGTGGCGGCTATGCAGACCTGCATATGCACACCAAGCTTTCCGACGGGACCCTTTCAGTTGAAGAGCTGCTCTCGCTGTGCAAGCGCAAGGGACTTCGCTGCATTTCCATCACCGACCACGACAACCTGGACAGCTACAACCTTGCCGTAGAACCCGCCAAGGAAATCGGACTCGAAATCATTCCGGGTATCGAGATTTCTGCCGTGTGGGAAGGCAAGGACATTCATATTCTGGGTTACTATTGCGACCCGACAAACCTCGCCCTCAACATGGAGCTGCAAGACTTTGCAAAGCAGCGCATTACCCGTGCGAAGGCGATCATTAAGAAGCTGAATGCGCTAGGAATCGACATCACCTATGAAAAGGTGGTCTCCTACTGCAAGGGCAAAGTTATTGGACGCCCGCATATAGCCATGTCGATGGTCGACGAGGAATACATTTCGAATTTTTCGGAAGCCTTTACCAAGTATTTGGGGGACGGCTGCGTGGCCTTCGTCGAAAAGAAGGGCCTGAACCCGCAGCAGACGATCAAGCTGATTGAAAATGCGGGTGGAATCGCTGTGCTCGCCCACCCCTACAAGTCGGGGCTTAGCGACGAATTCATCGAGAACATGGTCGAATGGGGCGTGCAGGGAATCGAAGTCTACAGCCCTGCACAGAAGGGTGCGGTCGGTCGCAAATACAAGGAAATGGCACAGAAGTTTGGACTCGTAGGGACCGGTGGAAGCGACTTCCACACCGAAGCGGGTGCATATCCGCCGAACTGCATGAAGATGCCCTACTCCGTCGTGAACGCGTTGCGCGAACGCCGCGAAAAGTTGAGAGCAGAATGGTATTAAGGCTCTTCTCTGTCATTCTGCTTTTTGTTGCTGCAGCATTTGCTGAGCCCCTGAAGCCCGACCCGTACAAGCAGCCTGCCGCGCAGGATAGTGTCTACAAGACGCCCTGGGGAATCGACCCCGCAGCACGGGAAACCGACGCCGGTCGTTGGGTATTGCCGCACCGCGAGCTCATGCAACGAACCTACGATATTTCAGGGCAGAAATCCGAATGGGTACTCGGAACCTCTATTCTTGGCGCTCCGGAACTCGACCCCGATCACATGGGCATGGGTTCCATCCAGACGCGCTACCCCAGCAAGCTCGCCGGTCTTTTCACGACGCGCCTCGGCTATGATGCCACGACGCTCGGTCTGAACGGTGAAAATGGAATCCTCTTTGAAGAACGCAAGGGAATTCCTGTCGACACTCCCATAACGGACCTCAACTGGGAACGACCCGCCTTTGGCGGCAATGCGCTTCGCCTCGATTTCCGCAGGCTGGTGACCGATTCCGTTTCACTTGAATTTGGACTTGCCAGCCATTCCGACATTGACTCCAAGGAATACAGCTACCAGAACGTGACGCATTCGCCTTACTTCTCTCTGGGGCGCGACTCCACGCAGATTCCCTTTGCTGGCCGAAACATCGCGATGAACAGCATGCACATCCAGCCGATTCTCACCTGGAGATTTGGCTTCGGCAAGGCGTTCGTCAAGATGAATTACCTGAGCCTCGAAAACGCTGACAATTCCAACCACAAGGTGCTTCTAGACACTCTCGACAAGTCTGTTCGTACCTTCCAGACCGACCCATACGGTATCGACATCCATACGGTGGGTTACGGCGGTGGACTTGAAATTTACCCGACAAAGGAACTGACTCTTTCTACCGATTTCACCTACACAACTCACGAAATCGAAGAGGATTCCCTCCCCCACATTTACAGGGGCATGCACGACTACGTAGACTCGCTCGGTGTCGAACAGAGCGGCTCGATTTTCTACGACACTCTCAAGTTGACCACTTACGAAACAATGCTTGGCAATTTCGGCATCTCCTACCATACCTTCTTGAATCCGGCCATCAAGTTCAAGTATGAATTCGTGAATACGGACTATACGAGCAACAAGGATACCTCGAGCACCCATTTCCAGGACCGCGAAATGGGCTACCTGGAACTCAAGGACACTCTTTGGAACAGGCTGTTGTTCCGCACACAGACAGGTATGCAGCGCAACAGTTCCGTGCGTGATTCCGTAGATTACGCCCCCGCCTACTCTGCCGACGTTCTCGCCTTTTTACCTTACCACTTACGCGCCAATGTCGCCTTCCGTCACGACAACAAGTTCCCCGATGTCGCTCAAATCCGTTTTGACGAAACAGGTCGTCTCGCCTTCCACCGCAGGGACCTCAAATTCGAAGAACGCGATCGCTACATTTTCAACCTGGGTTACCAGCAGCGCGAAGTCTTTTACGGTCTCGGGCTACGCTACGAAAACGTGGACAACCTGATTAAGCCTCGCTGGGTAAAATGGGGACAAGTCGATACCACCAATACGCTCGAAGAAGTCTACACCTGGACAAACATCGACAATGTGAACAGCCTCGACTGGCTTCTGCAAGCGGGATTCAGGCTCGGCAACTGGAAATTCTATCTGGAGCGCGGCCAGACTCTCGACCGTAGCCGCAAACTTATCGACACGCCGGAACTTTACTACAAGGGCTCAATCCACTGGCAGAACCGATTTGTCTCGGACCGACTCGGCGTGAGTGTGCGCGTAGACTGGCAATGGTTCGGTGAACGCTACGACTGCACCATCGACGAGAACGGTAACCCCGAACTGGAACTCCTAAAGAAATACCTGGCGCTCGATTTCGAAGCCCGTATGCAGATCTTGTCTTTCGAGCTCTATACCCGCATTGAGAATTTCAACCACAGCATCTATATGCCGGCTAGCGGATACACCCCCGAAGGTCTGCGCTTCGCCTACGGTATCGTCTGGACGTTTAGAAACTAATTTTATAAATCCACGGCCAGTTCTTGCCGGTAATCCAAAAATTCTTGCCGTCGTAGGCAATGCCGTTCAGCACATCGATATCTGAATATTTGCGCTGAAGTTCCATAACTTTTCGGCTAAAATCCAGATAACGGACAACCTTTCCGCTCGGGAGCGAAATGACGGCAATGACAGAAGTCTGCCAGACGTTTGCATACAAGGTGTCACCCACAATTTCAAGTTCGTTCAGCAATTTCAGGGGGCGTCCGCCATCGGTCACAGGGATTACCCCCACCACAACGAAACCGCCAAGAGAAATCTGTAGAAGTTCACTGGAACCGTTGCTCATGAGAAGAGCATTTTTCCAGTAGGTCAGCCCCCACCCTTCTGTAGGAATATAGAACTCGCCTTTTTTGGAAAAAGGTTTGCGGTTGTAGATGAAAGCTTTCTTGGATTTCCAGGTCAGATAAAAGATATCATCGCCTACAGCAATCGAGCCTTCGCCAAAATACCGCTCGGAAAGCTTCGTTGAATCGATAATTTTTCCATCAAGCGTACGGCGATACAAACCCGATTTTCCATACAGCCCGGTCGTTTCAATCAAATCGTTTCCATCAAAGAACAGTCCCTGTGTAAAATGCGACCTCTCGTGCGAAATGGAATCGAGAATTTCGGGAACAACACGAGGTGCTTCGGCATAGAGGAACGAAGAAAGCGGAACAAGAAATGAAGTAAGGATTCGGCGAAGATTCATTTTCATAATCAGGCAAAAAATTAACAGTGAAAAATTACTAATTTTCCGCCCATGGGCGAATTAAGGACACCAGCCAAGGTCAAGATAATCGTAGGGATCCTCGCGAAGGATTCCCAAGCGGTTGAGGCCGTACGAGAAACGCTCCGGAATCGCTTTGGCGAAGAGGAGCTTGCGCTCCCGCCGTTCCCGTTTACCTTCACCAATTACTATAAAGAAGAAATCGGGAACGCCCCCGTGCGTGCCTTTTTCAGCTACGAGCCGTTGGTGGAACGCGAAACCATCGTGGACATCAAGCTGTGGAGCAACGACGTCGAACTTGAAATCGCAAAGCAGAACGGCACACCCGGTCTTCGCCCCGTGAACCTGGATCCAGGCTACATGACGCTCGGACAATTCTTCCTGGCGACCACCAAGGACCAACGCCAACGCGTCTACATGCAGCGAGGCATTTTCGTGGAACCCACGCTGTACTTTCAGGACGGGCACTTTCATGCCTTCGACTGGACCTACCGCGACTACCAAAGCGAAAAGTATATCACCTACCTGGAACAGGTGCGCGCCCGCCTCGCCTACCAGATGAGCACCGGAAAGCCCTACCGTTTGCGAGCTAATCACTAACCACCAACCACTGACTACTGTCTACTACATCATGAAAGCCGGCATTTTTACCATCCTCCTCCTTTGCTGTTCCAACGTATTCATGACTTTCGCCTGGTACGGAAACCTCAAACTCAAGGAAATGCACATCAGCACCGACTGGCCGCTATTTCTCGTAATCGTGGCCTCTTGGGGAATCGCCTTTTTTGAATACTGCATCGCCGTTCCTGCAAACATCATCGGTAGCCGCATCAACGGCGGTCCCTTCACCCTGATGCAGCTTAAAATCATCCAGGAAGCCATTTCGCTAACGGTGTTTACCGTCATCGCGACAACGGTATTCAATAACGAAGCTCTGCACTGGAACCACATCGTGGCCTTCGCCTGCATTATCGCGGCCGTTTTCTTTGCCTTCCTTAAATAAACCGCAAAATGGCGTTTCCGGCAACACATAAATGGACCAGTCTCCTTGTCGCAATCATCGTGGCAACCATTTGCCTATGTGCCCCCGCCGAAGCCAAGAGTAATTCCAGCGTCAAGGATTCCCACAAGACATCGAGCAAGACCACCTCCAAATCGGACAAGAAATCTTCCAAGAAATCCAGCAAAGCCAAGAAAAGCGACAATAAAAAAACGAAGAAATCCTCCGAAAAAAAATCAAAAAAAATAAAGATCAAGGCGGACGATCCCAAAGCCTTCACCAAGGCGCTCCTATATGAAAAGCAGGGAGTCGAATACGAAATTGTGGAAACCAAGAAGTCTCCGCGTCATGCAACGGTACCAGAAAATCCCCAGCAGCCCCCTCCTCAGGACAGCCTCAAACAAGCGAGCGCACCTGATTCGGTCAATAACGAAAACGCATCGACACAAACCGCAAACCAAGCGCAAGTTCCCGAATCTAATCAGCCCGAAGCAAGGCAAGCCGAGTCTCGCAAAAGTGAAAGCAACGGCGAATTCTTCGACTTTTCCACGATGCTCCTCCCCATCACTCACGAGGCTCTCGTCGGTTCCCCTTACGGAATCCGTAGCCACCGCCTGCACCGGGGCATCGACGTAAATGTCATTAAAGATGAACCCGTCGTCGCCGCATATCCGGGAATCGTCACCATGTCACGCTACAATAAGGGCGGTTACGGCAACTACGTACTCATCAAGCACCCGAACGGAATCGAGACTCTCTACGCCCACCTGTCCAAGCGGCTTCTCAAGGTCGGCGACGAAGTTTTTCCGGGCGACATTGTCGGACTCGCAGGCAATTCTGGCAGGTCTTCGGCAGCACACCTGCATTTTGAAATCCGCTACGGCGAAGTCAATATCGATCCCACGACCGTCATTGACTTTCCCCACTGGAGCCTGAAGGAGGGCGTTGACCAATTCTCGATGAAAAAGGCAACTGCCGCCCACCGAAAAATCCAGGCCAAGCTAAAGAACTACAACTACTATATCGTCAAAACAGGCGACTCCCAAGGGGATGTCGCCAACTGGTTCAATATTTCAATCGAATCGCTCTGCCGCATCAACAACCTGAAACCAGGAGCACCGCTCAAGGCGGGGCAAAAGCTACGCGGCAGCAAATAAATTACTTGCGCCCGAGATTCTTAAATTCAGGAGTTAGGTTGGCGCAGGCCGTATCTTTCGGAAGCGCACGGTAAAGCTGCAATTCCTTGTCGAAAACGCCCTTCACCGTGGCACTCACGTACCACTTGGTTCCAACAGGACAATTTCCGAGAGGAACCTTGGAAGTCGCCAAGAATCGCGACCCGGTAATCTTGTATGTAAATGCATCCGTCGAAAGCGAATCGGGCAGCTGCAGAGCCTTGGCTCCACCGACCATCTTCTTCTGTGCAAAATACGAACGCTGGGCATCGATATAGGTTGTCGCCTGCTGTTGCATTTCCTCGATGGCTCCATCGACCGAAGCGGCTTTAATTTTATCATGGCAATTGGAAACCACAAGGCATACAATTACGATTGCCGCCACGACTCCAACCGGGATGGCGAGTTTCTTAAGCGGAATCTCACCAATTTTACCAAGGATATCACGGAGGGAAGCATTGTCAGCCTCGTCGGCCGCACCCGTTTCCCACTTGAGGATTTTGAAAGCCACCAGCACATGCACGCAGGGGCGCGGAAAAGCAAGCATCACCAGCGCCACCGCAAGCAGCACAATCGCAACCACCATCAGCACAGTCAGTGCACTGTCAGCTGTCGGCAAAATGGACTGCACATCCTTAAGGAGCTTGAAGAGCTGACGGTCTTCAGGAAAATTCTGGAGCGCCATGCGTCCGGTAAAGGTATTGTAGCGCGCAAGCCCGAGGTTCAATCCATCGGTCGCCATCTGTAAGACCGCCGACAGCACGCGCTGCAAAAGCAGGAAAACCATGCCCATCAGGGCAACCAGCGTCGAAATCACTCGAGCCGTACGCACAGGAGTCAGTCCACGGATCTCTTTTTCTTCAGTCATAGGCTTTTACTAGTGTGAGGTGTGAAGTGTGTAATTAGTCATTTTACATTACACACTACACATTGTTCATTTTACTCCAGCCAGTTCCTTGGCAACTTTCTTTGCCGTGGTAAAATCAGCCTTGCCGGTACCAAGTTTCGGCACCTTTTCGACCGCGAAAGCAAGCGACGGAAGCATAATCGGCGGGAATCCGCTTGCGCGCAATTCCGAAAGCACATCCTTCGGATCCTTTTCACCCTGGTACAGGAGCACAATCTTTTCGCCCTTCGCGGAATCCGGAATCGTCGTCACCAGGTAATCGCAACCTTCCAAGACCGGCGTATCCTGAATCTTCTTTTCCACGGCACCGAGGCTCACCATTTCGCCACCGAGCTTTGCAAAGCGGCTGTAACGGTCAACGATCGTAAGGAATCCATCTTCGTCAAGGTAACCCTTGTCGCCCGTACGGTAATAGCGGATGCCGTCAATTTTCACGATAACGCTATCGGTGCGTTCCTGGTCCTTGAGGTAGCCCTGCATCACCTGACAGCCGCCGATCAGAATCATGCCCGCCTCGCCTGTCGGCAGCGGAATATTCGTTTCGGGGTCCACTATCAGGAACTGCGTTCCGGGGAGAGCCGGCCCAACGGTTCCGGGCTTATTGTTCACCTGGAGCGTCATATAGTCGTTACGCAGCGTATTTTCGGTATTCACCGAGGCCACCGGGGCGGTTTCAGTACAACCGTAACCTTCGTAAATTTCCTTACCAAACTTAAGGCGGAAAGCAGTAGCAAGTTCCGGGCGCAAGGCTTCGGCACCGGCAATAATCACACGCACATACTTAAACACCAACGGGTGCACGTAACGGCTCACCGTAAAGGCGCGCAAGAAGGTCGGGGTTGCCACCATACAGGTCACATGGAATTCCGAACAAACGCGGGCCATGGTCTTCACGTCGGTCGGATCGGCCACAGCCACAATCGGGCAACCTTCGGTCAGGTTCAAGAGCGTTGTCACCGTCAGGCCAAAGCTATGGAACAGCGGGAGTTCCGAAAGCATCACGTCGCCGCGGCTCACATTCAAGATACAGGCGAGCTGCTGGATGTTACCCATCAAGTTGCGGTGAGAAAGGAGCACACCCTTCGGCGTACCTTCGGAACCGGAACTGAACACGATTACAGCCGTATCGTCAATGCTTGTACGCTTGCAGAATACAAAACGGATCAGCCACGACGGCATAATAATGCACAGGAACAACAGGGCTGCAATCTTTGCCTTCGGAATTTCCTTCATCAGGTCTTCAGCATAAAGGATACGCACCTTATCGGAAGCCACCTGCGAATAATCGTTTCCGCGACCCTTCAGTTTCTGGATAAATTGCCTACTCGAAATAACCGTCGAGACATCAGCCTTTTCGCAGCAGTACTTTACGTTGTCTACAGAAGAGGTATAGTTCAGGTTCACGTTCGTCTTGCCCATGACCCAGAGCACCAGGTTCACAATAACGCCTGCCGGAGAGGGCGGGAGCATAATACCGATATTTTGTTCGTCCTTGCCGAGCTTTTTCTTCAAAAGCCCACGGAACGCCATCACGGCACCCATCAGCTTGTAACCCGAGAAGTGTCCCCCATCGGTATTGTAGATAGCCGGTCCATGCTTCACGTAGCGCTTGCAGGTACGAATCCACGAAGCCGCAATCGGGCGGACAAACTTGACGGCGTACTTCCAGGCATCGATGGAAATCTTACGGATAATAGCTCGGACCTCGTTAGGAGGTGTAGTGGCAGGAATCGCCTTGCCGAAAGCAACCGTTACCGCACGGTCCGCAGATGCACCGTACATGTCGGAGCCGCTGTAACTGAAGTTGGATCCCCAGAGTCCCTGAATGTAGAAAGGAACAATAACCGCATCCGTTTCGTCAATAGCCGACGAATAGTCTATCGTGAAAGGTTCCACATGCGGCGACTTGGACACTTCGCCCGTCGGGAAAATCACGACAGCCTTCCCTGCGAGGAGAGCCTCGTGAATCTTGTCCATCGCCTCTTTGGGATTATTGACGTCGATACGGATCATTCCAAGGCGCTTGAGCACCGCACGCAGGTACCAACGTTCAAAGTGGTCCTTGTTGCTTGCAATGCAGAGCGGACGCGGAGAGGCCATCTGGAGCATCGCCCAGTCGATAAAGCTGTGATGGTTACCCACCAAGAGCACCGGACCTTCGTTCGGAATATTCTGCACGCCCAGCACACGGATACGGTAGCGGTTGAACACGAGCTTGAGCATCGTGCGCAATAGCGCCTGCGGAAGGTTTGAAATCGTCCAGACGAAGACAAGCATCGAAACAATCGCAAGGCCCAAGAAATAATGCTGCGGACGAATGTCGGTATAGTGCACCATCATCGAGAACAGGAACAGGAAGGCGATGAGCACCAGCGCCTGGATCATGTTTGCAAGCGCAAGCACCGACCCGGAATTGTTCGGACGCGTATTGTACTGCAACAGCGCATTGACCGGCACCAAGAAAAGTCCGCCAAAAATACCGGTCAGAGAATACAACACCACCAGCGCAAACGGATGCACAAAGAACGGCACCAGGAACATGCAGACCGATACACCGATCATGCCCATCGGGATAAAGCCGGTTTCAATAAAGTCACGAGACTTGGTCGCTGCAATGACCGACCCCACCATCAGGCCCGCAATCGCAAAGGCAAGATAATTCTGGATCGTATCGATTTCATTCGTGCCCGAAACGTCCTGGTACATCAGCACGAACACCTGCGCGAGGGCCCAGAACATTGAAAGAGCGATAATAGAGGCGCGCAAGGTCGGCACACGCCAACCGAGACTCAGATGCTTCTTCACATTCGAGATATTCACGTTCGGATTTTCGTACTTGACCTTCGGAACCATGAAACTCGCCACCGTACCAAGGACAGCCACACCGGACAAAATCCACGGAATCACAATCGATTCCGACGTAATGCGGTGAACCGCCGCGTAGGACTGGAGCGATTCCAGGTTAATGAGGTTCACGCCCACCACAGCAAGCCAGGAAGCGCAAATGATGCCGCCCAGGCCAAAAATCTGCAAGAACGCATTCGCAAAGCTCAAGTTGCGTACCCCGAACATTTCCTTAAGAATGCCGTACTTGGCCGCACTGTGAACCGCAAAGCCGCAACTGAGTCCAATCGAAAGCCAGAACGCTATGCGCGGGCAGTTGCAAGTCACCAGTACCGACTGGGCTATCACGAAGAGCGTCATGGTCAAAGCCGACCACGCAAGCACCTTGTTCTTGGAAAACTTATTGGTAAAGAATCCCGCGAAAAACACCATCAGGATGTAGGGCGCGAGGAAGAAAATCTGCAGCATGAAAGCTTGCCAGGTCTGCCCCGATTCAACATTGGTGAACGACCCCGAGAGAATCTTTTGGGCGTAGATGAACACTCCCATCTGCACAAAAGTCATCGCAAGGATGGATAGGAAGTAACGGATAGCTCCTTTAATTTTCCACATAAAAAAGACCTGTAAAAAAGATTATTTTACAGGTTTAAATTTAGAAAAATAGGGGTCTGAGCAGCAGGGCTATTCGTGTACAATCACATTATCGAGCGTGCGACCTTCGACCTTGACGCCGTCCCAAAGAACCGCATTCTTGACGGTGCTGTTTTCGATGACGCAGCCGTCCCCCACCGACACATTCGGGCCAATGGTGCTGTTCACGATTTTCACATCCTTGCCGATATGGCAGGGAGCGATTACCTTAACGCCAGGGAGGTTCACCGAAGCGGAATTGTCGTAACGGTTGAGCACATGGGCGTTGGTTTCGAGGAGCGTTTCGGCAAGGCCGCAGTCCAGCCACTTGCTTACGGGGGCCGTACGGAAACGGCATCCCTTCTCGATCATCATCTCGAGGGCGTCGGTCAGCTGGAACTCGTTCTTGGTACGGATGTTGTTGTCCATCAAGTACTTAAGGCTTTCCTTGAGGACCTTGGTATCCTTGATGTAGTAGATGCCGACAATAGCTTCGTCCGAAACAAATTCCTGCGGTTTTTCGACAAGGCGTTCAATACGGCCCGTGGAATCGGTAACGGCCACGCCAAAGCGACGCGGGTCTTCGACCTTGTAAGTGTAGAGGACATTCTGGTCCATGCCGTTCAAGATGGAAAGATCCGCTTCGAAAAGGGTATCGCCCAAAATGATCAGCACAGGTTCATCGTCATCCACGTACGGAAGTGCAAGGCTTACGGCTTCGCCCAAGCCCTGAGGATTGCTCTGGATAACGGTACGGGTCTTACCCCATGCAGTACGCTTGGTCAGGAACTGGTCAACAACATCGGCCTTGTAGCCGGTAATAAAAATCGTTTCGGAAGGCTTAAGTCCAAGAGAATCTTCAACAATCCAATCCAGAATAGTCTTTCCGGCAACAGGCAGCAAGCATTTCGGTACATTTTCGGTGTAAGGGCGCAAGCGGAGTCCGTTTCCGGCGACGGGTAAAACAATCTTCATTCTCGAAAAATTCCTCTTAAGCAACTTTTGTAATATTTTGTAAAATATAGAATTTTCTTACAAAAAGTCAACGGTAAAACTTACAAATGAATGGACAAATTAGACACGTTGTAAGCCCCGTCATAAAAGAAAAACCGCCTCGGGGTGGAGACGGTTTTTAGTGGATGATGCAGGGGTCGAACCTGCGACCCGCTGATTAAGAGTCAGCTGCTCTACCAACTGAGCTAATCATCCATTGTCGCTTGGACGCGCACA
>Ga0256406_1004234_pt1 | contig 16755 bp, 9 predicted proteins | sample RumenRJG_03DNA_FD_185986 | JGI IMG/M metagenome (GOLD analysis project Ga0256406, IMG submission 185986) | Bovine rumen microbial communities from Lethbridge, Alberta, Canada - RJG_03 | ecosystem: Host-associated > Mammals > Digestive system > Stomach > Rumen | place: Canada: Alberta | collected... | reverse complement strand
GGCTACATATTGATGTTGTGCTGTTGCTTTTTACTGAAAGCTGCTACTAACGACTCATAAATCTACCCTTAATCGTGTATTGGATGATAGTTGCGGATTTTAGGAATAATACAGGCAACACCCAGTTGGACAAGATGAAGTGAGAAGGGACCATGCCCAAAGTTTCCGACCCACAAATCATCATTTCCGAAATCTTCATTTAGTGTTAAAGTTATGACCCCCCAAAAGCAATATAATTGTTCCAAGAGCACATGCATAGGACGACCTTGATTATAGAGAGCTGTTAATACCATAGATAGGAAATAATACGTTTATTAATATTGACATTATGCTACACATCCATGAAGAGGCGGCACGTTGCCTGCTGTGCGAGGATGCTCCTTGCACGAAAGCGTGCGAGAAAGGAGATCCGGCACGTGCCATTCGTGCCATCCGTTTTGACAATGCCCAGAACGCTTGGCGATGGGTGGAGGATTGTGCTGAGGCTGACCTTGAGCGGGCAGAACGGGCTTGTATTCATTATGATAGACCGATCCGTATCAAGGAGTTAGTTCCTCTCTTGTCCCCCAAAGAGACAAAGACCCTTTCTGGTGGCAACACCTTCCCTTCGGGGGAGGCAGGGAGGAATAGGCTTTCCATCACTTTCTGTGGCATCCCTTGCGAGAATCCGTTCTTCTTGGCTTCATCGGCTGTCTGTACCAACTACGAGATGGTGGCACGTGCCTTCGACATGGGGTGGGGAGGTGTGTTCTACAAGACCATCTGCAAGCAGGAGATTCGTGAGGTGTCGCCTCGTTTTGATGCGGTGAAGACAGGCACTTCGTTTGCCGGTTTCCGCAACATGGAACAGTTGTCGGAGAACCCCTACGAGGAGGACTTTGACATCTTGCGTTGTCTGAAACAGAACTACCCCACAAAGGTGGTGGTGGCATCCATCATGGGACAGTTTGAGGAAGAGTGGATTGAGTTGGCAAAGATGGCTGAAGAGGCTGGATGTGATGCCGTGGAGTTGAACTTCTCGTGTCCTCAGATGCGACTGGCAGGCATGGGAAGTGATGTGGGGCAAGACCTCGAATTGGTGACGTTCTACACCACTTATGTGAAACGTAATGTGCGGATTCCTGTCATTCCCAAGATGACGCCCAACATTACCCACATGAGTCAGCCAGCCAGAGGATGCTATTTCGCTGGTGCTGATGCCATTTCTGCCATCAATACCATCAAGAGCGTCACGATGTCGCCTTTGGCAGCCGTCAGCGATAAAAAGACGGTGTCGGGCTATAGCGGTCGTGCGGTGAAGCCCATCGCCTTGCGTTTCATCCTTGAGATGGCGAAGGATTCGGTACTGAATGGCTCACATGGCAAACGTGTGGAGTTGAGTGGTATCGGTGGTATCGAAACGTGGCGCGATGCTTTGGATTTCCTGCAATTGGGGTGTCGCAACGTGCAGGTATGTACTGCTGTCATGCAGTATGGTTACCGCATTATCGACGACCTTGTGATGGGTTTGCAGACCTATCTTGCCGAGCGTGGCATTGAACATTTGGAAGACATTGTGGGTGAGCAGTTGCCTTCGTTTGTCTTGCCTTCTGAATTGGACCGCGACACGATGGTGCTTCCAACGATTGATCGCGAGAAGTGTATGGGCTGTGGACGTTGCTACCTCTCTTGTCAGGATGGTGGTCATCAAGCCATCAGTTTTGACCATGCCACTCGCCAACCTCGTATCATGGGTTCTAAATGTGTGGGGTGCCATCTTTGTCGTCTGGTGTGTCCAACAGGTGCTATTGGCATGTCGAAACGCTTTCCTTTGCGTTAATTAACAGGAAAAGAGTAAAGAGTGTTTGCAGAAGTGGGTTTTAAAGAGAATTTTGACGAAAAGTAATCTTTTTTGTCTTGGAAGTGTAGAGAACCTCATTTTCTGTGAATATGAGAATGTGTTTCTGTGAATATGAGAACCCTTTTTCTCTTAAATTCCATATTTTTGTGACCTCAATATACAAGTGTTAAGCCCTTTTGACAAAACTGTAACGATTATGAAAGAAAAAAGAACCCTTCTGTTCATGTTGCTCACGATTGCCACCATGGCGGTGTGGGCACAAAATGCAATTGCCATCTATCAGAAAGATGGGAAAGTGGCGAGGTTTGCCTTTTCGGAAAAGCCGGTTGTGACTTATTCTGGTGCAGACTTGGTTATGACCACAACCAAGACTTCAGTGCACTATCCTCTCAATATGCTGAAGAAACTCATTTTTGAGGACGAAATGACAATGACGGTGGATGTTAAGGAAGTAGAGGTGAAGTCGTCTGTACAGTTCAGTTTCAAGGGGGGCGCGTTGTCCATCACGGGTGGAGATCCGCAGTCCTTGGTGAGTCTGTTCAATGTAAAAGGTATGTCCGTTAGACAATATCGTTTAGACAGTAACGGCAGTGTTGAGATTCCCACCCAGTCGTTGGATTCAGATATTTACATCGTGAAGACAAGTAGTGTTTCATTTAAATTTAGAAAGCCATGAAAAAGACAATCCTATTCATATTAGTCGCACTTTTTGCGACGAGCAGCCTGTTTGCTGATGATATCAGTGTGCAGCAGGCTCTTCAGATTGCCAGCCAGTTTGCCATGAATGAGCCGTCGGCACAATCAAAGATGCGTAAGGCACAAGCCACGTCGCCCGCTCCAACACTTGCCTATGCGGTGAAATCAGACCTGTCAGATAAGGACAATGTGTACGTCATCAATTATGGCAATGACATGGGTTTTGTGGTTGTGTCGGGCGAAAGCGGCACTGGCGATGAAATTTTAGGTTATTGTGACCATGGGGCATTTGAGTATGATGATTGTCCGCCACAGATGAAGGAGGTACTCGACTTTTACTCCCTGTCTATTGACACGTTGAGGAAGCATCCTGAATTGGCAGCAAAGAGAAGGCTTGCTCAGAGTCGGTCAAGTTCCATTGGCAATGTTATCGTAGAACCACTTCTTACCACCCAGTGGAGTCAATGGGCGCCTTATAATAATTTATGTCCAACAGGGTGTCCAACAGGGTGCGTGCCTACTGCAGTCGCTCAGATTATGAAATATTGGAGATGGCCTGATGTGACGCGTGAAAAAGTTTCAGGGGAAGATTTCTCCGGTCATGTTTATGATTGGGATAATATGATAGATAACTATGAAACAACTTCATATACGGCTGAACAAGCCGATGCTGTAGCACACTTAATGGCAGATATCGGAAAAGCACTTGGTACAAATTATGGACCTGAGGGTAGTGGAACAGGAACGGATTTTCTTCCTCTGGTTTATAATTTCAAGTACAATAGAGGCGCTGCATATCATGAGAATTTAACCGAGGTGATGAAAGCCGAACTTAATCAAAGTCGGCCTTTGTTGTATAGTGCTAGACCTGTAGATTATGGGAATGGACATGAACTCGTAGTCGATGGCTATACATCCAATAATTATTTCCATTTCAACTATGGATGGGGTGGAAGTTATGATGGTTTTTACAAATATGCGCCCCTTTACAATGTTGCGCCCTCCATTATTACAGGAATTTATCCGGAAGATACAGATATTATAAAATTGAATGATATCAAGTATATGCTATACAAAAACGGTACCGCTACTATTATAGGCTATTTCCCTGAAGGTATAAATGAAGACGATGATATTATGACTTTAGTAAAAAGAGAAAACGGAGCCATAGTAATTCCTTCCAATATTGAGCACAACGGAAGAACCTATAAGGTAACTCGTATTTGCCAACGCGCTTTCTATAACAAGGGGCATTTCACAAAAATTACATTGGGCGACAACATTGAGGCCATTGATAACTTTGCTTTTATTAATAGTGCCATTGATGAATTGGTACTAAGTGACAATATAGAAGTGGTGCCTGATAAAGCATTCGAAACAATAAAGATCAAGAAGTTGACAATAGGTAAGAACGTCAAGCGTATTGGTAAACGAGCATTTTATATGGGCGTGTTGTCAGAGGTAACAAGCAGGAGTCCAGCCTTTGAGGCTGACGACGAAGCATTCTCTATGACCAATCCTGACTGCGGCGAGTGGCTGGGTTGTATCACATCCGTTGGCTACCAAACTTTTGCAGGTGCAAGCTTCAGCAAGAGCCCTATTTTCAGCAAGGTGGAAAAGATTGGCGCACGGGCTTTCAACGGGGTTACCTTCCCAGAAGAAGTGGATGGGTCTGTTGTGGTCAGACAATTTCACGTCAAGTCCAAACTCAAATCAATAGACCCGAATGCCTTCTATAACACAAGACTTAACACCTTTAAAGTGGACGATTCAAATCCTTATTTTTCTACTTCCAATTCCTCGCTCTTTGCGCGTTGTATGCTTTTCAATAAGAATGCCACAAGTCTTGTACTTACCATAGATCCAAGCACGTCTATCGGTGAAGAGAATGGTTATATGACTGCATTCCCTGAAACCGTGGTAAGATTGGAGCCTTCCAGCATATCCACAAGAAGCAAGACTAATTATGGTAGTGTGACGATACCAAACACCATCATCGAAATGGAGGGAGCATTCAAAGACTGCGAGTATGTGAACAAATTGACCTGTCTCGCTGTTGTTCCACCCGAAATCAGTGATACTACTTTCAATGACAAGATGTTTGAGAATTCTCCAAGGCTTTATGTTCCAGAAGGCACAGAAGACTTATACCGCAACGCTCCAGGTTGGAGACGCTTCAAGAATATCGTCGCAGACCAAGCATACACCCCCGTTCCCCCACAAGGCCGCCAGTATTATATGGTGGTCAGCAGCGCGGACGAGGAGAAGCAACAGCGCGTGAACATCCCTGTGAACGAGATTAAGAGCATGGAGGTCAGCGAAGACGGCACACAGGTGGTTATCAAGCGTAATGGCAAGGAAGACCTGACCACCTCGGTGACAGCCGTTGACAGCATCGCATGGATGCCGGGCTTCGTCTATGAGAATGCGGAGATTTTCGATATCAACGAGGACAACCTTACCGTAGAGGCTCACAAGTGTAAAATACGGTTTGACCCGACGGTGATTGACGGTGACGTGCAGCTCTGCGTGCGCAACTCGGTATTGAAACCTAATGTGATGGAAGGAGTGGTGAGTGGCATGGTCGTAGATCTGAGTCTATCGAATGACACACATAAACTAAGCGGAACTGTAGACATCACCATTCCTATGACCTATGATTCAGAGAAACAAGTAGGTGCAGCATATTATAATGAGGAAACAGGTGAATGGGAGCCTGTCTATTTCAAACGAAACAAAGAGACTGGTGAAATTACCATCGTTACCAATCATCTTTCCGCCTATGCCATCTTTGAGGTTGCCAATGCCAATACGAAAAATGTCATGCTGAACATTTTCGATGAAGTACCGCAACTGTACATCTTGAACGAGGCTATCAAGAAATTGCTTAACATCATGTCAAGTGATGACCCTGAGGTAGAGATGAAATGGCAGTACAAAAGCGATATGTCACTGTGGCAGAGCGCCGGTCTAGATGTTCTCTATAATGCAGCCAATGGAACGTTAGAGGCAGTTCTGGGCTACAAACCTTTTGCCGAGGAGATTGACAATGCTGTCACGGCAATGGGCTACTTGGGAACGGCAATGAACATTCTCGACGTAGCGAGAGCCGACCTCAAAGGTGACGATGTCGGTGTCGCTGCTGGTACGCTAAACACCATTCTGAGCCATGCCACAGGACAGATGGCATCAGCCATAGGCACCCCCATCATGTCGGTATCGATGGCTGGCGTTGCTGCTATCGGCATTGCTCTCAACAAGTTTGGTGAGAAAGTAGCAAAAAGCAAACTCGACTTCTACCGCTTGGCTTACGGTATTTACTACAGTAAAGAAGGTGACAATCTCACAGGCAACAAGAACTTCCGAACAGCTACGGACTGGTACAATTATTTCTACCCAGCCTTTGAAAAGGGAAATATGACTGAAAACAGACTAAACGCCTATATAGAGCAATCTGTTCGCAATTACTGCCATCAATTCTGGGAAGACGACAACCGAATCTATTGCATTGCTGAAGCTGAATCGAGAGCGAAATCTTTGGGCATCAGCACCTGGTCATGGGAAACAGAGTCTCTACGCCAGCAAATCAGTGACGAGTATTTCTCAGAACTGATGCATGGCATGCTGGTCAGTGTATTCCAAGCTATAAGGAACGACATGAAAGTGGAAGCTTATAACCGCTACGCAAGTGCTGCAAAAAGTGTTGCAGCTCTGGTAAACAGACAGATAGCGGTGCGCATTTGGGATAACTCATGGAAAGAGGGAGAAACATCAAAATATGAGGGATGGACCGTTCGTTTCAGTTATATCCCGTCATCTTTGAGCGACAAAGATGCCTGGCAAGTAACGTTGAATAAACGAGGTCGTGGAGGTATCAACTACTTCACAGAATATGCCCTTATAGTGAATGATATGCCCACCCGCCTGACGTTGGTTAACCCTGATGGTAAGGAAGTGGCAGACTATCCCTTCACCATCGCAAACAAGAAAGGCAAACAAATTATTGACATCGACCTTTCCACTGGTGGTGTTGAGGTGGAGAATCCTAAACTTGAGGGGCTTGAACTGCGGTACGATCCTGCCAAGGTAGATGCCACATACGACTGGTATGGTTACTTCGACGGGAAATATATGCGTGTGGGTGGTTTAGAGATGCCCATACCACTCAACAACAGCTTTAACAAAAGAGCCAACCTTCAGTTAGCAGTTGAGAAGTTACTAAACCGACATAACTTTATCACAGTTGATGCGTCTGGCAACTTCAAGATTGGCGACGACATCACTGGTCGGTTTGAAAACAACGGACTGGAGGGAACGGCCAAATTTGTCATCGATACCAACAATCCGTTTGTGGAAAAGACCAAGGAGCAGTTTATCAAAGACTTCAATAAATACAACGATAAGGAAGACGTTTCCACGCTTTACAACCTGCTCAACGGAACCATCGCTCATAAGATAGAGGGTGAGGTTAAGATTACCCGTGAGTCTGTCAAAGCCAAAGAGTACGACGTCACTTACGTAGGTAGTGGCACTTTCTCCTTTGAGGCGGAAGTCATTGACCGCATAGACAACTATCAATATGAGGAACTCTTTAAGCAACAGAACATCAAGAGCGATGATTTTACCACTCGCAAGGTAGAACAAGAAGGCCAGGTGACACTCAAGTACACGACCAAACTGCAATAACGAATGAACCCGACATGATGTGGCTTTGATGTGCTCGGAAAAGCACAAATCAAGTCAGAACAAGCGAAAAGCCTTGAAGTCAAATGACTTTAGGGCTTTTTCTTTTGCTGTAAGACGAAAAAGTCGTAACTTTGTCCCTGATTTTTGAAGTGTGCGCGATGGCATGGTGCGTAACATGTCACGCGGATGTTGTATGTCTGCCTACGTGCCAAGAGCCTGCATGCTTCGTTTTATTAACAATTTTAACTTATATTTTTCATCGTGAAAGTATTAAAGTTTGGCGGAACATCCGTAGGTTCCGTGGAGAGTATTCTCAATTTGAAGAAGATTGTGGAGGGACAGGATGAACCTGTCGTAGTAGTGGTGTCAGCACTGGGTGGCATTACCGACAAGTTGATTAACACGTCGAAATTGGCTGTAGCAGGTGATGAGACATACCTGACATCATACAATGAGATGGTGGAGCGTCACCACCAGATGATTGACGCAATCATCACAGACACAAAGAAGAAAGAGACGTTGTTGGCTACCGTGGATGACCTGTTGGGGCAGTTGAAGAGCATCTATCAGGGTGTTTATCTGATTGGTGACCTGAGTGAGAAGACGAGCAATGCGATTGTTTCGTATGGTGAGCGCATCAGCAGCAACATCGTGGCTACCTTGATAGAGGGTGCCAAGTGGTATAACTCTTTGGAATTCATCAAGACAAAACATAAGCAGGGAAGAAATCTGTATAGCAATTCGGTGAGCAATCCGCTGATTCTGGATTTGTTCAAGGATTTCAAGAACGGCACAGCAACCCACAAGGTCTGTGTGGCTGGTGGTTTCATCTCGACGGATAGTGTGACGGGCGAGGTGACCAACCTCGGACGTGGCGGCAGCGACTATACGGCAGCCATTCTGGCGGCTGCGTTGGATGCAGAGGTGCTGGAGATATGGACGGATGTGTCGGGCTTCATGACGGCAGATCCGAGAGTCATCAATACGGCATATCCTATCGAAAGGCTTTCGTATGTGGAGGCAACGGAGTTGTGCAACTTCGGTGCGAAGGTGGTGTATCCACCGACGATTTACCCGGTGTGCATCAAGAATATCCCGATTCTGATTAAGAACACGTTCCACCCAGAGGATAAGGGCACCATCATCACGAGTCTGGATGAGGATGAAGATAATGGGCGTGCCATCAAAGGCATCTCGTCTATCAACAACACGAGTCTCATCACGGTGAGCGGTCTGTCGATGGTGGGTGTGATTGGTGTGAACCGTCGCATCTTCACCACGTTGGCAGAAAATGGCATCAGCGTGTTCATGGTGAGTCAGGCATCGTCGGAGAACAGCACGTCGATTGGTGTGACGGACGATGACGCAGACCGTGCTTGCGAGGTGCTGAACAAGGAGTTTGCCAAGGAGATTGAGATGGGTGCCATGTACAAGATGAAACTGGAGCGCGACTTGGCGACGGTGGCCATTGTGGGCGAGAACATGAAGCATACGCCAGGCATTGCGGGCAAGTTGTTTGGCACGTTGGGCCGTAATGGTATCAGCGTGATTGCTTGCGCACAGGGAGCCAGCGAGACGAACATCTCGTTTGTGGTGGAACGCAAGAGTCTCAGAAAGAGCCTGAACGTGATTCACGACTCGTTCTTCCTGTCGGAATATCAGGTGCTGAACGTCTTCCTCTGTGGTGTAGGCACGGTGGGCGGAAGCCTGCTGGAACAGATTGCCAGTCAGCGTCAGAAGTTGATGAAGGAGCGCAACCTGCAAATCAACGTGGTGGGCATTGCCAGTGGTCACAATGCGGTGTTTGACAGGAACGGGATAGACCTAGAAGCCCCCCTCTTGTCCCCCCAAGGGGGGAAGACTCCATGCGGCGAGTTTTCCATCCAGCGGTTGCGTGAGATGCTGAAGCAGGCTCCAGCCAGCAACATCAAGCGCCTGAAGGAAGAAGTGATTGGCATGAACATCTTCAACAGCGTGTTTGTCGATTGCACGGCAAGTGCCGAGGTGGCAGGGCTGTATGAGGATTTGTTGAGCAACAACATCTCGGTGGTGGCTGCCAACAAGGTGGCTGCATCGAGCGACTACGATAACTATGCGAAGTTGAAGGCGACAGCGCGGAAACGTGGCGTGAAGTACCTCTTCGAGACGAATGTGGGTGCAGGTCTGCCGATTATCAACACCATCAATGACCTCATCAATTCGGGCGATAAGATCCTGAAACTGGAGGCGGTGCTGAGCGGCACGTTGAACTTCATCTTCAACAAGATTTCTGCCGATGTGCCTTTCAGCGAGACCGTGCGTCTGGCCAAGGAAGAGGGCTACAGCGAACCCGACCCGCGCATCGACTTGAGCGGTAAGGATGTGGTGCGGAAACTCGTCATCCTTTCCCGTGAGGCAGGCTACAAGATGAATCAGGAGGATGTGGAGAAGAAACTCTTCATTCCCCAGTCGTTCTTTGAAGGCTCTTTGGACGACTTCTGGAAGAACCTGCCCTCGCTCGATGCCCAGTTTGAGCAGGAGCGTAAGGAAGTGGAGGCTGCCCATGAGCATTGGAAGTTTGTGGCGAAGTTGGAGAACGGTAAAGGCTCCGTTTCCCTCCAGCGAGTAGGCGAGCACCATCCTTTCTACGACCTCGAAGGCTCCAACAACATCATCCTCATCACCACAGAACGCTACAACCAGTACCCCATGCTCATTCAGGGCTATGGTGCAGGAGCACAAGTGACGGCTGCTGGTGTATTTGCCGACATCATGAGTATAGCGAATATATAGAAATGAGGAGTTAAAGGAGTTAGAAGGAGTTAAAGCCGAATGTGATGACCAATAGTTTTCAAGATATTGTGGCATGGAAGAAGGCGCATGAATTTGTGCTGATGGTTTATCGGGTAACGAGGGGATTCCCAGACTTTGAAAAGTACGGTTTATGCTCTCAGTTTCAACGTGCAGCCGTCTCCATCCCTGCAAATATCGCAGAAGGGTATAGGAAGTTGGGCAGGACTGACAAACTCCGCTTCTTTAACATTGCGCAGGGAAGTCTGGAGGAGTGTCGGTATTATGTCATTCTCTCCAAAGATTTAGGTTATATCAACGAAGAGGAATATAGTATGATGGGGCTATCCATAGAAGATGCCAGCAGGATGCTCAATGCATATTGCAAGGGGATGATTGATAAGGATTATAGTACGGAACTGTAGTTTACATTCGGCTCTAACTCCTTTAACTCCATCTAACTCCTTTAACTCCTAAAAAAGATACAGACAATGAAACACATCATCATATTAGGCGACGGCATGGCAGACTGGCCTGTGGAGTCGCTGGGAAACAAGACATTGCTGCAATATGCCAAGACGCCCTACATGGACATGTTGGCAAAGATGGGACGTTGTGGTATGCTGAAGACGGTGCAGGATGGCTTCCATCCGGGCAGCGAGGTGGCAAACAGCAGCATTCTGGGCTATGACCAGAATGAGGTGTATGAAGGTCGTGGGCCGCTCGAGGCCGCCAGCATTGGTGTGGAGTTGGCTCCCGATGACATGGCGATCCGCTGCAACATTATCACCTTGGAGCATGGCAACATCGTTACCCACAATGGCGGCAATCTGCAGACGGAGGATGCGGCGGTGCTGATTGACTACCTCAACGAGCATCTGGCCACCGACCGTGTGAAGTTCTACTGCGGTGTGCAGTACCGTCATCTGCTGGTCATCAAAGGTGGCAACAAACATGTGGTATGCCAGCCGCCACACGACCATCCCGACGAACCTTGGCGTCCCCTGCTGGTGGTGCCTGAGAAGAATGCACCCGACGACAATGAACTGTCGGCACAAGAGACTGCCGACCTGCTCAACGACCTGATTCTCCGTTCGCAAGACCTGTTGGCGAAGCACCCCTATAATGTGGAGAAGGCGAAACGTGGCGAGCGTCAGGCCAACAGCATCTGGCCTTGGGCTGGTGGTTACCGTCCTCACATGGTGCCGCTCACAGAGACTTTCCCGCAGATAAAGCGAGGAGCAGTGATTACTGCAGTAGATTTGATTCGTGGCATTGGCACTTTGGCAGGATTGAGAGTGATAGATGTGCCAGGAGCAACGGGCTTGGCAGATACCAATTACGAAGGCAAGGCGCAGGCAGCCATCGAGGCCCTGCAGACCGATGACTTCGTCTATTTGCACATTGAGGCATCGGACGAAGCGGGTCACGACGGCGACTTGGAACTGAAACTCAAGACCATCGAGAACCTGGACAGTCGTGCCGTTAAGCCCATCTATGAGGCGGTGAAGGACTGGGGTAGGGCAGGCACTCCGACTGCCGACCTGGAACCCGTGGCCATTGCCGTGTTGCCCGACCATCCGACTCCTGTGGCACACCGCACCCACACCAACGAGCCTATCCCCTTCCTCATCTATGCACCGGGCATGGAGGCCGACGGAGTGCAGACATTTGACGAAGTGGCCTGCCAAGAGGGTGGTTATGGGCTTCTGGAAAAAGACGGGTTCATTCGTGCCTTCATGGCCATCGTTTCATAAGAAGCGTACCCGAGGGGTACACCGTGCCGTACCCGAGGGGTACGACGCATCGTAGTCGAGGGGTACGCATGAGTAGATATTCAAAAAAAGAAAAAGGATATGAAATTTTATAGTACAAACGGACAGGCCCCCGTCGCCACGCTGGAGAAGGCGGTGGTGAAAGGGTTGGCAGAAGACAAGGGACTTTATATGCCAGAGCGTATCAAGCCGCTCCCACAGGAGTTTTTTGACAACATAGAGAACCTTTCCTTCCAAGAGATTGCTTACACGGTGGCCGATGCCTTCTTCGGCGAGGATGTGCCTGCCGAGGACTTGAAGCGCATCGTGTATGACACGCTGGCCTTCGACACCCCTTGCGTGAAAGTGACCGACACGATTTATTCGCTCGAACTCTTCCACGGCCCTACGTTGGCATTTAAGGATGTGGGTGCAAGATTCATGGCACGACTGCTGCAATACTTCCTCAGGAAAGAAGGAGCAGGACAGGTGAATGTGTTAGTGGCAACCAGTGGCGATACGGGCAGTGCCGTGGCCAATGGTTTCCTCGGAGTGGATGGCATCCGTGTGTATGTGCTCTATCCGAAGGGAAAGGTGAGTCCGATTCAGGAGTGCCAGTTCACCACATTGGGACAGAACATCACGGCAGTGGAGGTGGATGGCGTGTTCGATGACTGCCAGGCACTGGTGAAGAACGCCTTTATGGATGCCGACCTCAATGCCCACATGCAGTTGACTTCGGCCAACTCCATCAATGTGGCACGTTTCCTGCCTCAGGCTTTCTACTACTTCTATGCCTATGCGCAGATGAAGAAGAAGGGCTTGGCAGACCAACTCGTGGTGTGTGTGCCTTCGGGCAACTTTGGCAATATCTGTTCGGCACTCTTTGGCAAGAAGATGGGGCTGCCCATCAAGCGCTTCATCGCTGCCAACAATGCCAACGACATCTTCTTCAAGTATTTGCAGACAGGCAAGTATGAGCCGAAGCCATCGGTGCAGACCATCGCCAACGCCATGGACGTAGGCGACCCGAGCAACTTTGCTCGTGTGTATGACCTTTATGGCAAGAGCCACGAGGCCATTTGTGCCGACATCAGCGGTGCAACTTACACCGATGAGCAGATAGCCGAGACCATCAAGGAGGTGAAGGCCGAGACGGGCTATGTGTGCGACCCTCATGGTGCATGTGGCTATCGTGCCTTGAAAGAAGGACTGCAAGCAGGCGAGGTGGGTGTGTTCTTGGAGACGGCTCATCCGGCCAAGTTCAAAGATACGGTTGACCGCATCTTAGGGGCAGACATCGAGATACCAGCCAAGTTGCAAGCCTTCATGAAGGGCACGAAGCAGAGTGTGCCGATGACGAAGGACTTTGTAGACTTCAAGCAGTTCCTCTTGAAAGAATAGGATTTTCTTAGGGCTATTCTAGGTTCTCTAGTCTATCTATCAAAAAAAGAAAACAGAACATGAAACCCAGCAAGCAACAAAAGCGCACCCGTTGGACCCGTTTCTTGATGAAGACGGTTCTCGTGGTTGTTTCCACGGCATTGGTGGTTTATTTTATGCCACGAGGTGATGAATTTGGCTATAAGTATGAGTTGGACAGACCTTGGAACTATGGGTTGCTGATTGCTAACACCAAGTTCCCGATACTGAAGAATGATTCGTTGATTCATGAGGAGCAAGAGACCACGATGCGGAACTTTCAGCCTTACTACAACTATGATAAGGTGGTGAGGGACACGATGGTCAGCCGTCTGTATAAGTATGCCACGAAGGAATGGCAGGGACAGAACTCCACGATGTATGTGCATCATATCGCAGTCTTGTTGGATACGATTTACAGGCGGGGTGTCTTGTCGGTTGAGGACTATGCCCGTCTGAAAGACGATGAGCATCACAAGAGCATTCGTGTTGTCAGAAATAATGAAGCTGTATCGGTTCCGCTCAGCCGGGTGTTCTCGTTGCGCTCTGCCTACGACTACATTATGGAAGCAGACACAACCAAGTATTCCCGTCTGGTTTTGCAGCGGTACAACATCAATGAGTTCATTCAGCAGAACTTAACGTATGACAAGATGAAGTCGGAAACGGAACTTGAGGAAAACATGCAGAACATCTCCAGTTACAGCGGATTCGTTCAGGCAGGGCAAAAGATTGTCGATCGTGGCGAAACCGTGACTGACGAGGTGTATGACATCCTGCATTCCTATGAAAAGGATTATGAAAGGCGGAATGCCATAGACACAAAGATTCCTTACCGATCTATAGGGCAAACTATTTTCGTGTTGCTGATTTTCTTCTCGTTGACAACCTATCTGACTTTGTTCCGTGCCGATTACTTCGAGAACGTGAGAAATGTCACGTTGCTTTTTGCCTTGCCCGTGTTCTTTTGTGTGATAGCCTCATTGATGGTGTCGCACAAGATTTTGAATGTGTTTATGCTTCCATGCTGTTTGGTTCCCATTGTGATACGTGTGTTTATGGATTCCCGTACGGCATTCATGTTCCATTGTGGCATGGTGCTCATCATCTCACTGATGCTCACCAGCAATTATGAATTCATCATTGTGCAGTTGGTGGCAGGAATGGTGGCGATACAGACATTGCGCGAATTGTCACAGCGTTCACAGATTGTCCGCACCGCATTCATCATTTTCCTGGTGTATGTAATTTGTTATACGGGCTATTCTCTCCATCATGAGAACGACATCAAGATGGACACGTGGATGTATGTGTGCTTCACTGTGAATTGTGTCCTGTTACTTTTCACTTATCCGTTGCTGTGGATGTTGGAGAAGATGTTTGGCTTCACCAGCGATGTGACCCTTGTGGAACTGAGCAATGTGCACAACCCTCTCTTGCAGCGCATGACAGAGGTGGCTCCTGGCACATTCCAGCACTCCATGCAGGTGGCAAACTTGAGTGCAGAGGTGGCAAACAAGATTGGTGGCAAGGCGCAGTTGGTGCGTACAGGCGCACTTTATCATGATATAGGCAAGATGGAGCGTCCTGTGTTCTTCACAGAGAATCAGAGTGGTGTTTCTCCTCATAAGCACCTCACTCCGATGAAGAGTGCAGAGGTCATCATTGCTCATGTCAAGAATGGTGTTGCCTTGGCGGACAAGAATCACATCCCCGATTCCATCAAGCGCTTCATCACCACTCATCACGGATTGGGAAAGGCGAAGTATTTCTATATCACTTACAAGAACGAACATCCTGACGAAGTCATAGACGAAGCGGCATTCACTTATCCGGGACCCAATCCGAGCACAAAGGAAGAGGCTATCTTGATGATGTGTGATGCAGTTGAGGCGGCATCCCGCTCTTTGCCCGAATACACGGAAGAAAGTATCAATCAGTTGGTCGATAGAATCATAGATGGTCAGGTGGCAGATGGTTTCTTCAGTGAATGTGCCATTACCTTCAAGGATATCGCCACAGCCAAAGCAGTGTTGAAAGAGAAATTAAAGACAATATATCATACCCGTATCTCTTATCCTGAGATGGGAGAAGATTATGAAAACAGAGAAGAATAGGATTTGGCAGACATTCCTGCTCGTGCTCCTTGTGGTGGTCGTGTTGGCAGGTCTGTTCTATTTGCCACGCATGAATTTTTTCGGCACAGACTTGCGCCGTGTGAACATCCTCAGCGATGTACAACGCCGAGATAAGGATGGCAACATCGTGGCAGAGGTGGAAGCCGATGCTGCCGATGGCTATGTGGAGAAGGGAATTGATTCGGCTGCCATTAAGGTGAAGCAATTGGCATACGTCGATACGGTGCCGAAAGGCATGGTGGCGATAGAAGATTTTGCCACCGACGGCTTGCATCGTGAGATGGACAAGTTCTATATAGCCTTGGGACAGTCTCGCAATCGTCCAGTCCGTGTGGCATATTTCGGAGATTCCTACATCGAGGGCGACATCCTGACGATGGACTTACGTGGATTGCTGCAGCAGAAGTTTGGCGGCAAAGGTGTGGGATTTGTGGAGATTGCCTGTGTATCATCCGATTTCCGTCGTTCCGTCACATCCCGCCGTAGCAATTGGACACGCTACCATGCCAATGAGAAAGGACGCGGTTTCAAGGCTTCTTTGCAGAGCATGGCAGGCAGTTACTTCATCCCTTCGGGCACAGCCACTTATGAATTGCGTTGTCAGACCAATGTGTATGGCAACCTCTTGGGTGAGGTGGATGAGGCAACGGTGTTCTTCACGCCTGGAGATGGACTCAACATTGATTATGCACTCAATGGGGGGGAACGGCAATCGCTCTTCTCGAATGGTGTGGCTGGTCAACCCCAGACATACGATGAAGTGGTGGAGGTGATGGATTCCGACTCTGTTGTCAGTTATAAAACTGTCACTCGCACCGTCGAGACGGCTCAGCAGGGAGCTGGCAATGTGGTGGCAAAAAGTGTGAGTGGTAACATCAGTCGCTTCAACATGACCGTCACAGGCGGACATGGCTCGCGTTTCTATGGCGTGGCACTTGATGGACACCATGGTATCGTGGTGGATAATTTCAGTCTTCGCGGCAGCGGTGGTCAGCATTTAGGAAGCATTCCGATGGAGACTCTTCGTGGCTTTTCTGCCGTTCGTCCCTACGACTTGATCATCCTTCACTATGGACTCAATGTGGCAAACGAAAAACAGAAAGATTATGGTGGTTACATCGGTCAATTAGGCAAGGTCATCGACCAGATGCGAGAAGCCTATCCTCATGCCAGTATTCTTGTGGTCAGCATGGGTGATCGCGACAAGCGTGGCTCCGACGGACAGATGCACACCATGGGTGGTGTGAAGGAGATGGTGTCCTACGAGCGCAAGATGGCAAGCGACCATCATGTGGCATTCTGGAATCTCTATGAAGCCATGGGCGGCGACGGCAGTCTGGCTCGAATGACAGAAAAGAAACAAGCCAACCTTGATTATACACACATCAATTTTGCAGGTGGACGGCATTTGGCGGAACTGCTGTTTGATGTATTGATGAATGGGAAATCC
>Ga0256406_1004231_pt1 | contig 16757 bp, 12 predicted proteins | sample RumenRJG_03DNA_FD_185986 | JGI IMG/M metagenome (GOLD analysis project Ga0256406, IMG submission 185986) | Bovine rumen microbial communities from Lethbridge, Alberta, Canada - RJG_03 | ecosystem: Host-associated > Mammals > Digestive system > Stomach > Rumen | place: Canada: Alberta | collected... | reverse complement strand
GCCTTTCGCGCCATCGCCTTCCAAAATACAGGCAGGGTACTTCATATTCCGCATCGAACCGATGTTCCCATCGACCCATTCCATTAAGCCGCCAGCGCCGACTTTCGCCCGTTGGGTGACTAAGTTTACAATATTATTCGACCAGTTTTGAACGGTCGTGTAACGGCAATGGGCGTGATCCCCTACAATGATTTCAACAACGGCAGCATGTAATGATTCTTTCGAATAAATCGGTGCTGTGCATCCTTCGACATAGTTAATTGAAGAGCCCTCATCGCAGATGATTAACGAGCGTTCAAACTGACCCGTCTTTTCGTTATTGATCCGGAAATAAGACTGTAACGGTTTCTCTAAATGCACGCCTTTCGGGACGTAAATAAAGGAACCACCACTCCAAACGGCAGCATTGAGAGCCGCAAATTTGTTGTCAAAGATCGGAACCACCGTGCCGAAATACTTTTTAAATAAATCAGGAAACAATTGTAATCCCATGTCCGTCGAAAGGAAAATAACCCCCTTCTCTTGGACTTCTTGCAACATGTTGTGATAGACGACTTCCGATTCATACTGCGTCGTAACACCCGATAAGAATTTCTGTTCTTGTTCCGGAATACCTAATTTCTGGAACGTGTCTTTAATGGCTGGCGGAACTTCATTCCAGCTTTTTTCATCTCCGGTAGCAACCCGGGTGTAATAGGTGTAACTTGGGAAGTCCAAGAATGATAAATCCGGTCCAAAAGACGGCATCGGAAGGCGGAAAAACGCTTCTAAAGCCTTGAGACGGTATTCCAGCATCCATTCCGGTTCGTTTTTGACTTTGGAGATTTCACGTACCACTTCTTCGTTTAAGCCTTTGCCCGTAGTAAAAAGCACCTTGGCATTCGTCTTGAAGTCATACTGATAATCTTGGTCAAAGATTTTCTTCGCTTCGTCGCTCATTTGGCGCCCTCTTTCTTTTCGTCCGCTTCGAGTAATTCTTTCATCGCGTCCCAACCCATGGTAGCGCAATGGATTCTTGCCGCTTGTTTTCCTGTATTCATGAAAACCAAAGCTTCATCCAAAGGAGCATCATCGTAAGGCTTTTCTTGAATCATCGCCAAGAATTGTTGGATGGTGTAGATGGCATGAGCAAAGTCGTCGCCGATAACGCGATCGCACAAAATGTCCGTTGAGGCCGAAGAAATCGTGCAAGCGGTTCCTTCCCATCTCGCATCCTCGACTTTGCCGTCTTTTGTCTTCAGGTAGACATCAAAATCATCAATGCAGTTCACGGAATCCGTATGGATTTTTTGATATTCTTCCGGCTTCTCAGGCACGCCTTTATGGCGGGGCGATTCATAATGATCCATGATGATTTCACGCATCATCATGGGCGTTAATTCAATTGAAGTAGGCATCTAAAAACTCCTTTCCATGAAGGACGGCATCGGCTAAGGCGTCGATGTCTTCTTTTGTGGTATAGACATAGAAACTCGCACGAACGGTCGCGGGAGTTCCTAAGAATTCGTTTAAGGCTTTCGCGCAGTGTTGACCACTTCGACAGGCGATGCCGCGCGAATTTAAGAACGTGGCGGCATCTTGGGCGAAGACACCTTTGATGTTAAAGGCAACAATCCCTGCCTCGCTGTCGGCATTATAGAGAATGGCATTATCCGTCGCTTCTAATTTCTCAACGGCATAGTGTTTTAACTCCGTTTCATGGGCTTGCACATTATCCATGCCAAGCTTAGAAAGATAGTTCACTGCCGCATGGAGGCCATAAATTTGGGCGAGTGGCATCGTTCCTGCCTCAAAACGAGCCGGGGGTGGTAACAAGGTGAATAAGCCTTCTTTGTTGAATTTGTTATTCATGCCACCGCCCGTACGGAACGGAGAGCATTCTTCGAGCAACGAATATTTGCCATATAGAACGCCAATCCCCGTTGGGCCAAGCATCTTATGGCCAGACCAGGCTAAGAAATCGCAGTCCATGTCTTGCACATCAATCGCGATATGCGGCACGGATTGGGCGCCGTCGACCACGAAAATCGCGCCATAACGATGAATGATTGACGCGAATTCCTTGACGGGAATACGGTAACCTAAGACATTCGTCACTTGGGCAAGCGCCACAATCTTCGTTTTCGAAGTCATGGATTTTTCCAAGTTTTCAGCCGTAACTCTGCCTTCTTTGGTCAACGGAATGAACTTTAACGTGGCGCCGGTATTTCGGGCAGCCACGAGCCAAGGCAAGAAATTTGAGGCGTGTTCTTCTTCGTCAATCAAGATTTCATCGCCTGCTTTTAAGTGGCTCATGGCGTAGCTATAAGCGACAAGGTTTAAAGAATCCGTCGCTCCGCTCGTAAAGACAATTTCGTTTTCCGAAGTGGCGTGAATCCATTTCGCAATGGCTTTTCTTGTCGCCAACACTTCTTGATCCACTGCATAGCATAAGTCATAGTCGCCACGATGCGAGTTGGCGGTTTCCACCGTGTCATAACGCAACATCGCGTTGACCACGGAATAAGGTTTAAACGTCGTAGAGCCATTATCCAGCCATACAAGCGGCTTCCCTTGCATCTTAACTTGATTCACGTACATCGGGAAATCTTGGCGAAGTTTCAAAGGGTCAAACATCACGCGATTTCTCCTTCGATGACCGCATCGATTTTTTCTACAAGCGCTGGGTCATCATAATAACGTTCGATGGGTTTTAAGTAGCCCAAGGCAATTAAACGTTTTGCGTCTTCTTCGCTGACGCCACGCGATTCTAGATAGAACAGGTGGTCTTCGTTTAAACGACCTACCACGGCAGCGTGGGATGCTTGCACATCGTTTTCTCCGATGAGCAAAATCGGGGAAGCCAATCCGTTGGCGCCAGGATCAAAAACAATGATTTTGGCTTCTTGGCGTGTATTGGCCTTCACTGCACCGTGTTCAATCGCCGAAGTTCCCGTAAACACAAGATGACTTTGTTCCCTGGCAATGCCATAGTTGCTCATCAAAGCTTGCGTATGTGACGCGATATGTTTCACCGAAGCAGAGAAGGACTTATTGGCTTTGCCATGCGATAACACGGCCAAATGCCAGTCACATTGTGCTCCTTCTTCCAGAAGATTCACTTGCAAGTCCAATTCCGTTGACACATCCGTAAAATCAACAAAAGCGCCACGGAAAAGCGCATCCCGGTGGACGTTCACAACCAAATGAAGTTTGGCGGGCAATTGTTTTAGCGCCACCAGACGTAACGTCTTGTTTTCTCCCGCTGGCACTTCTAACGAATACGTTTCGGGAAGATCGTCGAGAAACACCAACTTCTCTTCGTTATTTGCCATCGTTTGTGCCTACCCGAGTGGCGCAAGCGCCAATCGAAACCGTATTCATGGGAGCATTGACTTCTTTTTCCACTTCAATGCCGAGTTCTGTTTTGATCCACTCGTATCCTTGCTTGTCGACACGTTCAATGAGTTCTGGGCCGCCTTCGACAGCAATCTTGCCGTTGATTAATATCGCAGCCCGAGATGGTTTGACCATTTCTAACAAACGGGCATAGTGAGAAATCATCAAAAGGCCAGCGCCTCTAGCTTGTTGCTCTTGTAACGCTTTCGCAACGACATTTAATGCATCCACGTCCAAGCCAGAATCAATTTCATCTAGCATGGCAATGCGGGGCGACAGTAGTTCCATTTGCAGCACTTCGTTCCGTTTCTTTTCGCCGCCGGAGAAGCCTTCGTTCAAGTTGCGTTTGCTCATTTCAAAAGGGATACCCATATTTTGGTATGCCTTTTCTAGAGCACGATAATATTCAAACAAGCTCATTGGTTTGCTCCGATGAGCGTTCATGGCGGCCTTATAGAAATCCGCCGAATTTAAGCCAGGAACTTCGGAAGGATACTGCATGGCCAAGAACAAACCAGCACGACTACGGGCGTCAGGAGTCATGGTCAAAATATCTTGGCCATCGAAATGAATCTCCCCTTCCGTCACTTGATAATGGGGGTTCCCCATAATCGCGGCAAGCAACGTGGATTTACCATGGCCGTTTGGACCCAGTAACGCTAACGTCTCGCCTTCTTTAATGGTCAGATTGACCCCTTTCAAAATCGGGGTATCATCGACGCTTACATGTAAATTTTTAATGGTTAATTCTGCCATACCTTACCTCAAAAAGCGTCACTATTTTAGCCTCCCACGCGTAGGCGTGCAACGAAAGTGATTATGAAACATAGATAGCAAGGGGCAACAGCAAGGAAATATGAGGCGACATTTTTCGCGAAATTCTTTTTTCGTTGACTAATTTTATTAAAAATGACTTTAATTAAATTTAATGATGGTTTTGCGGTTATTTTTGATTTTTTATCATGAAAAATCACTTTATTTTCAGTATTTTTTCAATATGAATCTCGCTGCAAAATTTTTTATTTTGACGAAATATCTTTGCGATATTTTGCTGACGATTTTCCAAGCTTATGGCCTTGCTTTCACTCCTACTGATTTCGGCTTTTGAACAAAAAAGTGACGCCGCTTCTTTAATTTGCTTGCACCCATTCTCTTAAGAGAATAAACTAATCACGCATATTTCTATGAAGGAGGAACGAGTCCACACGTATGAAAAATAAAAAATGTGCCCTCGGTTGTATCGCCTTAGCAGCATCCGTTGCTGCCTTAACCGGTTGCGATAGATCCACCCCAGTTTCTAACGGGGTGATTTTCTCGTATACGGATGCCAACGGATTACGGACGACTTACACCACGGAAGATTTATTGGGCTCTTATCGAGAGAGCGGCGCGACATTAGGCACCGAATTCGATAAAATTTATGAAGTATTAATCCGCAACTACTACCAGACAACGGGCAAATCCCAATTGTCGTCGTTAGAAGCGGAAGCGACCCAAGCGGTTTTAACCGACAAGCGGACGGCCCAAACGAACGCTGCCAACAACAATACTTCTTACGAACAGGAGTTTGAGACGATCTTGTCTTCCAACAACGTGGATAACGTCCATGAGCTTTGGAGCAAACACCTTTACGACAGCGAAAAAGCCAAGTTTGAAAAAGATCTCTACGAGAACTTCTACTTAAGCGATGCTGGCGTGAACGGAACGGAAGCCCTTCGGGATGGTTACTACTACGCCGCGGATGGACAAAAGCACCAAATCTTTGACTTCAAAGACAGTGACTATGGCAAAGTGCAAGAAGGCTGGATTAAGGATCAAATGCCTTATGAAATCCGTCACATCTTGGTGAAACTCTCTTCCGGTGCGGATAAGAGCTATACCCAAGACAAGATCACCGAATCCACTGCCGTGGGCGAAGGTGGTGAATGCACTACGATCTCGACCGTATTAGAAGGCTTCGCCGGTGCCGCCATTGGAACGGATGGCAAACTCGGATCCATCGATAGCGACATGCGTCAATCCTTTGACTACCTTTCGCAATATTCTGATGATGATGGCTCGAAATCCTCGTTCGGCGAATATGCGAGCAATGGTCCTATGACGAAATCGCAGAACTCTTCCTTGGTTCACGAATTCATCTATGGCGTGTACGCGTACGAGTCACTTTATAATCAAGTGAACAAAGACAGCAGCAAGAATGCCTATGGTGCCGAAAACGCCTATCGGATTGCTCCTGGCTTAGTCGAAGATGCAAACTCGCTTCCTGACAGCACCGATTCCACGAAGCAAATCAACAATACGTTGAGAGTTCGTAATGAAAATGGTGAATCGGTCACCGTCTATGATTATTTCAAAGACGAAGGCATTGGTTCCATTCCGTTTGGCGCCGTCATGGCGTTAGCGGATGCTGGCAAGGTCACGACCGACGACAATGGTGGCAAAGTCAACGACGGGAACGAAAAGTTCTACCCGCGCAACATTATTTATAATAAGTACTTCAATAAGCATAACGTTTGCGTCATTACGCCGAATGCGGTTGCTTATAACGCCACGCCGAAATACACCACTTCCGGTGTTGCCGATGGCTATCGTGCCACTTGGGCGAACGAAGATACCATCAATGCGGCAACTGCCGAATTGAACAAATTCTATAATCCAATCGCCCACTCGATCACCGACTATGAGTCGACCGATGGCGCCTATAGCAAGCAATTTGGTGACCTTCCTGGCTTCCAAGTGAATACCACCGATGTCTTGCCGCAATATACCCATAACGTTTTGACGGATAGCGATGGCGAAATCATCTTAGCGGTCCGTGCTGGCGCTACCTCTTATCAAGGCATCCACTTCATCACGATCAAACGTTCTGCCCTCGATGAATATGGCAAGAGCTATGACGCTTCTACCAAATCCATGAAAATCAACACGTTGAACGATGTTGGCACGGAAAGCAATGGCAAGATTTCTTACACGAAAGATTCGCCATCCTTAAGCGACTACTACACGATTTATTCGCCAGATACGTCTTACTATCCGACCTACACGGCCGATGGCAAGTCGTCTCCGCTTTCGACCTATGTGAACTTCAACGTCCACGACAAAGGCGAATATTCCAAACGGGCTGGCTGGATCAGCGAATCCGTTAAGAACTCTTTCTCGTCGAATCAATCGACCTATCTCTTCCAATACTTGGTTGAGAATGGCAAAATCCAATTCAACGATGCTTCTCTTGAAAGTGCCATTAAGAACTATGTCAAGATCAAACGGCAATCCACTTACGATTCCGCTTACAAGACTTGGTCCGACAATTGGCGCGAATACGCGGAAGCGCTCGTGGCACAGAATGAAGCCCGGAGCGTTGGCTATACCGCAGAAGACAAAGCGAATGGCACCTTAGGTGTGAGTTCCACGCTCATCACCGAAGCTGGCGCTATCGAATATGGTCTTCCTTCCAAAGCCGGCAACAAACTCTGGAGCAAAGGAGGGGCGTGCTATTATCCGTCGAATACCAATGACTAAAAAACATTTACTTACGCTAGGAGCCGTTGCTTGCTCCATGACCTTATTGGCTTCGTGCGACAAAGTCGAAGCCTCCTTACCCGCGAGCGAAGAAAATCAACCCATCTTACAAGTCGATGGCGTTGATGCCAACACGCTCAAAGAAATCTATGATGCTTTGGTCACTTCGGGGAACACAAACTCCGAAAAGATCTTAAACAACATCCTTTATCTCTATTCGGAATCGCTCTATGGCCAATTCTTAGACAAGACCGTAGATGGCAACACTGTGAAAGGGATGAAGACCGTGGTCGGAGAGTTCGTTGCGGACGCTTCGAACACCAGCGACATTGATGCGTTCATTAACGCTCATAGTGCGCTTCAAGTGAAAAACGACGATGGCTCCATCAATTTGGAATCGTCCCGTGTTCGTACCAAGAACATCTGCTTTGATATTCTCTATCGCGTTTATCAAACGTTCTTAGGCTATGTCACGAACAGCACCTACCAATATCGTAGCCAATTCAATGAACGGCTCTTCTACGAAGCCCAAGAAAAGGACTACTACACGTTAGGTGCCGAATACAATGACGGCTATCAACAAGTCTATGGCGACATCGCCATTAACGAAGACGTTCCTGGCACTGGCGCAGCGCTAGAAAATGCCACCATTAATTCTTACTTCAAGAACATTTGGGGCACTTATGGGAACTATATTTCGATTTCGATCCTTCCCGATATCTACCGGAACGAATTGACTTGCGAATATATGTACACGCAAAACGACGCGCAAATTAACTTAACCGCGGCGCGTAACGTCGAATACATCTCGCTCGCTTCGAATGCCCAATATTCGGATGCTGTCTCGAAACTCATGCAACAATATTGCCGTTTGGTCATCAACGAAGGCAAACTCGAACAATATCCGTTCTCATTCTTAAGCAACCTCTACAAAGGGGCAAATGCAGCTTATAACAGCACTGCCGCTTCTGATGATGCCACCGTCACGATGGCGCAACAAATCTATAGCGCAGCTGGTTGGACTTCTCGTACCATTACCGTGGGAAGTGAGACCATCAATTACTACCGCGAATCCTCCTTTGGGACGATCTGCGAAAAGTATGCGACGTTGCTTGGCACTACTTCACGGGATGACTCGAACTGGACGTCGAACTACAACGACTTCACCTCGAATGGTTCTTATGGCAAGGAAACTGGCTTCTACATCAAATGGCAAAGCTTACTTGCGGAAGGCCACACGACGGAAGGCTGGTATACGCCTGGCGGATTAAGCGCGCTTCCTTCTTCGCTCAACTCCCGTGTCTTCAAAGCCGGTGTCGCAAACGAAGTAGATGACAAGACAATGATTGATAACGACGAAGTGGGGAACTTTGGCCGTTACATCAAAGGCGCCTACTTCTTAACGCCCGCTTCTTATGCGGACTCGGATGCCTATCCGTATCTCGTCAAAGACGGAAACAACTTCTATTTAGTCCACGTCAAAGAAGCCACCCGTGCCTCGAAATTCACCGCATCCGAATCGAGCACCGATTTCCGTTATGATTCACGTGGTGCATTGGAAGGCGAACGGATCTCACGTAAAGTCGCTTACTCACTCTCTTCGATCGATACCTGGAAATCCGATGCCAAGAAGTACTATGTCGGACAAATGGCCATCATGTATCACGATGACTATGTCTACGAATACTTCAAATCGCAATTCCCAGACCTCTTCGAATAAGAAAAGGCACTATAATAAAGGAGCAGTTTGACGCTGCTCCTTTTTTCTTCCTTTTGGAAAGGAGAAATACAATGAAAGAAAAAGATATTTTTTGCCGCATCATTGCTGGAGAAATTCCCTCCACGAAAGTTTATGAAGATGACGATGTCCTCGCGATTTTAGACATTTCTCAGACGACGCGTGGCCACACGTTAGTCATGCCGAAACAACATTATGACAACTTCTTATCCTGCCCGAAAGAAATCATGCATAAGGTCTATGACGTTGCCCAACGTATCGGCCAAGCCGAAATGCTCGTGCTCGGCGCGAAAGGGGTAAACATCTTAACGAACGTCGGTGCCGAGGCTGGACAATCTGTTCCACACTTCCATGTCCACGTCATTCCGCGTTACATCGTCACCGATCCTGGCTTCCAAATCACAATGAAAGCCCAAGATACCTCGGGCATGGATTTACCACGTCTTGCCCAATCCATTTCCGATAAGATGGAGAAATAACCTAGGGTCATAGGAAAAGGCACCTTTCATGAAGAAGATGCCTTTTTTCTTGCTGGTTTATTTCAATTCTGATTTGGAATCGTATTTCGGAACGTATAATGGACGATTGTCTAAGGCAAAGACACGGTCGGTCCATTCCCCCGGAGCAACCCCTTCTTCTGCTTTATCCACGATATTCATCTTGGCATCGAAATCATCAATGGCAGCAAGCACAATGGCTTCACGAGTCATCGGAGGAACAGGAGAACCAAATTCTGGTTTTGAGTGATGCGATAAAATCATGTGTTCGAGTAACATCGGAGTTTCTGACGTGATGTGTAGTTCCTTGGCAGCAATGCGAATTTCGCCCGCCATGATGGAGATATGGCCCAATAACTTGCCTTCATCGGTGTAACGGGTGGCAACAGGGCCAGAGAGTTCAATGACCTTGCCTAAATCGTGAAGCAAAGCGCCAGCCACAACATAATCACGATTCACATTGGGATAAAGTTCGCAGATTTTCTTGGCGAGACGCGCCATGCAGACGGAGTGATAAAGAAGTCCTGAAGCAAAGTTATGGTGATTTCTCACGGCGGCAGGATACGTCAAATAAGCCGACTTATGTTGATTTAATAAGTATTTGGTTAACGTTTTAAGGTCCCCGTCTTGTAACGAATCAATATCGCCACGGAGTTCGTCTTCTAATACTTTTTCCGGAACCGGTGCCGAGGGAACAAACCGTGTCACATCGATTTGATCGAGCGATAACGGTTCAGCATCGTAGACTTTGATTTGCAAATGACCACGATAATCGAGCGCAGCCCCGCGAAGTGAGACAACGTTTCCGGCCTGGAACGTGGTTTCGTCCCCTTCCTCAAGGTCCCATTTCTTGGCTTCCATCGTTCCCGTAGAATCCTGTAATGTCAAATTTAAATAAGTCCGGCCTTGATTGGTGACCCCCTTTGTGGCGGCAACCACAAGAAATTGAGAGTCAAACTCCATTCCATCCGTTAAATCTTTGATTGCTTGCATTGTTCTTCCTCCCAACGTTCTTGAATTGCTTCCATTTTATAGCCTTTTCGTAGTAAGCCGTCGAATAAATGCTTACGAAGCTCATAATATTGATATTGTCTAGCGTAACGAGCATATAACGTCGTGAAATCTCGTTCTAAACTTCGTGAAGTGGATTCTTTGTCTTCCTGATAATCCGCAATTGCAGCGCGCGCTAATGTCGGAGAGAAGCCACGACGGAGTAATGCCTGATAGGCTTTTTCTTTCTTTTTGCTTAAGGGAAAGCGCGCGAAACGCGGCGCAATCGTGACGGCATATTCTTTGGCCTTCGTTTCCTCGTCAGGAAATTCTAGCTTTTCTAAAATAGCGGGATCAACGCGTTTGATTTCTTGAAGTTCGTAAAGAATCCGTTCTTTGCCATAACCTTGCGCACTTTTCATTTCCGCATAGTCCTCGGCATAAGAAGCATCATCCAATAAGCCGTTCTCCTTTAAACGTGCATAGATTTCCTTTGGATTTTGCCCTACTTGGGCTTTGGCGTTGATCTTCTGCCAAACCTCATACGAACTACGGCTGCCGCCAATTGCTAGTTTTACGGCATATTGATAGAGTTTTTCCTCGTTGGCCTCGCGTTCCAGTTGGTGAAAGGTGAAGGCGGGTACCTCTTTCCCGACATAGAGATAATAGTCGGTGAAGCGATCTTCGCTGAGCACGACTTTTTCTAAGCCGAACGTGACTTCATACTGTTTCTTTTTCTTCCGATAAGAAATCGAAGTAATGGTGCGATTACCAGTTTCGTTTGATGGCACGCTCATAAACTCCTTTCACTCGTTCATAGAATTTCTCTAACGAATATTCAGAGAGACCCATAATGGCCGCAGCTTTGACTTTGTTCTTTTCTTCTTCTGATAAACCAATGACTTTTTTAAGTTTCTCTGCCATATCGTTCTCGTCTAAGAAGAAGAACCCATTCTTCCCGTCATGAATCGTTCCGAGTAACGTGTCGTCATAGCGGGCCATTAATAAGACGCTAGAAGCCATGGCCTCCATAAACGTTAAGCCTTGGGTTTCGGTCACGGAAGCAGAAACAAAGAGGTCCCCTATTTGATAATAGTATGGGGTTTCGCTCGGTGGGACAGGACCAAAGAAAATCACATGAGATTCAATGCCAAGTTCTTGCACGAGTTTTTTGAGTTCGGGCAAGGCAGGACCACCGCCAACAATCGCGAAAACTGTTTTGATCGCGGGGTTTGACGCTAAATATTTCGCATAACCTTTTAAGCAAATATCAATCGATTTCTCTTTGGCGACGCGTCCTAACGAAAGAATCACGAAGGTATCGGGAGAAATCCCGTGTTCTTCCTTGATTTTACGGACACGTTCGGCATCGACATTCTCTTTTGCAAATTTGGAGAAATCAATGCCAGTAGGAATGACGTTAATATAGGCATTCACGCCGATGGAACGCATATATTCTTTGATTTTGATGGAAGGCGTGATGAATTCTTTTGCTTCGCCTGACTTATAACGAACATAAGAACGGACCACTCCTTTTGCCGCACGGTCAAAGTAACCGCCTGTTGCATAGTACGTATAGTCTTCCAAAGACGTATGGAACGTATAGACCACGGGAATGCCGAGTTGCTTTGCCACTAAAAAGCCAAACTGTCCGATGCCGGCATCGGTTTGGATGTGCACGACGTCAGGGCGAAATTTTCGAATGATTTTCACGCCGCCCGGAGAATAAAGGCCGGCGATACGATAGTCGTAAATCCGCATCTTAAAACCAGGAATACGCAGGACATCCCCCTCTAAATTGAGTTCGGGGCCATACGGATTCGTCGTACAGACCATGATGGATTCCCCATGGTCTTTGAATGTTTTATAGAGGTTTCCTGCCGAGGTGGCGACGCCGTTAATTTCTGGCGGGAACGTATCCGAAAAAATCACCGGTCTCATTTCTTCTTCCTCTTTGTGGGCAAATCTGTGACGATATAATCATCGCCGGTTTCTAAGCCATGGCTATCTGCTTTCACATCATTCAAAAGTTGCTTTCGAACCGCGGCACGAGATAGTTGCCTCGTTTCAAACATCGTATCGGCAGAGTGTTTCCGTTCGGCATAGGTTTCTAACTGTAGGTTTACAAATGTCTGACGATTCGCATAAGAGAATGTTTCTTTGGGTCGGGAATGATAAGTAGCAGCAACAAAACCCGCACAAATGACCACTAAGTGGTAAGTCGCGACACGCCAAAGAATCTGGGCCGCCATGATGTTTGCTTGTGCAGAGCGCGTCACCATTAAGGAACCATTTACTACTTCGGTGGTCTCGACGTAGAATCCCGAGAACATAGCGTTAAAGAAAAGCTCCGAAACGCCAGCGCTTCCTGGTAACGGAATTAAGCCTGTTACCATTTGGTGGAACGAACTACGGAACGTGCAGTCGAAAAACATCTTAATAGAGAAGCCTTGATCCGTGCCAAACGCGCCTAAAGCAAGACCAGAGAAATAGGGGATTGAGAAACGAAGAATCATGACGAGTAGCAAGCAAAGATAAATAAAAATCGTGACGGGTACGTTCGATTGCAGACGCCGCAACTCAATTTTGAAGTTTTCGACTTGGACTCGTAAGTTCTCGCGGGTTTTGTCCGGATTTTTCAAAATATGGATTTTGCCTAAGAAGCCAACGACATAATGCATGATGAAATTGTGAAAATGATGAGAATAGCTCATTAAAAGAAGCATCAAAATCACCCCGATGTTTAAGCCAAAGCCAATGATGATTAACGGGGTTAACGTGATGGTTCCATCCCAGCCAAACAAAGAGAAATTTGGAATTTGGAACGAACGAATGGAGGCGATGGTCTGCCATTCAAACAAAATCGCGATGACATCGAAAGAAATCAACGCCATCTGATAAATGATGAACCACATGACCATGATGGAGGCGGCGTTAGAGATTTCAATGCCTTGCTTCTTTAACGTATATACCTGCATGACCTGGCCACCGCTTGCACTAGGCGTAACATTGTTATAAAACGCCCCAATCATCGCATTGGCTAATCCTTGATGGAAATAATAATGACGAGTATAAAGACGACAGAATACGACAAGGACAAGCGCTTCAATGAAATAGCTGGCCAACATGATGCCGAAAATGGCAAGGAGCCAAAGCGGATCGCTATTGGACAACGCACTCCAAATGACTTGAAAGCCTAACGCAAAATTGCCTTCGCCAGCGCTATATAGGGAAAGGAACAACGTCCCGATGGTAAGAACGATGACCAAAAGGAACGAAATCAGATATGATTTTTTGCTATTTTTCTTTTTGCTCGGTGCTTCACCTATCGTTCGATCCGCCATAAGGAAAAAATGTTTCGCTGGAAACTAAGTTCTATTGTAACAAAACTTGATATGGAAGGCGTATCCTTTTCCCACGCTTATGACAAGAGGAAGGCAATGTCTTCCTCCGTTAAGGAGGAAAGCGCGCCAGGATTCTGATCGATGATGTCGTGATAGAGTTTCTCTTTCTCTGCTTGTAGTTCCAACACTTTTTCTTCGATGGTATGATGGCAAATCAGTTTTAGCACGCACACAGGGCGCGTTTGCCCAATACGGTAGGCGCGGTCTGTGGCCTGACTTTCCGCGGCCCAGTTCCACCAGGGATCTAAATGAACGACAAAATCAGCTCCCGTAAGATTTAATCCTGTGCCACCGGCTTTTAAGGACACCAACATCACCAAAACATCATCCCTGGTATTAAACGCATTTGCCATTTCTAAGCGGTCTTTGGCGGAAGTTTTCCCTTGCAAGTTGTAACAAGCAATGCCTTGACGCGACAATTGCTTTTCAAAATCGTCTAATACGCGGGTAAATGAAGAGAAAATCAAAACTTTATGCCCCGAAGGAAGCAAAGATTCTAATAAGGTTTGGAGATAAGCAAATTTCGTCGGCTCTTCAGTAAAGCCATCATAGAAAGCGACAGGGTCGACACAGATTTCCCGTAGAGAAGTCAAGAAAGGCAAGACAGAGAAGCTCTTAAAACGGTCATGATTTGCTGGGTCACTACGATCTTTCAAATGCTGAAATTCATTTCGCGCTTTCGTAATGGTCGCGCGATATAACGAATCTGCTTCTTCTCCCATTCTTAACGTCACGATTTCTTCGCTCTTGGATGGCAATTCTTTGAGCACTTCTTCTTTGGTTCGTCGAAGCAAGAATGGCGTAATTCGTTTTTTCAAAGAAGCACGAGCTTCTAATTGATTGCCAGCCAAAATATAACGGGTTTTAAAAATCGGGTATGTTCCCAAGTAATTTGGCATCAATAAATCGAAAATCCCCCATAAATCCGCCATGGAATTTTCAATGGGCGTGCCGGTTAACGCAAAACGCGAATATGCTTTTATCCCACGCATGGCCTTGGAACGCTTGGCCAAATCGTTTTTGATGCTCTGTGCTTCATCGGCGATCATCACGGAGAACGATTTATCTTTATACTCCGCAACATCGTTCCGTATGGAATCATAAGAAGCGATATAAGTCGCCTTTGGTACGGTGCCAATGGAGCGAATGAGGTTCCGCCGTTTTTCTTTCGTACCGTCAATGACAAAAACTGGCAAGGAGTGAACCCATCGATGAAATTCCGTCTCCCAGTTATAGAGCACAGACTTCGGAGCAACGACTAAATGTGGTCTTTCGTCTTTTAACGAAGCAAGGAACGAGATGGCTTCTAATGTCTTTCCAAGTCCCATATCATCGGCTAAGATGCCACCTAGCCCATAGCGATGTAACGTGCATAACCACTGCACCCCTACCTTTTGATAAGGGCGGAGGGTGTTTAAAAGGTCAGAAGACAAATCAAGTGGCGTATCGGTGAACGCTTGGATGGCATGAATGGCCTCTTGCAAGGAAGCGTCACTTTCCCAAGGAATGGCGCCTTTGCCATATTCCGCTTCTAGTCGTAGCGCTTCTGCCATCGTTAGGTGGTCTTTGACGCCATCTTTTCCCATTTTTTCGCGGTCCATTAAAGCCGCGACTTCTGCGACAACCGGATCTTGTAACAAAATGATGTTGCCCGAAAGCAAAACAAATTTCTTTTTCTTCCGATAGGCAGAAAGAATCGTATCCCATTCCGCGGTGGTGTAGGGCGATTTCTTCATCCGTAAAGTCAGCCAATCTTCGTGATGAATCAATGAAAGACTGATGCTTGGAACTGAAGTAATCTTCGTATGTTGCAATGCCGGGGAAAGCATGACTTTTGCGAAGCGTTTTAACTCAGCAAGGTCGCTTTGCAAGAATTGCAACACCTTTTCTTGATCGGTTTCGATGCCTTCCTCTTTGGCGCCAAAGCGAAGCAATAACGCATCATACTGGGCGATTTTATTCGCATAAGCGACATGGGCTTCTAATTCTCCCCGTTCCCAAAGCCGGCCAAACAAGGAATATTCCGTGCGGTAAGAAAGCGCACCTTCGCTAGATAAATCCACATAAAGGGTGATTTTGAGGTTCTCATTGCCGCTATCGCCAGCATCTAATGATGAAGAACGTGGCGCTCTTTGGGCGATTAAATCCGCAACAAACGCCATATCTTTATCGGGATGTTCCAAAGCAAAGCGAAATAATTTCCGCGACGTTGCATTGAAAAAGGCATAACGAAGAATGACATTAGACGAATCATCGAACAACAATAATGAAGTCTTTCCCGCCCGATAGGTCGCGTGCTTTAAAGCAGTTAGCTCAGGCACAAAAGACAAATGGCCCGCTTCGTCGTAACGATAGCCCGCCTTCTTCTCTTCTTCTCCAACATAATAGGCATTGCCATTAAAAGTCACGTTGCGGCCATGGAGAATGCGAAGCAAAGCCGCGAAAGGGTCATTCTCTAACGTTAAATCGGTTGCGCCATATTCGCCTTCTGCCAAAAAGAATGGCTGTAAGAAAAAGAGGGCGGCTTGATCGTCGCTCGAAAAATATTGATGGTTTAAAGAATAAGGCTGTAACCGATAGGTGTATGCCCCTTCTTCTCGGTAAGTCTCAAAAAAGGAAGACAACGAAGAAATGGGAATTTTTCGTTTGCCTTCTTCCCAGAGTTCAAACGTCAAAGAAACGGTTTTCTCCGTGAGAGATTGAAAACGGAAATGAAGTGTCCATCCCGATTCCGGAGTGACGGCTTTCGTTTCTTCTTTCGAAGCAAAAAGCGCTAAGAATTCACTTCTGGCTTTCGCGCGTTTTACTAATTCTTCCTCGGGAAGTTCTTTGGCATTTTGTAGTAAGGGAGCAATCGGGGCATAGATGGTTTCTAAACTCTTTGGTGCATGAACGGCCCATTCGCTTTCTCGTTCGTATAAATAAACATAAAGTGCTTGCGCCGCTAACGGAAGCGGACCATATGCTGGCTCTACGGGGAGGCCATTTGCGAATACGGCTAAACGAATATAAGCATCAGGATCGGCATGATTTGGCTCTTGCAAAAAAGCCTCGTAGACGATCTGTTCTTGATCTAAAGCAAAAGAATAAACGATGTCATATGCCCCATCTTCTAGACGTGACAAGATGGCGTCAATGCCTTCGTGGCCTAAAAAGGACGTCACAAAAGCTTTTCCTTTTTCGCCCGCTCTAGCGAGAAACATGTTTCCCCTCCGAATAAGGATGACACCC
>Ga0256406_1004230_pt1 | contig 16757 bp, 14 predicted proteins | sample RumenRJG_03DNA_FD_185986 | JGI IMG/M metagenome (GOLD analysis project Ga0256406, IMG submission 185986) | Bovine rumen microbial communities from Lethbridge, Alberta, Canada - RJG_03 | ecosystem: Host-associated > Mammals > Digestive system > Stomach > Rumen | place: Canada: Alberta | collected... | reverse complement strand
CGGGTCAAGCAGGCTGACGAGAGGTGGCCGAAGACCGCAAGGGTCCTTCGCCATCTGATGCTCACCGATGCACATTACCGCAGCTCAAGGAAGCGCGAACGTCCGCACTCTGGTTGACTATTCAATTCGGTGTTTGACCTGCGGTTTTGTCAACATTGAACGATTCCGTCGAGTATTGTCACTTCCATCACTGGACGGGCGTTTGTGGCCAGTTTGTGGCCAGTCGAGACCGCGTTTTGTGGCCACTCCCGAACGCCCGAGTCGATGGAAGGACGCAGCATATGAAGCCCATGAAGTACTCGAACCCCTCCGTGAGGGACCGTGGCGGCGGACACTGGCAGGCCCGCTTCAGGTACAAGGAGGGAGACAAGTGGCGGACCCTCTCCAGGAACCTGGAGGCCACGTCGAAGAGGGACGCGAACAAGAAGGCGACCCAGCTCCACAGGCAGCTCGAGGAGGAGGCTGAGCGCGCCAAGCTCCGGGTCCTGCTCGTCATGGACGAGGACGAGGCCGTCTTGGAGAGGTTCCTGGAGAAGTACATCTCCGGGATCGAGGGCTCGGGGCAGATCGAGAGGACGACCGCTGCGGGATACCGCTCCTCGGCCGCGCACATCTGCAGGTACCTCGGGGACGTCAGGATCGACGACATCACCGCCGACATGATCGTCTCGATGCAGAGGAGGCTCCTCACGGAGGACGGCCTGTGCTCGGACTCCGTGGCCAAGGACCACCGGCTGCTCAAGCAGGCCCTGTCCTACGCCGTGGAGACCGGGGCCCTCGCCAAGAGCCCCTTCACGAAGTCGCTCAAGGCGCCGAAGAGGCGCCGGCGCGAGCCGAACGCCCTCGACGACTCCGAGCGCCAGAGGCTTCTGGCCGCGCTCGACTCCATGGTCGACAGCGAGCTCACCCTCGCGGTGCGCCTCGGGCTCTCCGCCGGCCTCAGGCGCGAGGAGATATGCGGGCTCAGGTGGCGCGACGTCGACTTCCAGAGGGACCTCATCCTCGTCAGGAACGCGGTAACCGAGGCCGCCGGGCACAGCTTCGAGAAGGGGCCGAAGTCCGAGACCAGCCGGCGCGACATCCCCCTCGAGCCGGACCTCAAGGCGAGGCTCGAGGCCAAGTACAAGAGGGTGCTCGCCTCATCCGGCAAGGCCAAGGCTGCGAGCCGCTACGTCATCGAGACCTCCGAGGGCAGGTGGTACCTGCCCAGCCGCCTGGGGAAGGAGTTCTCGTCGCTCGCCAGGTCTCTCGACCTGGTGGGCACCACCGGCAAGCGCGTCACCCTGCACGACCTAAGACACACCTACGCGACCTTCCTCATCGCACGAGGCGTCGACGTCAAGACCGTCGCGTCGCTCATGGGCCACGCCGACGCGACGGTGACGCTCAACGTCTACGCGAGCGCCGACCCGACGGCACGTCAGCAGGCGGCGGACGTCGTCGCCGAGGCGATGGCGGAGAGGGCTCCGAAGGGCCCGTTTTCGCTCGTTTCGTGAAGCGGATACCACGGGATGCCTGCAGACACTTCTGACAGCACGGCCAGCACACGAGAGAGCGGCCAAGGCATAGCCTCAAGCATGTCACGGCACCAGAAGGAAGGAGCAGGAAATGATGGAAGCAGCAAGGCCAGCCAGCGCGCTGCGGGACAACTCCGCCCTCAGGGACAGGCCGGAGTGGCTGTCGCCGAGGGACATCGCGGAGGTGTTCGGGGTGGGAAAGAGCAAGTCCTACGAGATCTGCGCCGCCCTGCCGCACATCTACGTCGGGCGCAACATCCGCGTCAACAGGCAGACGGTGGCCAAGGAGATCCTGGAGAAGGGCAGGCTGCCGTAGAGCGACCCACGCCATAGACACGAGGCCCGGAGCCGCGCCACGTCGCACGAGAGCGACATGACGCGGCTCCCCTTTGTATGGCAGAGACGAGAGAGGAGAGGCGATGGAAGGACCGACCGGGGCGAGCTCCCTCAGGGACCACTCGCCGCTGTCCGACAGGCCGGAATGGCTTTCGCCGAGGGATCTCCAGGAGGTCTTCGGCATCGGGAGAACCAAGTCGTTCAACATCTGCAAGGAGCTGCCCCACATCTACATCGGCAGGTGCATCCGGGTACACAAGTCGACGATCGTCAACGAGCTGAGGGAAAAGGGCAGGCTGCCCTAGAGCCAGAAACCACGACGCCCCGCCGGGCGCGGCCCGGCACCCCGTCACCCCGCCCAAGGACGCCTCGATCCCCTTCGGACCCCCTGCGGGCAAGCCTCGCACACCGTCGCGGGCCCCTCCCACATCCCGCTCCCGGTGACGGCGGAGGGACTGCCCAGCCCACCCGTGTCCCTCCGCCTTGCATGGCCCGCCCCCAGGGGGACCGAAGGGGATTCCCCCGCCTGACCAGACGGGAGGACATGACATGCAGACCCAGCTGACGCTCGACCTCGGCATCGATGAGAAGGTGGACGTGCGTAGCCTCATCGTCCACGGGGACATCGAGCGCGAGACGCCCAGGGCCAAGCGCGAGCAGCCTACGCCCGAGTTCGAGCGAGTCCTGATGGACGGTGCCGACTGCGCGTTCAGGCGCAGGTGCGGAGGCAGGAGCCAGATGCTCGTGCTGCTCGTGACGCAGGGGCAGTACTACGTGACCGACGAGCGCACGGGGAGCCGCCACGCGCTCACCACCGCGAGGCTCGGCACCTTCTGCAAGGGTGCCACGGGGGACGCCCTCACGCCGCCATGGAGCCGCCAGCCGCTTCAGGACTACGACGCGAAGGGAAGGGCTGCCCTCGTCGCCATGCTCGGGTGCGGGGACTTCCGAGAGATGTGCAAGCGGGACATGGTGCGCGTGGAGGCGTGGGCGGCGTCCCGCATGGGCGGCAACGCCAAGTGGAACCTCAGCGGCGCGTGGGAGCACGCGAGCCTCGTGTGGCGTCTCGTGGAGCCGACCATGGGGCACAACCACTGCCGTGAGGCGCTGAGCGCAGCACTTCGCCTCACTGGCTTCTACGGCGAGGGGCGCGACGAGGCTACCGCCGAGTGCTTCCGCGACAGGCTCTACGTCTCGCAGTTCGTGGAGTCCCTCGGCCGAGACGTGACGCGCGACCTGCTGAGGGGCTATCTCGACAAGAGCGCCGAGCACCCGAGGGGTGGCACCGCCGACTTCCTGCCGAGGCTCGCATGCGCCCTTCGCTCCATGGAGTGGAGGGGCATCGCGTTCGAGCCGCGCCGAGCATGCGAGTACGCCCTCTCCCTGCTCGACCTCCCCGCCCAGCGCCGCCGCACCCGCTCCTACAACGTCCAGCTGTGGGCGGACGCGCTCGACATGCAGCAGAGGGTCAGGGGAGGCGTGGAGGACAGGTACCCCTTAGACCCCGCAGCGCTTCTCGCGGACTTGGAGCGCGAGCGCGAGATGCGCCGCCACGAGGCCAGCGACGCAGCCGTCGCAAGACGTGCCGAAGAGCTTGACGGCAACGGCTTCGAGTCGGACGGCTACCTCATCCGCCCCGCAGCCACCGTGCGCGAGATTCTCGACGAGGCCAACGCACAGCACAACTGCGTGGCCGGGTTCATCGACAAGTACGCCAGCGGCGAGACCGACCTCTGGCTCATGCGGAGGTGCAGCGACCCCGACACGCCGCTCGTTACCGTCGAGGTGAGGGGCGGCACCGTCCGTCAGGCGTTCCAGAGCCACAACAGGCAGGTGACCGCAGCGCAGCGCCGCTTCCTCTCCGACTGGTGCGAGGCCGTGGGCTACTGCATGCCGACGGGAGGTAGGATGCGCGCGCTGGGGACATAGCGCGAACGGACGACACGAGCGCGGGAGGGAGGGGAGAACACCCCTCCCCAAGTGCAGGTTTCGTGGAGACGGAGCCGCGAGGGCGGCGCGCAGGCCATGCCCCTGCGCGCACCGCCGCCGCATGGCTCGTGGGGGGCTCGCCATGGGCGCGGCGGCGTCAGGTCGCCAGCCGTGAGGGCCTACGACACGTTCGGCGGCTCCGGGCAGAGGGCCGCCATCACTCATCGTCCTCGCCGTCGTCCGGTGCCGTGACCCACATGTCCTCGTGGTCGTCCCAGACGTACACGTCGTACTCGTACTCGCCGCGACCCGACCTGACGGCGTGAATCCGCTCGACGTAGGCCTCTCGGTCCCCCGAGCCGGATTCCACCACGCGGAAGGACAGCCAGCAGTCCATGCCCCTCACTGACGTGGGGATATCCATGGTCACCAGCCACCAGAAGCCGCGGTCGTCCGTGCGGCCCATCTCCTCAATCCTCCAGGGCAGGTCCTCCCACCCCGGCTCCGCGTCCGGCATCGCGTGGCGAACGAACCATCCGACCATCTCGTCGACATGACTCTGGTGGATCCACTTGCCCATGCTTCCCCTTCCCCCGATGTGACATCTCTGATTGTAGTTACGATTCGGCGCGATTCGCGGCCCGCAAGCGGGCCGGGGCTCCCGCCCTTCCGACATCCCGGCTGCGCCGGGGATGTAGGGGGATCCCCTACGACCCTGCCCGCGCAAACAGCCCTGCCGTCATACGACACGCGAGGCGCGTATGACGGCGGGCCGTGACCGCCTTCCGGTTTAACCGACCACGCTACCAGCAAAAACGAACTCGGCACGCCGAGTTGCGCCGCAAAATCCCGGGCGCCCGTAGTGCGCCCTTATCCTGCTCCTCCTCCTTTCTTCCGGGACGCCTGGGCGGCAAGAGCCGAAACGTCTCTTCGAGAACAAAACTTCGCAAGAGCCTAATTAAAAAGAGATGGATGGATTCCAAACTTGGCAAATCAAGGCGTAGCTAGTCACTCGCGTCCAAAGCCATTTGCCTAAAAATGAATACCGTTGACCGAAATGGAAATACGGTAACAACGAAAAAAGACTAGTCAAGCTCGTTTTAAGCACCGTTTGTTCCAGCCCACCCTAATTGCAGACATCCCAACTATCATGAATCCAGTAAACAGAGGCGGACATCAACATCCAACGCCGGCAAGCATGCGGGTGCCTCCTCTGCCCAAGGGGCAAACCCCCGAGATTGGTTAGGAGAGGGAAGAGATGGATAAAGTCAAAACGGCCTTCCAAAACTTTGGCCGAGTTATCGTCGATCCTATTTTGTACCTTGCGGTAACGGGCATTATCTTGGCCATCGCCACGGTATGCTCGCTCGGCAGCGGAGTTGTCGCAGATCTGGGCACGCTGCTCTCCGCGGCAACCAACTCCGCGGTGATCGGCAACCTGCCGGTGATTTTCGCGGTCGGCCTAACGGCCGGCTTCGCAAAGAAGCAAAAATCCAACGCGGCAGTGTTCGGACTCATTAGCTACCTCATGTTCCTGTATGTCAACAACGCCTACCTGACGCTCACCGATCAGCTGGCAAAAGCCGGCGCGCAGGGCCTGTATGGCACTGGCCAGGCAACGGTACTGGGCCTTCAAGTTACCGATGTCAACGTCTTCGGTGGCGTACTCATCGGATGCTTCTGCGGTTGGCTCTATAACAAAATGATCGACGTAAAGGTATCGGATTATATCCGGATTTACGGCGGACCCCGCCTGGCCCTTCTGGCGATGATTCCGCTGAGCATTGTCTTCGGCATCGGAGCGACTGTCGTGTGGCCCCCTATCGCCAATGCCATCAGTAGCGCATCTTCATTCATCGCAGCCTCGGGTGGTCTGGGCGTTTTCATTTACGGCTTCCTGAACCGCGTTCTCGTGCCCCTCGGCATGCACCACTTTATGTGGATGCCGTTTGACTACTCCGCGATTGGCGGCACGGCGGTCGTCGCCGGCCAGAGCGTTTCCGGCGCAGCAAACATCTTCTATGCCGAGCTTCCCTTTATCGCCGACGGATCCCTCACCACAGTCGATCCCTCTGTCCGCTTTGCCATGTTCGGCTTTGGCAAGGAATTCGTAACCCTTGGCACCGTGCTTGCAATGATTGCAACTTCCCGTCCTGAGAATCGAAAAGCCGTTGCAGCCATGCTGGTGCCTATCTACATCACTGCCATGCTCTCCGGCATCACTGAGCCGCTTGACTTCATGATCCTGTTCGCGTCTCCGATTCTCTGGGTTGTTTACAGCCTGTTCTACGGACTGGGCGAGATGCTCCTGTTTGTCCTGGGAGTCCGCTTGCTTAACCTGTTCGGTGGCATCGAGCTGCTCACGGTCAACCTGCCTTTGCCAATGGGCGTCACGAAGCTGCCGATCTACGTCATCTTGGGTGTTGTGTTTGCCGCCGTTTCGTTCATCGTTCTGGCGATGGTGATCAAGAAACTCAACCTCATGACGCCCGGCCGTTCCGCAGAGTGGTCTGCGGAGGTCTCCGGAGACACTAATGCTCTCGAGTCCTCCGGAACTCCGGAAGTCGATGCAAAACAGCAGGAGATGGTGCAGAACATCATCAACGGCCTTGGCGGCAAGGACAATATCAACACCATGGGCTGCTGCATGACTCGTCTCCGTGTCGAAGTCAAAGATCCCAATAAGGTCAACGAAGAGACCATCAAGAAGGCTATCGACAAGGGTCTGTTTAAGAACGGCACCAATGTCCAAATTGTTGTGGGAACCAACGTGCACTCCGTCTACGACCTGCTGCGTCCCATCCTTAATCTGGAAGATTAACAGTCGCCTAATCGATAATCGATAATCGATAATCGATAAGCGATAAGCGATAAGCGAGGAGACCTCATGTTGACCAAAACGTTTCATTCAATCCAAGGCATGTTCGAACGCTTGCTCAACATGTACAAAGAAAAGTCGACAAGGGGTCTTCTCGTACTTATGGCTGCTTTCGCATGTGGTTTTATCTGGCCGCTCCTGGGTCTACTCGCAGCGGTTTGGACCCGGCGTTCAGGAAGGCACACGGACGCAGGCAGCATTGCAGGCATGGCGGCGGTCATCAACATCGCTACCTACTTCGTGCAGATAGTGACCAAGATTGTCTGCAGCTCAATTTGATTTGAAAGGAATGAACAACATGAACGGATACAAGATTGTCATCTGCGGCGGCGGCAGCACCTATACCGCTGGCATCGTCAAAGACCTGATCGACCAAAAGGATGAATTAGGAATACGCGAGCTTTGGCTCTATGACATCGACGAGGAGCGCCAAGACACAGTCGCCGTGGTGGTTAAAGCGGTTATCGATGACCTTGCTCCCGAGATCCCCTTGCATGTAACCGTCGACCCCAAAGAAGCGTTTACAGATGCGAACTTTGTTATGGCGCAGATGCGCGTAGGCGGACTCAAGATGCGTATCCAGGATGAGCAAATCAGCCTGCGCCATGGCGTAGTCGGCCAAGAGACCTGCGGAGCCGGTGGAATGGCCTATGGAATGAGAACCATTTTCCCCATGTGCGAGCTTGTCGATTTCTGCGAGGAGTACGCCTGCAAGGACTACTGGATTGTCAACTACTCCAACCCTGCTGCCATCGTAGCCAAGGCGATGCACAAGCTACGTCCAAACGCTCGCATTCTTGACATCTGCGATATGCCAGTAGAGATTGAAGCCCGCATGGCGGAGATTTTGGGGTGCGAACTCAACGACATTGAAGTCGACTACTTTGGCCTCAATCACTTTGGGTGGTTTACCAGCGTACGCTGCAAGGGCGTCGACGTTACGGACAAGCTCAAAGAGCACGTGCGTAAGTACGGTTACATTTCCGAGGCAAGTCTCAATGACGCCTTGGTAAAGGACCCAGATTGGGCCCACACCTTCAAGAATGCGGCAACGATTTCTACGCTATTCCAGGATTACCTCCCCAACACCTATTACCAGTATTACCTGTTGCCCGATGACTGCGTGGAGTACATGGACATCAATAACACGCGTGGCATGCAGGTCGTAAACGGCCGCGAAAAGCGTATCTTCGACGCATCTGCGGCGCTTAAGCGCGGTGAAAAGGTCGATCTCACGCAGTTCTATGTAGGCGTCCACGGCAGATTCATTGTCGATGTCGTCAAGTCTCTAGCGAAAGACCTGCGACATCGCCAGCTGGTAATTGTGCCCAATAATGGCGCAATCGAGAATCTCTCGGACGACGCGACCGTCGAGGTTCCGGCGTACATCACCGATCGAGGAGCCGAACCGGTCCGCGTCGGGAAGATTCCCCGCTTCTACAAGGGCCTTATCGAACAGCAGGATGCCTGCGAAGGCCTTGTGGTCGAAGCCGTTATCGAAGGCTCCTACCAGAAGGCACTCGAGGCCTTCACCCTCAATCGCACGATCCCCTCAGCGCGCGTGGCTAAGGAAGTCTTGGACGACATGATCGAGGCGAACAAGGGCTATTGGCCTGAACTGAAGTAGAGAAACCATCCAAATAGTAAAAGCACAAAAGGTGGCCTCAAGGCAAAAATGCTTTGGGGTCACCTTTTGTATGACTAAATCTCAGCAAAACTCGTAAAGATGAACGAATCGGCCTCGTGTTTTACACGAAAGTTCTCTTGATAATCCTGATTGAATATAAGCGAATAAATAACCTGAAGCGTATACGTGAGCGAGATCATGGAAGAGTAATTGGCAACCTTTCCAATCACGCGCTCTGATTTTGGAATGAGCAAGACAGTATCGCATTGCCTGGCGAGCGCCGAATCAGAAAACGCCGTGATTAAACACGGCTTGATTCCGCGCTTGGAAAGAGTGGCGGCGTATTTGGAATAATCATAGTGAATGCCGCTGTAGCTTAGGAATAAAAACAGGTCGCCGGGCCTACCGTTCTTAACGTGCAGCGTCTGCAGGCCCCCGTCGTCTGCCATGGTGACATGACGATCGAGCTTGAGAAGATTGTTACGAAAGATACATCCCGCCAGATAGCTTTCCCCTTTAGCAAAGATGTAAATTCGCGGGGCGCTAAGAACTGCCTTGGCGATTATGCTTAATTTGGCGCTATCGAGCTCGATTTTCGTTTGATCTATGACGCCCTTCAAGAGATTTGCAAGGTTGCCCTCGATGGCCTCAATTGAATCGGTACTGCCAAAAGGACGATTGTGATCGACAGTGGCAGCCAGAAGATAGTCTCCGCTTATCTCCTGGATGAGCTGCATGATCAACTCTCGATAGCCGCTTAGGCCCAATTTCTTACAAAAGCGGATGATAGTCGCGTTCGAAGTGTAAGTCTCCTGTGCGAGCTTTGCCATAGTGAGGGTCTTAAGGTCGCCGGTATGATTGAGCAGATAGGTAGCAATGGCTCGGTCGGTTTCATTAAAAGACGCGCTGTTACGCAGGCTGTCAAGAATCATGGTCGCTCCGATCGCTTTAGTTTGCCACTTAATTATGTCATTATCAAAACGACGGGCAGCTCTTCATGCGCTGATTTACGCCCTGCAATCTCTCTTCTGATATTCCGCATGCTTCGGCAACATTATTTGTGCGGAGCGCATCGCTCAAGTCTCAGCGAACAGATACGAAGAAGTTCGATTGCCAGAACTCACTGCCCGCCTTGAGACGCAGAGACGGCCTCCGACCAAGCTACATGCGGACTTGAAACAGCATAGCGCTCGCCCGTCGGCATCCTACAACCCGTATCCCCCACTCCCCTGTTTCCGTGTTGAGAGCAATAGACGGGGTTCCTCGGACCGGGGCATCATGGCACAGGCTCCTTGGAGGCGGCAGGCACCCCTAGCGCCGCCTCCCGTCGCCTGGCGCGCCACCCCCCTGTGCGCGCCGCGCCCCGCCCGCAAACGGGCGCGCTCCGGGGATGGCGCTTGCCTTGTCGCCCCCGTCCGAGGGAAGGAAAGGCCGACCCTCACGAGCCCGAAGGGGGCACACCATGAGCCAGACCGCAACCATCGTCCCGACCGCCGCAATCGCCGAGCGCTGGGAGGCAACAACGCCCGTCACGGGGGACTACGCCCACGACTGCGCGGAGCTCGCCCGCGAGGCTCTGTCGCACGTCGGGTTCACCCGCTTCGAGGAGACGCCCTTCGAGGACGTGCTCGCCTGCCGCGAGGGCGACCTCCCCGTCACCGTCGCCGTCCTGCCCGTTCCCGTGGAGGGCTTCGAGATGACGCTCGACGACCTCCAGTCGCTCATCGACGAGGACGTCGTCGCGCACGGGGCGGCGCTCTGCGTTGGCCGCGCGCTCGCGTCCGACGGCCCCCTGCCATCCCACCTGCGCTTCGACGTCGTGAGCGTGTGCGTCAACCTCGACGCCGGGCGCGTGCGCGTCCACCACGTCCGCGGGGCGTGGCAGTCGTAGCCATGGGCACGCACATCGCGCGTCGGGAGCGCTCGCCACCAAGGCGGGCGCTTTCCTTTTGTGTTGAGTTTGTGCAGGTCAGGTGCCATGAGGGCACGCGGCCGAGGCCGCGCCACGGCGGAGGCCAAGCCCCTCCGCCGCCCGTCCCGCACGCGCAGGCACCCCTAACGCTTGTGGGGACGGGATGGGGCTTCACATCTCTGTCGTTGACCGCCTCGCCGAATGATAGGCGCCCCGGCAGGCACCAGACTAGTCAACGCGTTATCTCACTGAGATCGCATCCCATTCCGCACTGGAAAGCCAGTTCTGAATCTCATCAGTCTGTGCCAGCTCATTTTTCTTGAGGAGAATACCAGCAGGCTCGCAGCCCAACAGATTCCGGATGAACCTTGACGAACATCGCTGGCGTCCGCCTACGAACTGTGACGCCGTAACGACAACACCGTGCCGAGCACGCGAGACCATCACCGAAAGGATCTTCGCCTCATCGAGAATGTCTTCCTCGGTGTTGGCCCTATAGTGAGGTATCGAGCCCTCCTCAGCGCCAACGACAACTACCCAGTCGAACTGTTGACCCTTGCCCGCATGTCCCGTCAGAAGATGGACGCCAGGCTTCTCGAGGATGGTCTCTCTGCTCCCTATCTTTATGCTCTTCAGAACTTCTTCGGGCGTTTCCCCATCTCTCAGCCGCGCATTGCACCGAATTATTGCCTCATGCAAATCACGCCGAGTCTCGAGGTCAAGGGGCATCTCGATGGCCCTCTCGTCAATCTGGCTGACAGCACATGCCGGCAATTCGCGCCCTATGAGGACCGCAATCTCTCGTCGAAGCACCATCCCCACCTCAGGGTCGACAACGTCATCATCCCACCTGAAGGAGTCAAAGCTGCTCTGACTTGCTATGGCTGTGTCTATCTCTTTTCGCCTGTATCGAGACCTAACAAGAATGCCAATCCTATGCCTTGGAAGGTGCGACATTATCATTTGACAGAAGCCCACCACCCAGTTGGCCTCGGTAGTCGCATTTTTGAAGAAGGCAACCCCACCAAGACCTCCGTGTGGCCATGAGCCAGGATCCTTGGAAATGAGCTCTTTGGCGCCCGTCAAACTGGAAAGGCTATTGACCATGGAGAGAACGGCCGGCGAGGAGCGCCATGACTCATTTAGCTCGACCTTGGGAAAACCTGCTTCCTCAACCTTCCGAATCACTTCTTCTGGCTGGGCGCCAGCGAATCGATAGATACCTTGAGAAAGATCGCCCGCGAACGTGAGCCTCCCTTTCCCAATTCTCTCTACTATCTCAAGCTGCTGAGGGGTCAGGTCCTGGAACTCGTCAACGAGCACTGAGCCGAATCTCTGCTCATACAGCTCAGCGACCAGGTCGTTGCGCAGAATGAGCTGAGCAAGTCTTGGAAGGTCATCGTAGGTCAGTATGTGATTACGCCGCCGCTCGAGTTCAATCGCCAATGCCAGCTCGTCGCCAAGACGTCTCAGCTCGCACTCGACCTCCCCGTCGTCAAAAGGCTGCCTTTTGATGGCTCCCAGCGACTCCGAAATCCGACGCTTCTCTTCGTATGCCCTCCCACGAAGATCGCATTGCTCTGCAACCCAATCCGACACCGGGAATGAAGCGTCCTCCCAAACCCCTATGGTTCCCCCATGGTTCCTGATGATCCTCGCACTAAGACCGTGGAAGTTGGTCACGTGAACGAGGCGCGTCCTCTGCGAGAGATCTAGATACTTTGCAAGTCGGCTTTCGAGGTTGTCCCTCGCTTTGTTCGTGAAGGTTACTGCCAAGATCTGCTGGTACGGGAGCAATGACCCCGAAGTTATGAGGCCGCGGGCGCGCAGCGCAAGACACTCCGTCTTACCGCATCCCGCGGGTGCAACGATGCACAATGAGGGGTGCTTACTGGCTGCTATCTGCTCGAATGATCCGGATGGCTCCAAGGCGCTCATTGCTTTACTACCCTCAGAAGCCGAGTGATGCTCGCAACATGAATCGTTGGATCGCGTTCGATAATGCCGGCAGCCACGATAGCAGCCAGGGTCTTGTTTCCCCCGCCGCAAAATGCGCTTACTGCATCAGCTTCAGCCTTTGTGTCGGTTTGAGGCTCGGGACAGTTCTTCATCTTGTTTTTCGAAAAGAGCCCCGACGCGTTAAGGGCGCCCCATAGCCTCTTTGGCCCAATCGCTCTCACGTACTCGCTCTCGAGATCTTTCCTGCTGATGAATACACCCTTACTCTCGAGGTCTGATGCAGGAAGACCGAAAGCTTTTGCAACCCTTTGCTCCATGTCCTCATCCAGGAGAAACAGGATCGGTATGTCGAACCCCTCTCCCCCGAACACGTCGAGAACCTGCTGATAGTTGTCTCCACCGCCCATTTCGACGATGGAGATGCCCCTTCTGTCAAAGTCGACGCCTTGGGCCTTGGCGGCTGCATTTAGGACATCGCGATCCGATGGCCCCTCAACTGCAATGATTTGTGTAGAGGTCATCGGCTCGAGTTGGCTTGAGGCCCACATCCTGGCAGCAGTCTTTTCCTTGCCCTTCAGGAACCCCCTCTTAGGCTGGGACAGGGAGCCGTCGTCATGGAACACAACGATTGACTCGGGCTCGAACGCGCCAATCACGTGTTGTGAGTGCGTTGCGAGTATCAGCTGGCACGGAGATGCGGCGAGCACTTTAACAAGATTTCGCTGGCTGGACGGATGGAGATGGGCTTCAGGCTCGTCAACCGCGAGGATGCCGGTTCCAGCGTTGCGCATGGCATAAAGAGCAATGGCAAGCATGGCCCTCGCGCCATCAGACTGTCGGGCCACCGAGCGCTCTGAAGAGCCCTCCCGCATCATGAGGCGGATACCAGAAAGAGGGTTGACGCCAAAATCCTCCGAAGGCGAGAACCGCAGATTGTTACCGTCGACCTCATTCCTGAGGATGGGAGATATGTTCTCGGCAAGCTGATCCTTAGCCTTTGTAAGCGTCTCCGAGTCATCCAAAGCGGACTGAAAGCTGTCTCTGACCCCCTCAAAGAGCGCAATATCGCTACCTAGGTCTATCCCCTCAAGCGTGTCACTCAGTATCGACTTTCTGTCTTCCCTGATGTCGCGGTTGTAGCCCGATGCGCCAAGAAGCGACCACGAGATTAACTCGAGCTGCTCTCTGCTGACCCGTGCCCCATCTCCGCAGTCCGGGAAGTACCGCGTAGCATCCACGTCATCACTGCCTGCAACTGTAGCCTCGAGCCTGATTCGCAGTATTTGACGGTCCATGCCATTAACTTGCTCGACTTGAATCGGGTCACAGAAGAGGGCTTTCTCCTCATTGGTGAACCCTTCGAATGCGGCTTCGATGACAAGGGGTTCGCCAGGATTGCGGAAGTCCTCCTCTCCCAGCTCAATCCGCATGGACCTGCTTGACGGCCTCAGGAGGAGATCGAGGCACCTGAGCAGCGATGACTTCCCTGAATTGTTTTGGCCAATCAGAATGAGGTGCCCTCTGACCTCTAACTCCTCGATGTCTTTGAGCCGGCTATGGTTTCGGATGGCGATCGAGACGATTCTCATCTTGTTCCTCGCTTCTGCGATTCGGCCATCTATTCAATCAGCTGGTCTTTTCAATGCAGCCGAATCTGAAGATTTCTGGTTTCTGTTTCTTGCCTCCCAATATGAAGGCTCACTTCGTCACCGGAGGCATCTCGAATGACAGCTCGTCTTGGTCGATGCCACAGTCGTCGAAGACCCTCCTCAGCAGTTCGATCTTCCACGAGGTGCTAGATGACGTCCTCGCATAGAGCCCGTCCGCAATCTTCGAGAAGTAGTGCTGCTCGTGGTCGCTGAACGAGCTCGCGGGCCATCCATCCTGCTCGAGGTAGCGGAAGAGCGTGGCGGAGTCCAGCTCGAACACCTGCCGGAGGACGGACTCCTCCATCTCGTTCCACTGCTTTGTCGGGTATCGCACCCCAAGGAAGGTGAACGCCGAGATCCTCCGTCCGGTGAAGTCGAAGTCATCACCGAGGGTCTGTACGTCGGGTATCACCTCGCGTGGGATGTATGAGGTCGTCGGCATCGGCCATAGCTCGAGCAGCCTCTTGGCAAGCCGCCGCTCGCGCTGCTTCAGCTGGTCCTCCCCCCAGGTATCCTGCTGGGCAATCCACTTGCTGACCCTGAAGCCGCTGTCCGAGAACCCGTCCTTCATGTCCCTCTTGGTGGCGAAGTCTCGGTTGCTGTACTCGCTGTTGTACGCCGTGATCGTCAGGTTCGCCAGGCAGTTGAGCCACTCCCCGTGGATCCTCTCCCAGTCGGTGCCGAGGGAAGCCTTCCAGGAATCGCTGAGCGTCTGGGGCATGACGTGCTCGACGCTGTAGGTGTCGTCCTGCAGGCGCGCCACCACGCTCACTCGCTCGTCGCTGTCGCCGTTCTCCAGCCGGTCGTAGAGGTACAGCTTCCTGTTCTGGATCGCGTACCAGTCCCTTTCGTGCAGCGAGGCGACGAACTCGTGGTCGTCAGGGAATCTGCCCTTGCCGCCCTTGTGCGTGATCACGTAGGTAAGCGCGTCGAGATAGGAGGCCCCTTCCCTGACTCCCTTCAGCGCGTCCTGGTGGAGGGTCTCGAAGATCTTGTTGAGCGCGTTGGTCGGCTCGCCGCACGCCCACCGCCTGAACAGGTAGGACTCCACGATCTTGAGGACGGACGCCGTGTCACCGTCGCCGATCGTGCCGCGCTCGCGGTACTCGAGGAGGTTCAGCAGGAACGGGTAGATGACGCTCATGTCCATTATGGAGAGGCGCCTGAGGACCCTGTCGAGGTCGGCGTGGCCGGTCGTTGGCCTCGCGAGCGCGCTGTAGTGGCGCGAGTACCTGAGCATCTTCTCCAGGAGGGACTTAGTGTCTATGACCCCGGGGGCGGCGCCATCCTGGTGGTACGCGCCCTCCGCGTACTTGCGGAACGCTGGGTAGACGTTGCGCATGGCGGGGGTCTTGCCGTCCATGGCGGCGAGGTAGAACCTCACGAAGTCGCTCACCTGGTACTTGGTGTTCTCTTCGATGACGTTCCAGTAGTCCTCGTAGTAGTCCTCCTGCACGTCCTGGGTCAGGTTCATGAGGATGAAGTTCCTGATCTTGTCGCCCTCGCTGAGGTCGAGGCCGGTGGAGTTCAGGCTCTCGAAGATGAGCTGGGCGTCGTCGCCGTAGTCGAGGGTGATGTCGATGACCTGGAGGCGCTGCAGGGCCTCGTAGAGCTCGTCGGCGGAGATGCGCATCTTGCTTATGCGGTCGAGGAAGTAGGTGTAGTTCTGGGTGACGTTCGAGCCCTTGATCAGCTTGTCGTCGTCGCCCGAGAGCACGGCGGCGAACGCGTTGCTGTCGTTCTTCACGAGCTTGAGGCGCAGCTTCTGGTCCTTAACGTGCTTACGGTCGACGAGGTAGTAGTCGTCGATGTCACCCGCGAGGTCGTCGTCCTCAGATTTCACGATCCCCGCCTCGAGCTGGTGCTTGAGCGCCGCGAAGAGCAGGAACACCGTGGTTATGCGCTGCTGGCCGTCGATGACGACCCTCTCGTTCCTCGGCGTCTGCGAGACGATGCTTCCGAAGAAGTGCTCGGGCCTGTCCGCGAGGATGACGTCCTCGAGGTCGTCGAAGAGCCTGCCGCACTGCTCGGTCTTCCAGTCGTAGTTGCGCTGGTAGACGGGTATGACGAACCTCGTCTTCTTGCCCTCGATGAGGTAGGTCAGCTGCTGTTTGTGTCCGTCCATGCGATGCTCCTAAGTGGGTGTTCACGTCGTTCTACTGGAGGTCGAGTGCCTTCTTCGCCGCCGCCACGGCGTCCCCGTCCGGATAGAAGTCGGGACTCACGCTGCCCATGAGCTCGGCGGGCACCGTCTGCAGGCCCTGGATGCAGCCGAGCGGCAGCAGGACCTTCCTGGCGCCGGCGGCCTTGGCCACGCGGAAGATGGCCTCCAGGTCGCGCACCTCGTCCATCGTCCCCGAGAGGCGGATCGCCCCGGGTATCGCGAGCGACGGCGCAACGGGCCGGTTGCACGCGGCGGAGCACAGACCCACGAACTCGGCAAGCGAGACCTCGTCCGAGGGTCCCTTTCCCTGCAGGTCGTTGTAGAAGAGAAGGTAGTCCTTGGTCTCCCTGCGCATGCCGGCGGCCACCCTTGCGGCGTTGCCCTCGAAGTAGCGGAAGGCGGCGTCCATGCTCTCGCGCACGGCACGCGAGTTGCCGATGCCCTCGGTCCTGAAGCCGAAGTCGCCCGCCACGGCCTTGTTCTCGAGCTTGTACACTCCCCAGTCGCCGCCCGGCGCCCTGCCGATGCCGAAGACGTGGCCCGGCAGAGGCGACCCCTCTGGGATGAGCGTCCCCTCGGACTGCTCGGGCACGCCCACCACCTGCGCGACCGACGGGTTCTCCACGTCCACGTATCCCAGGTTGACGTCGATGAACTCCACGCCCGCCATGGTCTTGAGCTGCTCCTTGACGCGGCGCCTGCCCTCGATGGCGTAGCGCAGGATCGCCTCCGCCTCGTCGCGCGTCATCTCCCCCTCGGGGAAGAGCAGCTTCGCCAGCCCCGAGA
>Ga0256406_1004229_pt1 | contig 16759 bp, 12 predicted proteins | sample RumenRJG_03DNA_FD_185986 | JGI IMG/M metagenome (GOLD analysis project Ga0256406, IMG submission 185986) | Bovine rumen microbial communities from Lethbridge, Alberta, Canada - RJG_03 | ecosystem: Host-associated > Mammals > Digestive system > Stomach > Rumen | place: Canada: Alberta | collected... | reverse complement strand
TTCACTCGCTCGACGTTGCACGTCGGCTCAGACAAGAAAAACCGCGTCTCGTAAGAAACGCGGTTTTGTGTTTTCAGAAGAGGATTACAAGCCGAACTTCTTAATCGCAGCCCAACGATCTTGCGCGTACTTCTCGCATTTCGTGAGGAGTTCTTCCGCATGTTCGGGGTTCACGACTGGAAGTTGCGAGAAACGAGTCTCGTGCATCAAGAAGTCGCGGAACTTCGTCCAATCCGGTTCTTTGCAGTCAATCTGGAGACCCGGTTTGCCTTCCGCCACCAAGCGTGGATCATAACGGAACGTGGTGAAGTAACCGCATTCGACGGCCTTCTTTTCTTCCGAGATCGAGTTCACCAAGCCACCTTTGATATGTTGTTCGGCGCATGGGCAGTAGCAGATGACAAGCGATGGACCATTGTAGGATTCCGCTTCTTTGAGCGCTTTAATGGCCGCCATCGGGTTCGCCCCAAGAGCGATCTGTGCCACATAGACGTGTCCATAGGACATGGCCATGAGAGCAAGGTTCTTTTTGGCTTCCTTCTTGCCAGAAGCCGTGAACTTATTGATAGAGCCAGTTTGCGAGGACTTCGAAGCTTGGCCGCCGGTGTTCGAATAAACTTCGGTGTCTAAGACTAAGACGTTCACATCGGCTTCATTGGCTAAGACGTGATCAAGTCCGCCGTAACCAATATCGTAAGACCAGCCATCACCGCCGACGATCCAGACCGATTTCTCGATGAGGTCACGTTCATAGTGTTTGAGTTCTTTGACCGCTTCGTCTTTCGAGGCAGCAACGGCTTTCACAAGCACTGGAACGATTTCACGTTCGGCAGCACGATCTTTCTTGCTTAACGCATCCAAGTATTGCTTGGCCGCGTCTTTGACGTCTTCTTCGACAGCATCAGAAGCAATGGCCGCATTCAAGATACGGACGATTTGCGTCATCTTGTAGTCGTTGGCGATCCGCATGCCGAAGCCATATTCGGCATTATCTTCGAATAAGGAGTTCGCCCAAGCGACACCTTCGCCATTCTTGTCTTTGACGAATGGGGTGAGCGGGGTCGAGCCGCAATAAATTGAAGAGCAGCCAGTGGCGTTGGCAATCAAGAGGTCATGGCCGAAGAGTTGCGAGAGCAAGCGATAGTACGGCGCTTCACCGCAACCGGCACAAGCACCAGAGACTTCCATATAGGGGCGTAAGAAACCAACACCTTTGACGGTATTCGTTGGGAAGATGTCCGTCTTCGCGCTCACGTGGTAATAGCAATAATCCGCAGCGACTTGTTCCGCGAATTGCGATTTCGCTTCTTTCATGACCAACGCATAGTGGTCATTGCCAAGCCGTTTCGCTGCTTGATTCGCCATACATTCCGAAGCGCAAAGGCCGCAACCGATGCAATCTTCCGTGGCAACCGAGATCCGGAACTTGAGGCCAGCTGCTTTCGGCGATCCGACGGCCGGTTTCACCGCATTCTTGACGATGTCAGGTGCTTTGGCGAGTTCGTCTTCGTTTAAGAGATAAGGACGGATGGTCGCATGTGGGCAGACAAACGAGCATTGGTTGCATTCAATGCAGTATTGCGGGTTCCAGACAGGAACACGGTCCGCAATGGCGCGTTTTTGCCGGAACGTGATGTTTTCTTCCATCGTGCCGTCGGGTAATTCGAATTTTAAGAATTCCGAGGTCGGGAGCTCATCGCCATCCAAGCGATCGATCGTGCCAACGTATTCGTCGAAATATTGATCACCAGTATCTTCGAGCACTTTCGTGGTCGGGAGATTGATCCAGGCTGGATCTACCGGGACTTGACGAAGGCCTTGTGCACCGGTATCGATGGCGCGGTAGTTCATTTCCACGACATCCATACCTTTCTTTTCGTAGGTCTTCTTCGCGAACTTCTTCATCCACTCTTCCGCTTGTTCATAAGGCATGATTTGCGGGTTCAGTTTGAAGAAGGCAGCTTGTAATGTGGTATTCGTGTGACGGCCCATGCCGGCTTCAGCCGCGAGTTTATTCGCGTCGATGGCATAGAACTTCACGTGTTTCTCGGCCAAAAGATGTTTCATGCGGTTTGGCATGGCTTTCGCGAGTTGCTCATCACTCATATCGGTGTTGAGTAAGAACGTGCCGCCATCTTTTAAGTTCGAGATGATATCAAACTTCAAGATATACGTATCCAAGGAGCAGGAGATAAAGTCTGCGTTCTTGACGTAGTATTCAGAATGAATCGGCTTCTTCCCGAAACGGAGGTGCGAACGAGTTGTACCACCGGCTTTACGGGAGTCATATTGGAAGTAAGCTTGGGCGTATTGTCCTGTCGCATCGCCGATGATCTTAATCGAGCTCTTGTTGGCAGAAACGGTACCATCACTACCAAGGCCATAGAATAAGCAAGAGGTATAGTCTTGTTTGATCTTGAACGATTCATCGGTCGGAATCGAAAGATGCGTCACATCATCGTTGATGCCAACGGTGAAGCCAGTCCAGTTCTTTTTGGCATTCAAGAAGTCATAAACCGACTTGATGTCTTTCGGCTGGGTATCTTTCGAAGAAAGGCCATAACGTCCGCCTAAGATTTGTTCGAAATGACGGCCTTCGTGATACATGGCCGCGACCACATCGAGATAGAGCGGTTCGCCTTCGGCGCCGTTTTCTTTCGTCCGGTCAAGAACAGCAATCTTCTTCACGGAGGCTGGGATCGCTTCCGAAAGCAATTTGCTCGAGAATGGGCGATAAAGATGGACTTTCACCAAACCGACATGTTCGCCAGCCGCATTCAAAGCATCGACGACTTCGCCGGCGGTTTCGGTCACAGAGCCCATCGCGATGATCACGCGGTCGGCATTCGGATCGCCATAGTACACGAATGGAGCATACGGACGGCCCGTAAGACGGGTCGCTTCTTGGAAGTACTTTTCCGCAACAGGAAGAATCGCATCCCAGTGCGTGTTTTGTGCTTCACGCGCTTGGAAGTAGATATCATCGTTTTCCGCACCGCCACGCGTCACAGCGTGGGTGTGTGGGTTCAAAGCGCGAGCACGGAACGCTTCGACTTTGTCCATCGGGACGAGTTTCTTCCATTCTTCTTTATCCACGAATTCCACGTTTTGGACTTCGTGCGAAGTACGGAAGCCATCAAAGAAATGCATGACCGGGGTCGAAGCATCAATGGCCACCAAGTGAGCCACCGGGGCCAAATCGGCGATTTCCTGGACAGAACCAGAGCAAATCATCGTGACACCAGTTTGGCGGCAGGCATAGATATCGGCTTGGTCGCCAAAGATCGAAAGGGCGCGCGTTGCCAAAGAACGGGCAGCGACGTGAAGAACGGCTGGCAATAATTCACCGCACCACTTATAGAGGTTCGGGATCATGAGCAACAACCCTTGCGAAGCGGTGTAAGTCGTTGCTAAAGCGCCACCTTGTAATGCGCCGTGAACGGCACCTGAAGCACCGGCTTCAGACTCCATTTCAACGACTTTGACGGGGGAACCAAAGAAGTTCTTTTCTCCTTTGGAGGCCATGACATCCACATTCTCGGCCATCGGAGACGATGGGGTGATGGGATAAATTGCCGCTACTTCAGTGAAGTAGTAGCTTTCCATGGAGGCGGCGGTGTTGCCATCCACAGACTTAAATGTCTTTTTGATTTCAGGCATGTGTATTGAAATCTCTCCTTATACGTCTCAAGTATAGGAGTTTTTTTAAGGAAGTAACAAACCTTTTTTAAGGAACAAAATACCGCTTTGCCAAGAATCGTCAATGATTACTTTTGTGATGAAAGAACCAAACGAGGAAACCAGCCACGCCAAGAAGGACGACAATACCGACGGCAACGAGAATGGGCCAGACTTGGAATCCATTGTTTGATATATTGTTTACACTGCTAGAACTATTGCTAAAAGAAGAGACGACTTCGCTGGAATCGCTGGACGAAGGAAGCGAACTCGAGGATGGTTCTTCAGGTTCAGGGCGGGTTCCATCCCCCTGGAAATCCCAGGCGGCATTCTGCTGGAGTAACGTTTGATAACGGGTTTGGGCGCTTTGTAAGGTGCCATCATCTTGATGTGCCTGGTAATAATCAATGGATTCTTTGGTCATAGCAAGATATTCATCGCCGCAATGAATCCAGGTTTCTTGGTCATAAGATGTCGTTTGGGTTAAGAAATAATCGGCCCAGGCGCGAGCTTGTTCTTCCGCGGTGAAGGCAGGGCCGCTTCCTTCTTGGCACACAATCGTAATCGACTGGATTTGAATTCGTTTCTTGCCACCATCGTTTGAAATGGTGATGACGTTGCCTTCCACGGTTTCGGGGAAGTCAAAAACCATTTCGGTTAAGCTATCCTCCATGACGTGAGATTGACTGACATCACCAACTTCACAGGTGATGGTCGGCGTTTCGGAGTTATAGGAAGCAACATGAAGCTTCACCTGACGAATGACTTGGGTTTCAGAAGACGTTAAGGTGATGCTTCCGGCATTTTTCGAAGAACCGAGATTCACAAAATCCCCGGTACTGCTGGTATTGATGCCTGAAGAGGAGTTACTGCCAGACCAGGAATCATCAGAGGCGGTATAAGTCACTTTCCCACCTTCCGTATGGGGTTGGATCGTAACTTCTTTCGTGACGGCTACTTTTCCGGGATCTGCCCCGACATTTGTGACATTCGCGAGGAAATTAGCTGTCTTTCCTTGATAAGTGACAGTTAAAGTTTGAGAACCTAAGACTTTATTGTTAGGTATTGGCAATGTTACCAAAGCAGTAATGTCTTTGCTTGTTCCATCCGTATAGTCGGCATAAACCTTTACTTCTCCGCTTGACTTGCCGCCAAAAGGAATCTTCCAAGAGCCATCAACATGAATGGCTTCTAAAGTAGCAACTTCGGAAGAACTGCTGCTCGAGGAGGAACTACTGTTACTTGAGGAAGAGCTGCTGCTAGAAGAATCGCCTCCCGTATTGTTGCCCCAAATCTTTTCGACAGCTTCGGGGTGATCGATAAAGGGATTGCGGTTTTTTTGAAAGGAATATACCGCGTTATTGCGGTCAATTTCTTTTTGGGATACTGGATCTTGGGCAGACCATTTGAGATAAACCGCAAGATAGGCATCGTTAAGTCCTAAGGCACTGGAATAGTTAAACGGTGCATAACTGCCCCAGTTTCTCGACTTCATTTCGTTTTGATAACAAGTAACAAAATAAAAATAGGTACGCGCGAAGTCTCCTTTGTATTCGTCCGCGACTTCACATACGGTACCCGAAATTCCGGCATCAGAACTCGTGCCGATTTTAACGAAATTATTGTGGGAAGCCCAGGTAACACTTCCGACATCGGCATGGGGATACGTTCCTCTTCGATTGTTCACATAACCATCGGTTGGATACACATGGAAGGCATCGGCCTTCATCGGGGATGCTTCATTGAATACGGATTGAGGGATGGTGTGTTCGCGGTTATAGGAATCGCCTTCTTGTTTGTAGCTCGCCCCTTGGGCAGAGCCGCCCGGCGCATAATTCGTATTGTCGGAGTACATGTCCCAGATACATCCGTCAGAACGAACGTCGGATGTCTTATAAACATTCCAAAGTCCGCTATAGCCAACATTGGTATGAGAATGGATAAGATTACAAAGCGCTGTCTTTAATGTGGCTCCGCTTTGTGACCAGTTAATGGAAGCATAGTAATCATCGGACGTTGCTTGAACTTCTGCTGGATGCGAAGAAAAGAGGGTACTTCCGAAAGAAAGTCCCACGGCAGATAAGATGAGGGGAAGCAAGCGCCAATGTTTCATCCGTTCTTCGATTTCTTTTTCCGTTTGGCGATTTCGCGTTTGACCAACGCTTGTAACACGTGTAAATCGTGGTCAGATAACGTGGCGGCAGGAGAAATGAGTCCACCTGCTCCTGTCATCTTTTGATAAACAAAGTCACCAACCGAGCGATATTCTTGTAATTCTTTCTTCCGCACGACTTGACGAGGTGGGTTTGCTAAGCGTTTTTCTTCGTTGTGTTGATCGATTTCTGCTAAGTAAGATTCAATGTCTGGCAAAAGATCCATCATGTTTAACGAAGGATCCATCCGTACCATCGGATTGAAATAAACCAAATCATCGGCCAAAACGTCGGCATATAAACCCACCCAACGCGACAACATGTCTAACGTGACATACTTCTTCTGCTTCCGCGTCAAAACGGCTTTCACACGCCGTAACCGAGAAATCGATGGTTTGTTCTCTTTTTCCATATCTACTTAATATCATACGAGCCAAACCGAGGCAAAAGAAATCCCAAATCACAAAAAAATCCTTAGAATGGGATATGTTTTTAGAGCGTTTTGTAACGAAAGTTCTCAAAAAGCAAAGAAAAAGACCTGTACGAACCAGGCCTTACGAGATGTTGCTTAGCATAAGCACCATCTTTCTTGTGAATTGGTGATCCCTGAGGGACTCGAACCCGCGACCCGCTGATTAAGAGTCAGCTGCTCTACCAACTGAGCTAAGGGACCAGCGCGAATTATCTTAACGCAAGAAACAAGCACCTGCAAGAAGTGAAGCGAACTTTTGCAAGAAAAAATCGTCATTTTATGGGTCAAGGTGTGGAGAATCATAAAAAACGACAAACTTGGCACGGATATTTATCCGTGTGGGTTGCAATGCGCCGATAATATTTTCTAAAATTTGGGCATGCACAAACAATTACTGCCCCTTTTGCCATCGAAACGGGGCAGGTATGGACTCTCGAAGGGAATTGCTTCCTTGGGAACCATTCTCTTTGCTGCCTCTTGACTTGGGGTAGCGCGCCAAAATGGGCACCGAAGGACTCTCTTTCGGAACAGGGCGAGAAAGATTATCAAACGTGGCTCGAAAAGGTCTTCTTGCCTCTTTATTCGGCCATGTTAGGTCATGCCGAGTCACACGAGTTGACCTACACGACTTCGGATGGTCAAACCTTGGATTATGCCGCCTTAAAAAAGACGTTAGATCAGAATAACAAGTTGGTTCAGGATCTAGCCGTTTCATCCGCACTCATTGCCGAAGCCATTGCCTTGGTGTTTTATTATTGGGTGCTACCGCTTTGCCTACCGCACCGCAAAACGCTAGGAAGGCTCTTTTTACGGCAATCACGCGTAAGCTTGGAAGGATTATCCATCTTGCCAAGAAAACGGCTCTGGGCACCGTTTTTGTCTTCTGTCTTCGCTTCTTCGTGGGTACTCTTCTTATTGCCTTGGCCTATTGTTTCTTTTAATGCATTGTTCGGATTGCCATGGTTACTTGAAATATCGGCATTGTCCTTGTTATATGCATTAGTCAGTTTTGCTTTTATCTTAGCTGATCCCTTTGGCCGTTCCCTTAGCGATCGGAGTACCTTAACCTTATTAATCCGTGACGATGACTTAGACGCGGTCTACGCGAAGAAAGGATATCAATGACAGACGTATATGATGTCGTAACAAAAGAGAAAAAAGATACGAAGACCGAAATCCATTATCAAATGCCGCGGTTTCATCGTCGGGTTTTTGCCAAGTTATTGGATTTGATTTTCTTTCTCTTATGTTTCGGGCTTTGTTTCCTCGCGAGTCGCGAAATCGTGACAACAAGCGCTGGCTACCAAAAAGAAGAAGAGACTTATCTTGCCATTCAACAAGATTCTGGCCTCTATAAAACAAAAGAGGACGGAACCGTAGTCGATGTCGTGACGTACTGGAAGGGACGGCAATTTAGTGGCAGTGAGCGTAAGAACGGTGCCGTGCAGGCGATTGATACGTTCTTCACTTATGCCGAAAATAAAGTAGATTCGACGACTTATCAAACGATGGTCGAGAATTATCGCACCTATCGTTTGACGTTAAAGGATGCGAATGAGACGGCATACTTCATCACAGATTCAAATGATAAAGTCATCGAAAATCCCGACTTGAACGCGAATGACCAAACGTATTTTGAAGTGGCGTATGCCCCGTATATCGATGATACGTTACAAGGTTATCTTTTAACCAAGATACCAGGTTATTTAGAATTACAAAAATACGAATCTCAGACGTTAATCTGGGCAGAGATTGTGCCAGCTTATGCCATCGCAGGGTTTTTCATCTACTTCTTGCCACCGCTTTGTTTCCGCCGGAGTCACTACACGTTTGGGCGTGGCTTATACCATATTGGGATTGCAGGCCCAGACTTATTAAGTGTTCGTCCTGGAAGAATGATCATAAGACAATGCATCGTCTATTTTGCGTTGGTGATAGGTTCCTTGTTCTTGCTTGGCGTTCCGTTAGTCCTCTCTTTCTCCTTAATGGCGTTCTCCAAAAAGAAACAAGACTTCCCGGATTACATGCTGAATTGCCACGAAGTGGACTTAAGTCGTGATAAGCTTTATCTCAGTTTTGAAGAAATCCGCATGAGTCAAATCTCCGTGGATAAAAAAGGACCGGATTTTCATGTAAATTATCCTGAATAGCGAAAAAATGTAGCCTTTTCATGCTATTTTTATGCAAACGTAAAGATTCCTCATTGCAAAGCGAACAAAATGTGATTGAATAAAAAGTGTTATCGAAAACGTAGAAATTCGTTTTAGGAGATGCCTATGTTACTTTCTAAAGGCCAAGCCTTGCTCTTCATCTACGAAAGATTTGCCAAAGAAAAACGGGTGACAAAAGCTGGCATTCAAGATATCTGCCAGATCAGCAGCATCACGTTTAAGCGTTATGTCGGTGAGATCCGTGGCTACTACGCTCAAGTTCATCCCGATTATGAAATCATATACGACCGGAAAAAAGACTGCTATTTAGTGCAAAAAAAATCAAAAGAACAATAACCCCATCGAAGAATAAAAAAGAAAAGTCCTCTTTCCTATTTTTTTCTAGGAGAGAGGACATCTTTTTATTCTTTGATACCGCCCGTCTTAGGAGGATTTTTCGGTTCTTCGTTAGAAACAGGTTCTTCCTCGTCATCTTTATGCAAGGATACCGGCGAATCGTTTGAGGCTTGTTCGGCGGCTAAACGCGCGGCTTCTTCATCTTTTTGCTTTTCAAACTCATCAAACGAAGTCATGTTCGCGGCTTCTTCACGGTTCTTATTGATGGTAGACAAATCAAGAATCTCAGGGCCTGCGGCTGCTTCGTTCTCCGCTTCTTCTGCTTGTTCTTTCGCCCGAATCTTGGCCATATATTCTTCGCGTTCTTCGTAGTTCTTAAACATCGGAGAATCTTTGGTGACCACCAAGGAACGGAATGGCAAGTCATGTAAGGCAAAGCCACGTTTTCCAAAGGCTAACACAGCAAAGTCAATCATCGCGAATAACGCATAGATGATGAAACTGATATTCGAATTCGGGAAAAGCAATAAAGAGAACTCCACCGTGACGAATAATTGCCGTAGTAACCGTTTCCACCAGGGGAGCAATACCCCATCATCTTGGGTTAGGGAGAAACGGAAAATGAGTTTTCCAATCGTTTTTCCTTTTGGATGGCATAACGGGATGAGGAGTAAGAAGATGACATTAAACGGCAAATACGCGACCAAGGAACATTCCCAAGATAACATATTCATAGAACGATAATTCTCGATGAAATACGTTTGATTCGAGTCATTTTGCCCTTCCATAAAGAGAACGGCGGAATAATAGACCCCGGCATAGGACGTATTGTTCTCCACACGTAAGAAATAATCGCGTAAGGAAGTGATCGCCGTCGTCTTCTCCGTTTCATCGCTCGAAGCAAGCTTTGCGACATACGTATCGGTTAGCACGGGTTTTGCCGCAAAATCCACGGCAGTTCCGTCTTCCGTTAAGGCATAACGGAAATAAGGTTGAGAAGCATCGCTAGAAGCTAACGTCGCTAAATTCGTGGGATCGGTATTTTTCGCTTCGGGAAGCAACAACACCTTCGTATCAAAGTAAGTCTTATAGTCATCAACCGTGTATTTCGTGCCATCCGCATTCGTGAATGGGGTAGCCCGTTCATCCGTTGGTAAGAAGACGGTGTAATAATGCCATACGGCATCGAAGTAGGCTTCGTAACCAGGACGGCCGTCGTTCGTCGGATTGCTAAATACCCTGGCAGAAGAATTGGCTAAGCCATCGGCAGAATAACCAAATAAGGTGATATTTGAATAACTGCCATCATCGTTCACGGTATAGGCAACTAATCCCGTGTCTGCGGCATAGCGATAGGCATTGTTTTGTGCTTGCTTGCCCCCGATTGCATCATAGAGATAAGTCCCCGTGACAAAGCGGTTCAGTAAGAATCCTAAAACAAAGCAAAGGATGACGTCGATTAAATACGCAAAGATGCGTTTTCCTAAAGAGGCAGGAACCGTAATCTGCTCTTCTTCTTTTTTCTGTGTTTCCATATGTATCAATATTACGGAAGTTAAGGAAAAAGGCAAACGAAATGTGCAAAACGAAAAGGCTCCCCCTGACGGGAGAGCCCATGATGTTCACCAATTAGTGAAGAATGTCAGTAACCTGTCCGGAACCGACGGTCTTGCCGCCTTCACGGATAGAGAACTTCGTGCCCGCTTCCATAGCGATCGGGTGGATCAATTGGACGGTGAAGGTCACGTGGTCACCAGGCATAACCATTTCGACATCGGCTGGTAAGTCAATCGTGCCAGTGATATCGGTGGTACGGAAGAAGAATTGTGGACGATAGCCAGTTAAGAAACCAGTATGACGGCCGCCTTCGTCTTTCGTCAAAATATAGACGGTAGCGGTGAATTTGTCATGCGGAACGATGCTTCCGGGTTTGGCAAGGACTTGGCCACGTTCGACTTGGTCGTGGGTGATACCACGGAGCAAGGCGCCGATGTTGTCGCCAGCCTCAGCATAATCCAAGGTCTTGCGGAACATTTCGAGGCCCGTGACAACGGTCTTTTGCGTTGGACGGATACCAACGATTTCGGCTTCGTCGTTCATCTTGATGATGCCACGTTCGACACGGCCAGTGACGACGGTGCCACGGCCAGAGATGGTCATGACGTCTTCGATTGGCATCAAGAATGGCTTGTCATCAGAACGGACTGGATCAGGGATATAGGTATCCATGGTGTGGAGCAATTCTAAGATGCAAGCAGCATCCGGATCTTTGGAGCTCTTGACTTGGCCCGCTTTGAAGGCAGAGCCACGGATGACGGGGAGCGTATCGCCAGGGAATCCATACTTGGAGAGTAAGTCACGGACATCCATTTCGACTAAGTCGATGAGTTCTGGGTCATCGACCATATCGCATTTGTTGAGGAAGACGATGATGTAAGGAACGCCGACCTGACGAGCAAGTAAGACGTGCTCACGGGTTTGCGGCATAACGCCATCAGCAGCAGAGACAACCAAGATAGCGGCATCCATTTGGGCGGCGCCGGTAATCATGTTCTTGATGTAGTCAGCGTGCCCGGGGCAGTCCACGTGGGCATAGTGACGAGTCTTGGTTTCATACTCCATGTGAGCGGAGTTAATGGTGATACCACGAGCTCTTTCTTCAGGCGTGGAGTCGACGCCGGCATAGCCAACGTCTGCGGCATTGCCTTCGACACCATTGGTTTCTTGACCAACGAGGTGGAGAACGTGCATGATCGCGGCGGTTAAGGTGGTCTTGCCGTGGTCGATGTGGCCGATGGTACCAACGTTCACGTGAACGCGGTCACGGTTGAATTTTTCTTTTGCCATTTTGTTTTTATTCCTCCAATAATGGTAGTTTCAAAGCGCTTTAAATTTTAGAACAACGGACGTGCTTTCGCAATACGTTTAGCGCTGAGACATATTGCTATTCGCAACGATCTGGTCTTGGATGAAGCGTGGGCATTCGCCATAGTGGTCGAAGGCCATCATGAAGTTGCCACGTCCTTGCGTTAACGAACGGAGGTCCGTGACGTAACCGAACATTTCGGCGAGCGGGACAAAGCAATCGATTTCCTTCGCGTTGCCGCGTTGGATTTCACCCGTGATTTCGCCACGACGGCGGCTGATATCACCGATGACGTCACCATAGTATTGTTCTGGAACGGTGACTTCGACTTTCATGATTGGTTCCAAGATGACGGGGTTGCACTTCTTGGCCGCTTCTTTGAGCGCTAACGAGGCAGCGATCTTATAAGCAGCTTCCGAAGAGTCGACTTCGTGGTAAGAACCATCGAAGAGGGTGCACTTGATATCGATGGCCGGATAGCCAGCGATGAGGCCACGTTGCATGGCTTCTTCCAAACCTTGTTGCGTCGGTTTGATGAATTCCTTCGGAACGGAACCGCCGACAACGGCATCGACGAACTCAAATCCTTTGCCAGGGTTCGGTTCGAAACGGATCCAAACGTCACCATATTGACCATGGCCGCCGGTCTGTTTGATGTAACGGCCTTCGGCTTCGCCTTTGGTGCGGATGGTTTCACGATAGTTGACTTGTGGTTTGCCAACGTTGACTTCCACGCCGAATTCACGACGCATACGTTCAATGAGAACATCGAGCTGAAGTTCGCCGACACCACCGATGATGGTTTGACCCGTTTCCGTATTGGTATGAGCTTTGAACGTCGGGTCTTCTTCGGCTAACTTTTGAAGGGCGTTATTCATCTTCTCCAAGTCCGCCTTGGTCTTCGGTTCGACCGCTTCTTCCAAAACGGGTTCTGGGAAGGTCAATTTTTCCAAGATGACCGGGAGCGATGGATCGGTTAACGTATCGCCAGTAGTCGTGTTCTTTAAGCCGACAACGGCGCCGATTTCACCAGCGTGTAAGACGGAGACGTCTTGACGATGGTTCGCGTGCATTAAGACCAAACGAGCAACACGTTCTTGTTTTCCGTTCGAGGAATTCAAGATGTAGGTGCCAGCCTTTAATTGACCTTGATAGACACGAACATAGGCCAAACGACCAATGAATGGATCCGTCGCAATCTTGAAGGCTAAGCCGACAAACGGAGCGTCGTCGGTGACTTGGCAAACATAGGGTTCGTCGTGAAGCAAACCTTTTTCACCAGGAATTTCAAGCGGAGAAGGTAAGTAGTCGATGACGGCATCAAGTAAGAGCTGAACGCCTTTGTTTTTGAAGGCAGTGCCGCAGAAGACCGGGAAGAATTTCGCGGTCAACGTGGCTTTACGCGCCACTTTCTTGATTTCTTCGACTGACGGTTCTTGACCATCCAAGACTTCCATCATGAGGTCATCGTCATAGTTGGCGAGGGCTTCGAGAAGTTTTTGGTGATATTCTTGGGCTTGATCTTTTAAATCGTCAGGGATTTCAATCTGTTTCGGGGCATCGTCTTTGTTGTCGCTGTAAAGCCAAGCTTTCATTTCGACAAGGTCAACTTCGCCTTTGAAACCGGATTCTTTGCCAATCGGGAGTTGGAAGGCGGCATACTTCACGCCGAGACGATCACGAAGGGTGTCTAAGCACATGAAGAAGTTCGCGCCGATTGCATCCATCTTGTTGCAGAAGACGATCCGAGGAACGCCATAGCGGTCAGCTTGGCGCCAAACGGTTTCGGTTTGTGGTTCAACGCCGTTCTTGGAATCGAGTACGGTAACCGCACCGTCCAAAACACGGAGCGAACGTTCGACTTCGACCGTGAAGTCCACGTGCCCGGGGGTATCGATGATATTGATACGATAGCCTTTCCAGAAGCAGGTGGTCGCGGAAGCGGTGATGGTAACACCACGTTCTTGCTCTTCTACCATCCAGTCCATGACGGCAGTGCCTTCATGAACTTCGCCGATCTTGTGGGTACGGCCGGTATAGTAGAGAATACGCTCTGTCGTTGTCGTTTTGCCGGCATCGATGTGCGCCATGATACCGATGTTGCGGGTGTGTGGAAGGTCGTAAGTTTCGCTTTCTACAATTTTGTTTTCGTCATTCGCCATACGGTATCCCCTTTATTACCATTTATAATGCGCGTAAGCCTTGTTGGCTTCAGCCATCTTATGGACGTCTTCCTTCTTCTTGACGGCGGCACCGGTGCCATTGGCGGCATCGATGATTTCGCCAGCCAACTTTTCTTCCATGGTCTTCTCCGAGCGGAGACGAGCATAGGTGACGAGCCAGCGGAGACCGAGCGTTTGTTTCCGTTCCGGGCTGACTTCGACTGGGACTTGGTAGTTCGCAGCGCCAATCCGGCGGACTTTGAGTTCGACTTCCGGCATGATGTTGTTCACCGCAGTGGCGAAGACATCAATGGCTGGTTTTTGCGTTTTGTTTTCGATGATCTTGAACGAGTTATAGATGATGGTTTGAGAGGTTCCTCTCTTGCCGTCATACATAACACGGTTAATCAAACGAGTGACGAGCTTGCTGTTATAAATCGGATCGGGCAAGACGTCGCGTTTTTCTGTTTTTCCTTTACGAGACATAATTCAATTCCTTTCCCGATTCTTTATTTGGCCGGCTGCGGCTTCTTTGTGCCGTATAAGCTCCGGCCTTGCCGACGGGCTTCGATACCCGCGCAATCTAACGTACCACGGATGATGTGGTAACGAACGCCTGGGAGGTCCTTCACACGGCCGCCACGAATCATGACGGTAGAGTGTTCCTGAAGGTTATGTCCTTCGCCGCCGATATAAGCGGTGACTTCGTATCCATTCGACAAACGGACACGGGCGTATTTCCGAAGAGCCGAGTTCGGTTTCTTCGGGGTCATGGTGCCAACACGGGTGCAAACACCGCGTTTTTGGGCACTGGCCTGGTTGGAAGTCGTTTTGGTTAAGGCGTTGTAACGATGGCCCAATGCTGGGGTCTTCGATTTCTTTACAGCGCTCTTGCGGCCAGAACGAACAAGCTGATTAATGGTAGGCATTGTGTTCCTTAACTCCTTCTACAAGTGCTCTAGACATGAAAAAAGCCTAAGCGCTTCTTCACGTGCAGGAATAACTATACGAGTCCGAAAAAACGTTGTCAACATCGAACTTATCACGATTTTGACACACACGGTTCGGTGGCTTTCACAGCATGCTTGATTTCGTATTTATTATTTCAAGTGCGAAGTTTGGTTTTGATGTTGCGTTTTGACCAAGGCGTCCCCATTCGCGACCACATGGTGCGGGATTGGTTTCCAGGTAATCCGCATAAATAGGCACAAAATCGAGATGGGAGCGCCGATCATATCGAAGAAAGGCCACAAGAAGAGATAACGGACCGTTTGCCCAACGGTGAAGTTCATGCGTTTCCATTCTTTGATGACGATTAAGATGCCGACAAAGAAATTGCCGACGTATTGGATGACCGTTAAGTTTAAAAGATAACTCCAGATGTTCTCCCAACCATCGACGGCAGTGCCAGAAGCGCCCGTGGCCCAAAGGATGGTGGTAATGAGTAGTTGCACAAACCCCATGATGAACGTGAATAAACCATAAGGGAACATCTCCCAGAAGAGGTCATACTTAGACCAGCCAGGATGACGAAGGAAAGAAAGCAATAGCCGTTGCCCAGGGAATAGCCAGACGGCCATGCCACCTTTGGCCCAACGGAGTCTTTGGCGAATGACGGTTCTAAACGTAGCCGGTTGTTCATCAAAGAACTGGGCGGCTTCGACATAGGTGATGCTGGGATAATGGATTACGCGCGCATCTACTTTAATAGATAAAGGCAAAGAGACCACTTCTCTTAATGCATCGTCTCCCCATGCATTTTTCGTTAAGGCGAGGGAATGACGCTTAACCCATTTCACCGGAAGCAAAAGTTCATTACGGTCCCCCACCACTGGTTTAAGGTAGGCAAGAATAGAACCATCTTGTCGCTTCAAGGAAATCTTTTTGGCTTTGCCGTTTGGGAATAAAGCAGCAAAGTCTTGTTTTGTTAAGATCAAAGAAAGCTTCGGATCTTCTGCCGCCATCCGAATGGTCATTTCGTTGTCTTCGGTAAGCATGGTGCAGTGCCACCCCTTCCGCAGCCAGGAACTACGGATACCCCAACCAGTGCCATTGATTTGGTGATTGCAATGGAATGTTGCACGCGCTCTGGCAGAAGCTAAAGGGGCACGATACATATTGAAAGCACCTAACGCGGTTAACCAGTTTTCGGACGGGTTTTTGATATTGCGATAACCCGTAGCGACATCGTATCCCGCTTGGAAGGCATCGTTCAGTCGATTTAAAAAGTCTTTGGCCATGACGTTGTCGCTGTCCATAAAGAGATAGGCATAATACGTTTCAATGCCTTGGGGTAAGTCATGATCTAACTGGCTAAATAACCACTGCATCGCATAGCCCTTTCGACATTTGGTCGTATCGTGCCGTTCATAAACAAGGCAACCTTTTTGTCGGGCAATCTCGGCTGTCTTGTCCGTCGGAGAACAGTTGTCGGCTAAAACAATGATGTCAATCTTCGTTTGGTCGTAGCTCAGTTCTCTTGTGGAATCGATAAGGTTCCCGATGACTTTCTCTTCGTTTCGGGCACAGAACACAAAACAATAACGTTTGTCTTGCGGCGCATCTTTAAAGCGGCGAGAATGACCGAACAAGCCAACGATTAAATAAACCGTACGATAGGCCAGCAAAATCCCAAAGACAGTCGTGATGGTCATAAAGACGCAATTGACGTAACCTTGTGGGTTCCCTTCTTGCATTAAGGTGATACCAAAAGAGGATAAAAACCAATTGCGTAGCCAATTCCAAAAATCCATGTGATAGAATTCTAAACGCTACCACTGAAAAATACCATAGACATCCCGTGATGAAAATTGACTTTTCCCCGTTACCTTCTTATTATGGAACGCATGGAAGAAACAACGTTATCCCCTGCAAAACCCGCCCCAATTCTTGGTAAGCATCCGTTCTTTTTCATCCAAGTG
>Ga0256406_1004224_pt1 | contig 16777 bp, 18 predicted proteins | sample RumenRJG_03DNA_FD_185986 | JGI IMG/M metagenome (GOLD analysis project Ga0256406, IMG submission 185986) | Bovine rumen microbial communities from Lethbridge, Alberta, Canada - RJG_03 | ecosystem: Host-associated > Mammals > Digestive system > Stomach > Rumen | place: Canada: Alberta | collected... | reverse complement strand
AAGCGTAATTGCTTTGCAAAATCCGTGATAACTCTTATAATGTTTCCGCGTTGCATCTGTAGTTCAGTGGCAGAACACTAGCTTCCCAAGCTAGTTATACGGGTTCGATTCCCGCCAGATGCTCCATCAGCAAATATAGGCTTGATACAAAGAAAATCGCGTATCAAGCCTTTTTTGTACTTAAAATGGCATTTTTTTCGCGACATTCTCAGCTTTTTGTGGTCAAATAACATTATATTTAGAATGCGATACAGGAGCGATTGGTTTGCCAGAATTCGACGAAAAAGAATTTGCTTATAAAGCGAGTAACAAGAAGCAACAAAAATTATATGACCATTATGTTGAGGCTTTTAAGCAAAAGCCTGCTTTTTTCTTGAGACTTAAAAAGAATGTTCTATCCAATGAAATGAAGCCAATTACTGCTCTTGTGTTTGAGCCCTCAAAAGAGATGCCATTCTGGAAACTATGCACGATTGGTGCTAGCGACTACCTAATGCCTGAACGTGATATTGGGTGGGGAAGAAAGGCAAATCAACGCAACGAATACATGATGCTTATCGATCCAGAAGTCGAAATCAGTCAGGAGAAAACGGAATGGTTATCGCTCAACTCATTGCTCTGGGCAACTGCTGAATACGCCTTTAATGCAAAAGAAAATATTACGGTTTCTGATACCATTGACATGCAAATAAAAGGCAAATACTGCGGGACTGTATTGTTATTACCAGAAATCTTTAAATCTCCAAGCATAGTGAAGTGCTTTGTTTCCAAACATAAATTCATAAGCATATTTCAAGTAATGCCAATAACGAGGGAGCTGCTCAGCAAAAAGTTAAAAAAAGGAACAAACGGTATTTATTGGCTTATGGAGCAGTTTTATACGCACGACGACGATTACAAACTGATATTGTCTAAACCGTTTGCAGTATTATAAAATAAGAGACAAGATGAGCACAAATAGCAATAAAATAAAAAGATACGAACGGCTCGCCGTAAACGAGCCGAAATACAATGTTTCTATCGGCGATTTATATGCCGATGACGGCGATTTTAAAACCGCAACGACGTACTATCAAAAAGCCATCGACAACGGCGTTTTGGCATATACTGCTCTTGGCGACACTTGGGGCAACCGCTCTCAATACAAAAAAGCGCTCGACGTTTATACGGAAGGCGCAAACAAAGGCGAAGCGGAGTGCTTTGCCCGTCTCGGATTTTGCTATGAAACTGGTTATGTAAAAACCGATATTCAAAAAGCAATCGAGTGTTACGCCAAAGCCTCCGATTTGGGTGTGGCGGCAGCGGCAAGATCTCTCGGGGATTTGTATTACTTCGATATGCCGATTTCCGAGATCGAAAACGTCAAAAACGCGCTGAAATACTACGAGCGTGATTTTGATCTTGGCGACGTTAAAATTGCAAAAAAGATAGGCTTTATCTACTTAAACAATGAAGAACTGAAAGACGTTTCCAAAGCCATAGAGTGGTACAAAAAGGGATTGAGCCTCGGCGACTACTCGGTTAATGTCGATTTGGCGTATGCATATCTGAGCGGCAGGTTTGTTCCGCAAGATCATGAAAAAGGCTTAAAATACCTTGCTGACGGCGTGAAATACAATGACCCGGACACCTTTTATTTTCTATCCCGCATATACGAAGAAGGCTTGTACGGAATAGAGCCCGATGAAAAAAAGCATCTTCATTATCTTAAAAAGGCCGCGAACCTTGGTCAGGACGACGCTCTGCTCGATTTGGGATATTACTATTACACAAAAGGCAAGTATGACGACGCGCTCGATTGTTTTGCGCAGTGCGATTTTGATTATGCCGGCGTTTATTGGTGCATGGCGACGATTTACGAAAATAAAAAAGCCGATTACGAAAATGCGCTGTTCTACTATCTGATGGCAATGAAAATGGACTTTCCGGACGCAATCGAACGAATAGCGGAAGCGTGTCTTGGCGACGAATTAGGACTCGAAAAGGACGAAGAAACCGCCCTGAAACTTTTCAAGCGAGCCGCAAAGCTCGGCAGTGCCGACGCACAATATAATCTCGGTATGGCGTATGCTTACGGGTATTACGGTGTGACCGTCGACAAAAAAACTGCCCTTCATTGGCTGAAAAAGAGCGCGAAAGGCAAAAATCCGTCGGCGTGCCTGCAAGTGGGGCTTTATTACTACTACACCGTCAAAACCGAAGCGGCTTATAAAAAAGCCTTTGATTTGTTTGTCGACGCATACAATCTCGGCGAGGACGAGGCGATTAACAATATCGGACTTTGCTATCTTCAAGGCCACGGCGTGAAAGAAGACAAAAGAGAAGCGGTTAGGTGTTTTAGGACTGCTGCTGAAAACTACAGTTCGGGTGTTGGGTATCACAATCTCGGAATCTGTTACGAAAACGGTGTCGGCGTGAGAAAAGATTATAAGAAAGCAATTGAAATGTACGAGAAAGCGGTAGAGAACGGCGAAAAAGCAGGACTCGAAGCGATTAAGCAACTCCGCTCAAAAATGAATGTTCATCAGGCTTAGTTATTTTGAATTGTGGTGGTATGCAATATAGCGAAGATGAGCATTCATTGCAAAATGGCTAGGAAATTACAACTTAAAACGAGATGAGACCCAAAAGTTGGACTTCCCCAACTGGAGGGTCTCTTTTCTATGAGGTTTACGAAAGAATTCAAATTGGAATGTGTAAGAAAACACAAAGCCGGGAGCGCATCGACGATCCGGGAGGATACAAACGCCGCGCTTTCATGGACAGCGTCCGCAGATGGGCCAAGATTTTCGATGCGTTGGGGAAATCGGCTTAGAGCACAAAAAGCCGAACCGGGCTGAGTTTGAGAAACTCGCCCGGCTGATGCAAGATACGGGCGAAGTCAGATGCCCGAGGCTTCTCAAATGTTTCACATCAATTAAGAACCAACACACATTGGTTTGGCTGTTTTGACAATTGCGGTTTCAAAATGAAACGGAAGTTGCTATCATATTCCTAGGTAAGAAAAACACAGCGAGTTTTCTTATGCTTTAAAGAAAAAAGGAGAGGATGAATGCCAATCATGGAAATGGTTCCGATGTATGATTTCACCTCAGCAGCGGGCATTTGTTCGTTCATTTTTGGCATCCTTTTGTTTTTGGGGCTTGATTTTTTACTTTGGTGGCATGGCATTCGAAAGCCACTCCCTTGGGTTCTATTTGGTGTCTTGGAGACCATTTTCACCATCGCTGGAGCATTTGGCATGTGGTACCTTGCTTTGCCGTCCTTGCTATTCATCGGCGTTTTTAGCGTCGTGTTATGGCGAAATGAACCCGCTTACCCCGTTGTTACCGAACGTTACCATTTCTCGTTCCGTGATCTTTTTAAGCGAAAGAAACCGGTACAGCCAGAATATATTTTCGATCGCGAAAAGGTTTATCAAGAAGTTTATAAAGCCGTGATTAACATGTCGCGCGTGAAACGCGGCGCTTTGATCACTTTTGTGAAAAAAGACAATCTTTTAGACGATTCTAAAATTGGTACCGTCATCAAACAACGCGGCGTGGATTTAAATGCGCCTGTCAAAGCAGAACTTTTAGAAACGATCTTCTACGAGGGAACACGCCTTCACGATGGTGCCGTCGTCATTAAGGATGACAAGATTGCTCGCGCAGCCGTTTTCTTTCAATCCACCAGCAAAGCATTAACGGGCAAATATGGCGCCCGCCACCAAGCGGCGTTAGGAATTTCTGAGAACTCTGATTCTGTGACCATTATTGTTTCGGAAGAAACTGGTCGTATTTCTATTGCATTCCAAGGCGAATTAACTTCCGTCAACCCCGATAGCTTAGCCAGCGTCTTTGAAGAAGATATGGCTTATGAGTCGAGTGAAGACAATGACGAAAACGCCTAACTCGAAGGAGGAGAATCAAATGCCGACACCACATATTGAAGCAAAAGAAGGGGATTTCGCCCCGGTCGTTTTAATGCCAGGAGACCCAAAACGGGCCGAATGGATTGCGAAGACGTTCTTGAAGAATCCAAAACTTGTGACATCTGTTCGTGGCATTTTGGGCTTTACGGGAGAAGCACCGGATGGCTCTTTAGTCTCGGTCATGGCCTCTGGCATGGGTATGCCTTCTATTGGCATCTATTCCCATGAGCTTTATACCTCTTATGGAGTGGAAGCCATTCTCCGGATTGGCACCTGTGGCTCTTACCAAAAAGACATCGGCTTAAAAGACATCATCATCGGCGAAGGTGCTTGCACAAATTCGAATTGGATGGGTGAGCATTCTTTATATGGCGGCACGTTCTCTGCCATCGCAGACTATCAACTCCTTGAAATGGCAGTGGATGCCACGCGGGAAAAGAAACTTCCGCTTCATGTTGGGAACATTCTTTCTTCCGATACGTTCTATGACTATCGTCCCGAAGCCTGGAAGAAGTGGGCTAATCTCGGTGTACTCGGCGTTGAAATGGAAGCATATGCGCTTTACGCCAACGCTGCCACGTTAGGAAAGAAAGCCCTCGCCATCTGCACGGTCTCTGACTCATTCTTATTCGCCAAAGAACTTTCTTCCCAAGAACGGCAAGAAGGATTGACCAATATGGTAAGCATCGCGATGGATGTCGCGATGAAATACAATGCATGCCGCACGAAGTAAGGCTTACCTTATGGATTGTTTCGGCCGTCCTTGTTTTTGCCGGCCTGGCGTTTTGGATCATCTATCCGCGCGTTAAACACCGTCTTTCTCAAGAAAACTACAAACGCTTTGACTATGACGTCATTGCGCGCTTGGTGAAGAATAACGATTACTATCTCATTAATTCTTTCACGTTTGAAACGGGATCAACTCCCTTGGTCATTGACCATTTAATCGGCGGGGATAAGTATCTTTACGTCGTGATTGATTATTTTATTCCGGGCACATTAGAAGTGGATCCTCGCTTAAAATATGCGATGGTCTACCGAAAAGGGAATGAGAAGCTAGAAATGCTTAGCCCCTATGAGATGGTCCGTGCGGCCATTGAACGACTTTCGACGTTAAGCGGAATTCCTTCCGAATATATTGTCGGAATCGCGCTCATCAATGACGATGCCGTGGTACTTGGTAACGCCCACCCATCCGCGGATCTTTATCTTTCGACACCACATCAAATTGGAAAAATCATTCGGTCCTACGAGAAACGCGACATCAAACCGTTTGTCTCTTCACAACTTTGGCAAGCCATTCAAGACCTACACGCGATTAAAGTGCAGACCAATCCCGAAAACAAATAAAAAATCCCGATGAATTCGGGATTATTTTTTCTGGAGCAGGTGACGGGAATCGAACCCGCATAATCAGCTTGGAAGGCTGATGTTCTGCCACTGAACTACACCTGCAGATTGGCGGACCATACGAGATTCGAACTCGTGATCTTCTCCGTGACAGGGAGACATGTTGGACCGCTACACCAATGGTCCACCGACTGCGAGAGAAAATATAGCACAACTAAGGCCTTAGGGCAAAGAAAAAGAGAGAAGTAATAACTTCTCCCCCTATCTTTTTGTAGAAATTAAAGCCCTAAGAACTTTAAGACGGCGTCTTTGTCTTGATAGCCAAGCGTCTCATTGACGGCTTTGCCATCTTGGAAATCGATTAACGTCGGAATGGATGCGATGCCATATTTGGCCGCAATGTCGCCGACTTCATCGACGTCGACACGGACGACTTTGATTTCAGGGTGCTCCGATGCGATTTCATCAATCACGGGGGCGAGCATACGGCATGGACCACACCAAGTGGCATAGAAGTCCACTAATACGCGGCCCGATTGGATGGCGGTGTTGAACTCTTCGGCATTATGAATTTCTTGAATCATGGAATATAACCTCCTAGAACTGCCCTAATGATAAGAAGAAAATGAGCGCAAGCAAAGCGATATGCACTGGATAATAAAGATAATTCGCATACGTGAACCACTTCGCATGGTAACCCAGTTTGCCGTTATAGCAGAAGATGATTAAGCCCGCGAGTAAGCAATAAGACTGGGGGTTGAGCCAGAATATCGTGTCTCCGGCTGGCCATAGATACGAAAGCGCCCAGAAGATGACGGTGACTAAGACCAAAGCCGTGCAAGAAACCAAATTCAATAAAGATTGGAATGTTGGGGTCTTTTCAAAGTCATCTCCTAAGTTTAATTCCCGTTTCTTACTTTCAGTAGCAACGATCTTTTTCACCAAAGGCAACGTGTAGTAGAAACCTAAGAACAAAGCAAACCCGAATAACGAATAACCCGCTCTAGCCCATAAAGGGAAGGAGTTTGTCCAATAGACGACATAAGTGCCATCCAATGCTTCATAGTTTTCCATCACGTCGGCTACATAGGAAAGAACAAGATAACCAGCGGGCAAGATGGAGAGGTATTTTAGACCACCCTTGCTTTCAAGCAAGGTAATAAACAAGGCATAACATAATAAATCCGTGAATGCTTGAGCCGAAACTTTTGCCATCATATCGGGGTTTGCAAAAGAAAAGACCATTTCGACGAGGAATATCGCTGCCCAAATGATGGCCAAGCGCAGAATGTAATTCCAACGGTCGTGGGTCTTATGAAGTCCTTCGGCCAACATAAAAACATATAAAGGGAAAGCAATTCGTCCGATGATTAGCAAGACAGATGCCCAATCTCCACCGATTTTGTATAGCGAAAGGAACGTGCCAATATGGCTGAGCGTCATGGTCACCAACGCAAAGATTTTTAACCAAAATGAGGAAAAGACTTGAGCCTTATTGCGCATAAAGGGAAGAGAGAATCACCGAGATAACGGCAACGACGTTGTTTGTGGCGTGAGCTAAGAATGACGCCCCAAAGCCAAAATATTCATAGATAAAGCAGAAGGAGAATCCCGCGATGGCATAGGAAGGGAAGGCCAACCATTCATTCACGGATGTGAAGTCGTGGAGGTGGATTAAGCCAAAGAGAAGCCCAACCACGAGATAGGCTACCACGCGGTTCCATCGTTTTAAGAAACCGAATGCGCCGACACGGTAGGTGAGTTCTTCGCAGAATGGGGCCACAAATCCCGTCATGAGCACGGAGAGAACGGGCAAATATAAGATTGTGGTCTCAACGGCCGTCTCATTTTGGTTGGTTGTCGCGCCAAGCTTCGAGGCGATCACGTTCCAAATCACAGATAACATAATGACGCCGAAACCAAGCGGAATTCCAAGCCAAGTGCGAGGATTTTGGAACGAAGCAAATATGGTTTTGTTGCTGCGCCACAAAATCAGCAGCAAGGAAATAATTAAGATGGCGTAGGCGCCATCATTCACAATCGTTAAGTATTGGGCGCTCTTTTGGTATTCTGCGAGGAATGACGTCCATTCGCTGGCGCTTAACCCACTTTGGGGACCAAGTCGTAATATCAGCAAGACCAGCAACGAAAGCATGACCCCAATGAGTTGGAAGCCAAGGCTACCCGTAACAAACACTAGAATTTGCCGCCACCAAGGAATGTTGGCCGTAAAACGGAACGAACGATATTCAGGGCCATATTCGGGATTGGAAGCGTGGCAATAAGGGCATTCAGTAGACGTGGGATCATAGGTCTTGCCACATTCAGGGCAACGACTACGACGGAAAGGGTTATGAAAGTATTTCATAACGCCATTGTAGCAAGAATGCGTGCCAAAGGCACCTTTCAATTTTATAATTAGACCACATGAACGCTGTCCGTTACCTTGCAAAGCCCTATACGTGTGAGAAAGTCGTCCTTGGCTCACGTTTTATCGCGGTCGCTTTGCCTTTGGAACATAAAGAAGATTTAGAACGTTTATTCGAAGAAACAAAAATCCAATATCCGAAGGCAACGCATTATCCTTATGGAGCAAGAGTAGGGGCATTCGAAGCAAGAAGCGATGATGGAGAACCTTCGAGAAGTTCAGGTTATCCCATCCTAGCTTTGTTAGAGCAATGCCAGGTCGATGAGATATTTCTTTGCGTCGTCCGTTATTTTGGCGGCACAAAATTAGGGCTGCCTAGACTGACGAGAACGTATCGCGAGACGGCGTTACAAGCGTTAGAAGAGGCGGAATGGGCGGAAAAAATCGAAGAAACGGCCGTCAAGATATCGTTACCCTATGCCGCCTATGAACGGCTTTCACGGCAATGGGACAAGGAAGAAATCACGTTTGAAAATGTCACCTATGGGATTTCGGTGACCCTCATGTTAGTAGGAAATGATAAACTAATCACGCAAGCGTTATCGTCTTTGCCTGAAGCCATCGTGATGGAACGAAGCGTTCGGGTAGGGAAAAGGAGATTACGAGTATGATCAATGGAACCGAATTTGAAGAACGTCGTGGCCGGCTTTTGGCCATGATGGATTCCAACTCCGTTATGGTGCTCTTTTCTGGCGTAGAAAAGATTTCCAGCGCGGACGAAACCTATCCTTTCGAAGTGAACCGAAACTTCTATTACTTAACGGGCATTGACCAACCCGATTCTGCCTTAATTTTGGTGAACTCTTATGGCGAAATGAAAGACTTCTTATTCATTTCTCCTTACGATGAACGCAAAGAGAAGTGGTATGGCAAACGGCTAACGCCCGAAGAAGCCACGAAAATCAGCGGTATCAAAAACGTTCAAGTCATTGATTCCTTGTCAGCTAAGTTAGACGAAATTTTGAATCCGTCGATGTATGTCTTCGGCGAAATCAAGAAGTTGTATCTCGACTTGGACCGCGAAATCAAAATTGGGGAAGATACGACGACTCTTGACGAAAAGAAGATTGCGGAAGCGACGTATCGCGACGTTGCCGTTTCTGATGCCTATCCGTTAATTACGACGTTACGGCTACGGAAATCCGCCCGCGAAATCGCGGAACTTCGTAGTGCGATTGAAACTACAAAAGTTGGCCTTTATTCCGTATGGTCTAACGCCCGTCCTGGCGTGCACGAATATGAATTGGCCGATTTATTCATGAAAGTCGTGAATGATTTGAATGGTTATCAAGGCTTGGCGTTCAATACGATTATGGCAAGCGGCATTCATGCCACCACGTTACATTATCCTAAACCACTCGGCAGCTTATCCGATGGAGACTTGTTGCTCTCTGATTTAGGCGCCCGTAACCATTATTACTGCGCCGATGTTTCACGTACGATCCCAGTCAACGGCAAATTCAATGAACTACAACGTACCGTTTATGAAATCGTGCTTGGCTGCAACAAGATGATCGCTTCGAAAGCGAAGCCCGGTATCACCATCGCCTCCTTACAAGAAGCCACGATTGACTATCTTGCTACGGCTTGTTTAGCCAAAGGATTTATTGAAAATAAGGAAGATATATCGCGTTATTACTTCCATGGGGTGTCTCATTTCATTGGATTAGACACGCATGATCCCTATCTTTCTCCTATCCGTGGCGATTACCGCACCATCAAATTAGAACCTGGTATGGTCATCTCCGATGAACCAGGGCTTTATATGGCAGATCGTGGCATCGGCATTCGTATCGAAGATGATTTGCTGATCACGAATGATGGCTGCGAAGTCTTAACGAAAAACATCGTCAAAGAAGTGGAAGACATTGAAAACGCCTTATCTTCCAAGCTGAGATAACATGCCGCTTCGCTTTCTTCCTCGCCATGAATATGTCGTGCTTGCCCCAAAAGAACGGCAACCATATTACAAAATGGCCGCCAAACGCGATGGGGCAGAGATTTTATTACTCACCTTATCGGAGATGAAATCGTTATGGGATGAGAAACCATCCTCTGCGCTTTCGTCTTACTTGAAGGATAAAGGCTTTGCCCCTTTGAAAGTCAAAGCACTGGTTTTGGCATTCACATCACCGTTTTTTCAGAAGAACGCTACGCTGTTGCCCGAATTACAACCTTATCAAGAAGAATACGCCTACGCCTTAAAACAAGGCTGGCTGACGAAACCAGAGAATAACGCTGCTTCTTTATTTGTGGGAAAAGAGATTGTGATCTCGGGCTATTTTTCTTATGGCGATATCATCTCCGCTTATCTTGGATCTTTGCGGGGGGATATGCGGATTGGTTATGAGTTAGAACCGAATGAACCTATTTCTTTCGGCGCAGTCGAGGTGTATTCGAGCCCTGAGAACGAAGAACGGGCCGCTTCTTTGAAAGCGTTGACGCTATCCGCCTTAGGAAACGTGGCACAACCGATTATCTGTTTTGGATTTCATCCGGTTTCTTTTCCTGGCAGTCATGCAAAATATCGTGCGAATCCATTATTGATGCCAGGAGAAACTGGGATTTTGGTTCATGCGAAAAAACCAAAAACCCCAAGAAAACCCCTGTTATTTTTAGAAACCACCTGGAATTCCTTAGGGATTTTAACATCGGAAAGACAGGCCATAGAAAAACAAGAACGTTATCGTCACTTGTTACATTCTGGCCAACTGGCTTCCGTTTCTTTAGCAGAAGGGGAGAGACCTAACGTTTTATTCCTAGACGAAAACATCCCTTTTGCGCAAAATCAAAAATAATCGGCACATCCTGACCCTATTAGGTTACAATAAGGCCATGGCAAACCGTTTAGACGAAACGAATTTTCGCGCTTTGTTAAAAGCGTTAAACGTCCCTGCTCGTTTGGACTGGGATTTTCTTTATCAAGCTTATACGGACGCCAAAGAATCCTCAGAAGGTTTTGCGGAACAGAATAACATCATCGCCCGGATGGCCGTCAATGATGTGACGTTAACGCTATACCTCGTGAATGAACATTATTTCTATCTCATTGCCCATCCCGACCAAAAAGAAGCAGATTTGGTAAAAGATGAGAAGTATGAGCAGTTATTGTTGTCCATCAGTTTGGACAAGTACTATACGAATGAACATCTCGCATATCGGAATGCTGCCTTCTCCAATCGTTTTCAACCCGAAATTTCTACGATATCGTTATATCTTAACTTCGTGCTGGGCATGCTTTCGCGCTACCACCAAGGGGAACCCAATGTCACATTAATCGTGGATATCATGCAAAAAGGCTTCTCCATGGCTCAATGCATTGTGGCTTTATTGACCGGTGGTTTTGAAACGGAAGCATTCTCGACTTGGCGCACCTTACATGAAAATGAATGCATCTTGCTGACGCTCGTCCGTTATCAACAGCCGGTCATTCAAGAGTATCTCAAGCATCTTCGTTATGCCGTGGCGTTCCGGGGTGGCATTCCGACCAAAGAAGAAACCGATCAGATTTTCGAACAAATGAAATCTGAAATGCGTGTTCATGACTTAAAGTCCAAGGACATGAAACGCTTTATCGAATATGGCTGGCTTTATGGCATTCCCGACATTGAGAAGATGGAAGGGTTCAAGTTGAACTTCCGGGACGGCGTTGAACGGGCGGCTAACCTTCGTGAATACGCGAAAGTTTATGAAATGTCGAGCGAGATTGCCCATTCTTCCCCGTTACTCATCTATTCGAGGAAAGACTATTTCTATCAAGTCACTGTCTTAAATCTTTATGAATCGTTCTTCCGGCTAGAAAAAGTATTCTCCTCGTTATATCTCTCCACCGTTTCGAAAGAAGAACAAGAGTCATACCGAAGAATGCAGTCTTTGTATCGTGGTGAACTGATGGCGTGTTACACAGTCGCGAAACATCGCTTTGCCGAAAGACAACAAGCTGCGGCCAAACAAAATCCTAGCCTTGAACAAAAAACGAACCCCACGGATTCCGAAGATTAAACGGAATCGGGGGTTCTTTTTATCGGAGCAAGAATACCTTACACGTCGGCGTAGCAGGATCCACCGATGAATTCCCGCATCAAGGAATTCGATGGCACCCACTTGTCATCCATGTCGATGAAGTATTTGAGCATGCCCATGAGGCGGGCTGCATCGGGATAATAAGGGGAATCGGCGGGAATGGCTTGGAGTAGTGGCATCGCGTATTTCTTCATGGCTGCCATTTCGTAAGGCAAGAAGCTATTGAAGACATAGTCGCTGCCTTCTTGATACGGGTAAATCCATTTGAATTCACCTGCTCGTACACGTGGCCACATCTCTAACGTCTCTTCGGCGGGCGAGCCACGGAACTTCTTATCGCGCACCAAACGCCGTAACAACCGAATATCGGTTAACGACAACGGGTTATGGTCGTCGAGGTTGATCTGCGCTTGCGGAGAGATGAAGATCTTAAACTTCTCGCTCTTCGGGATTTGGAACGTTAAGTTCTCGTTTAACGCATGGATGCCTTCAATGATGATGGGTTGGTCTTTCTCTAACTTTAAGTGACGACCCACCACGCGATGGCCTAACGTGAAGTCAAACTTCGGCAAGTCGGTTTCTTCGCCGTTGATGAGGCTCAACATGTTTTCATTGAAGAAATCGATATCAATCGCGTGCAATGACTCATAGTCTGGCTTACCATCCGCATCTAACGGAGTGTCTTCGCGGGATTTGTAATAGTCATCCGTGGAGATACGGATCGGTTTAATGCCGCGTGAAAGTAACTCGATGCGTAACCGATTCGCGAACGTGGTCTTGCCAGAAGACGAGGGGCCCGCGATACAAATCATGCGAACATCGCGGATGTTGTCTTCAATCAGCTGACCTAATTCGACCAATTGACGGTTATGGCGGTCTTCACAGACGTTGATTAATTCCGCGGAACCGTTATTTTTGATTTCTTCGTTGATTCCAGCCACCGTAGAAATTCCGACAACTTTGGCCCAGTCGTGTGATTCTTTTAACGTTCGACCAAATGTCGGGGCATCCTCAAATTCGGGGATGGTGCCGCCACATTCGCAACGGGGATATTGTAATAAGAATCCAGGCGCGTAAAGACGAATCTTGTAATCATGGACGTAACCTGTTGACGGCACAAGATGCGAATACATATAGTCTAAATAACCATCGCATTCATAGAAGTGGACCGTCTTTTCGGGACGATACGCCAAAATATCGAGTTTATCGGCAAAGCCACGTTCTGCATAGATTTTGGCGGCTTCTTCGTTCGGCACGACAATCCGTTTTAAGGGATAATCTGCTTTCACGATGGATTCAAGCTCATGATTGATTTTGATGAGCATGGCCGTCGTGGCGTGCACGTTAGGATCAAGGATGTGCACGGAGACACAACGCGAGATGTTATAAGCAAAACGGATTTTCAAGCCGGGATAGGCATGGTTAAAGGCCATGGCAACGAGATAACGAAGCGAGGCTTCGTACATCTTCATGGCCTCATGGTCTTTGAGGTCGAGCAATTCGACATTGGCGTCATAATAGATTTCATAGGCCAACTCGCGGACGCGGTTATTTACCTTGGCCGCGATGATATTCTTTTGGGCTTTTTGCTCGGGGCTTAATAATTCGAGTAGTGGAATCTTATGATCGAAGGTTCTCGTTTCGCCATTGATAGTGATATGGAACACTTGCATAGCATTCTCCTTTCTTACCAATACATTGGTAAATCATGATATCGGTTTCACGAGGGGATTACAAGGGAAGCAACGTCATGGTTTTGTCAAAAAAGCAAAGATGAAAGACACATTCCACCAAGGGCGTTCAAAATTCATACAACCTGTCGTTTTTCTCGAAAAATGATAGCGGTTTTTGTTGGCAAAAATGGGGTTTTAGGTTACTATCGTTTCCGTAGGAAAAAAGAATGAAACGTTTTTACCTTGGCTTAAATCGCGATCAAAAAGGAATGTTCTGGCTTGTGACGATTTCCGTCGTGGTTTTTCTGGCTTTGTTACCGCTTTATTTCTTTGGCTTAGACAAAGGCTATCAATACCCGAATGGCTGGTGGCTTGGCTCGCTTATTGAATTACTGGCTTATTTCACCTTGATTTCTTTCACGAATCGCCTCACTGAGCAAAAAAGTGGCAACCATACTGGTTTGATGATTTTGAATGCCCTCGTGCGTCCGCTTTGTTATTTGGTGGTTCTCGTCATCAGCGCCATCTGTACGTTCCGCCCCGCCTGGTTTGGTGGATTTGACATGTTTGGCTTTTGGACTGCGTTTGCCGCTTTATTACCGATGCCAATCGTTGTGCTTTGCACGCATTTCATGAAGAAAGAACCCGTGAAGGATTCCGATGAGGCCAGCCGTCTATGATGATTTACGCGGATTATCACGACCGTCTCAATGACATGTTCAAGTTTGGCTGGGAATGGCTGGATGCGCCATTATTCAGCTCGCTTTTGGTCATGCTCGTCTTATTGATTCTTGGCATTGTTATCGGCATCAAAGCCCACAAAGCCGTGAGAAAAGGCCAATACAAAGAAGCACCAAGAGGCTTGCTCTTCTGGGCAGATGCTTATTATGACTATGTGACGAACTTCACCGTTGGGAACATGGGGGAATCCTCCATGGCCTGGAGCGGTTATTTCTGGGTGTTATTTGCCTATCTTTTCTTATCTTTTAATGCCTCGCTCTTTGGCATTCCTTCCGTGATTGACTGGCTTCCCGCCCCGTTATGTTTGGCCGTAATCATGTTCACGTTAATTCAAGTCACTGCCATCAAATATCAACATTGGCATTATTTCCATCGTTATATTGAGCCGATTGCGGCATTCTTGCCCGTGAACCTCATTACGATGTGGTCCCCGATTATCTCGACCACGATGCGTATGTTTGGGAACTGCTTGGCAGGCACCATCATCATTACGCTCGTGCAATGGGCGTTATCGAATGCCTCAGCCGCCATTTTCTCTGCCATGAATGTTTCGTTGACCATTCCCGGGATTGCCGATAACTGGCAAGCCTGGTGGAATACGTTCCCTTACTGGACCGGCACGATTCTTTCGCCAATCCCGATGGGGGTCTTAAATCTTTACTTCAGCTTGTTCTCCGGGTTTGTTCAGACCCTGGTATTTTGCTCTTTGACATCCCTTTGGATTGCCCAAGAGAAACCAACGGACGAGGAACAGACGTATGTCGACCTTGCCCGTATCCCGTCTGACTTGCTCGTCGAACAAGCGAAGGAATCATCCATATAATCCATAGATAGGAGGTAGAAGTATGGAATTTTTGATGTTATTGGAAGAGACCGCTGCGAGCGCCGTTGGCCTCAAAGCAATCGGGGCGGCCATCGCCGTTGCCTTTGGCTGCCTTTCCGCCATCGGGGAATCGCTCATTTGCTGCCACGCGATTGACGGCATGGTCCGGAATCCGGAAATGGCTGGCAAGTTACGGAGCAACATGATCGTTGCGGTCGCACTTGACGAATCCACCGCCATTTACGCCTTGATTACTGCCATTTTGATCATCTTCGTCTTATAACCATCACTAGGAGAACTGGATGTTTATGCTATATCTCAACATTTTTGCTGCTTCATCCAGCCCGTTCTCCCCAGAAGACTTCTTGAATAAGATTTTCGGCAATTTCTGGTCGTTGCTCATCAATCTTCTGGCGTTGATCGTTCTTTTCCTTGTGCTTTATTTCGTCGCGTATAAGCCGGTACGGAAATACGTGGAAAAACGTCGCGATTATATCAATCACAGCATTCATGATGCCGAAACCGCAAAACGGTTCTATGAAACGAAAGCCTCGGAAGGGGACAAAATCATCGCCGAAGCAAGACAAGAGGCCCAAGCCATTGTGAGCAAGGCCCAAAATGATGCGACAAAGCAAGCCAGTCAGATTGTCGAAGCCGCGAACGTGGAAGCCAAAGAACGGCAACAACGCGCAGACGAAGCCATCAAGCAACAAGAAGTCAAAGCCCAAAAAGCCATGCAAGAAGCGATTGTGCAAGTGGCAATGGACGCTTCGAAAGAATTGCTTGGCCGCGAAGTCAACACCAAAGACAACGAAGAGCTCGTGGCGAATTTCGCCAGTCAAGTGCAAGAGGGGAAGAGAGCGGAATGAAGAACGAACGCTATGCCAATTATGCGGACGCGCTTTATCAGTTCGCCCGTGATGAAGGGAAAATATCAGCTTATCGGGAAGCGATGAAACTCGTTGTTTCCACGTTTGCGGATAACCCATCTTTTGGCACGTTCTTAGCTTCTTATTCTGTGCCGCAAGAACGGCAATTTGCCTTGTTAGAAGAAGTGTTTGCTTCTCTTGACACCCCTGAGCTCGTCCCATTTTTAAAACTTGTGACGGCGCGTCATTTGATTCCCCATCTATCCGATATTGCCGATTGCTTTATTCAAGAATGCAATGAAGCACTAGGCATCCGGGAAGGCATCGTCTATTCGACGGCGTTACTCTCGAAAGACGACCTTGCTAAAATTCAAGCCGCCCTGGAAGAACGGTTGGGCGTGCAAGTCTATCTTCGGAACCAAGTCGATACGAATTTGATCGGCGGCGTGAAGGTAGCGATTGACGGAAAAGTGTTCGACGGGTCCATCCAAGCCCGTTGGGAAGCACTCCGGAATCAACTTCTTAAAGGAGGAACGCTATGAAACTGAATCCAAACGAGATTTCCTCGCTCATCAAAGAGCAAATCAAAGGATATGAAGGCCAAATTGAAAGTAGTGACGTGGGAACGGTCATTGCGGTGGGCGATGGCATCGCCACGCTTTATGGCCTACGCAATGCCATGTTAGGGGAACTTTTACTCTTCCCTCACGATGTTTACGGCATGGTCATGAATCTCAATGAAGACGATGTCGGCGCTGTGTTGCTCGATAGCGATCTTTCAATCAAAGAAGGCGACACCGTCAAACGGACGGGCAAAGTCGTTGAAGTCCCCGTCGGCGATGGTTTATTAGGCCGCGTGGTTTCTCCTTTAGGCTTACCGATTGATGAACTTGGACCGATTTCCTATACGAAAACAAGACCGATTGAACGGATTGCCCCTGGGGTTATGACCCGGGA
>Ga0256406_1004222_pt1 | contig 16779 bp, 13 predicted proteins | sample RumenRJG_03DNA_FD_185986 | JGI IMG/M metagenome (GOLD analysis project Ga0256406, IMG submission 185986) | Bovine rumen microbial communities from Lethbridge, Alberta, Canada - RJG_03 | ecosystem: Host-associated > Mammals > Digestive system > Stomach > Rumen | place: Canada: Alberta | collected... | reverse complement strand
CTCTCTGGATCTACCAGGCTGTCCCATGAACACATCATGAACTGGTCACGGTCAAATGTCTTAACGTATGGCATAATCAGATCACCTCAACTACAACATTTTGATAGTCTAATTATACCACTAAAGCGCTTGAAAATGGCGATTTTATGCGGATTCTAACCAATTTTTCAATGTACTGTATTATATCTTTAGCACCACTATATGTAGCGATTTTGGCATTTATTATAATGGTTAATCATGCCCTAGTTTTCGGACAGTCTCCCCCACCGAATTTTCAGACTATTGTCAATCAACTCGTACTCCTTTCCACAGTCGGGACATTTGTATATTATTGCTCCTTGCTCTCTTTCCTCTTTCAATACCTGTCCACACTCGCAAACCCAGCCGATTCGCTTAGCCGGTACTCCAGCCATCAGGGCATGTGGTACTACATCCTTTGCCACAACAGCCCCTGCCGCAACAGTTGCGTACTCACCTATCGTATGGCCACATACTATTGTGCAGTTTGCTCCAAGAGTGGCATCATGCTTCACAAGCGTTTTCTTATATCTTGCATGTCCCTTTGGAAAACGTGCCCGAGGAGTGAGGTCATTTGTAAAGACCATTGACGGGCCACAGAACACATAGTCTTCAAGCTCAACACCCTCATATATAGACACATTATTCTGTACTTTGACTCCGTTCCCTATGTGAACGTTGTTCGAGACATTTACATTCTGTCCAAATGAACATCCTGCTCCTATTAATGCTCCAGACTGAATGTGGCAGAAATGCCAGACCTTAGTGCCTACCCCTATGGTTACATTATCATCCACAATTGAAGTGGGATGAATGAAGAATTTATTCATTTTGAAGTTTCCTCGCTGCTCTCTCTTATTTCAATTTAAGATCATCATAAACTATATCCTGAATCATATACTCAGGCTGCATAGATTCAATTGTGTCCTCTTTCTGAAGATACTGGTGCATTTTTTCTTCAAATGTATCCAGAAAATAGTTTATATAAATATAGTCGTCAGTTGTATTTGCGTCTCTTTTATGAGGTACAACTTTACTCTCGAATTCGTCTAATGCGATTCTGGCAGCTTCTATTTTTGAATCCAGAAGCTGCTTCCTTGAGCTATCCATACTGCTATAGTATTGGATTTTCACATCAGTCCATTTTCTCAGCTCTTCATCATACGATGACTTAAGCCTATTGCCAGTCCATACAGCCACATCATACCATATGACATTCTTTATATTGGGATGATATGCTACATATGCTCGCACAATCTGCTCTCTTATGTATTTCATATCCCCTTTGCAATAAAAGGATATAATGGCATTCTCCCAAGCTTCAATAATATCAGCTTTGTCTATACTCCTGCTGACAGCATCAACCATTGAGAGGAACTCGGTCTCCGTATTATCAGCTCTTATCCGGAGATCATAAACCGCTTTATCATAATCATCCTCGGTTTCTAATTCCTTCTTATGTATTATTGACATCAGCCATTTACAATATCTGTCATATGATTCACTATATGTGCTTACAGTATGTGCAATTACTGCTCTAATATCTGAGATAAGGCCCTTATTATGTGATATGGTTCCGTACTTATAACTGAGATTATAACTCCTCAGTTCTTGTGACAATTTACTGTAAATATTTCCATCAATCAGGAATTTGTAGAAATTGAGAACTGCTACATAAAATCTTCCATCCGGATTAACCGATTTCAGCATTTCCGGATTATAATTGCATATCAGAAACAAATGACCGGCGACCTTTTTTCTGACCTCCTTATTGATTTTATTTCCAGCCTCCGATGAAAACAGAATATCATCCATTAGCCTTATCCTCTTCTTCCACCCCGATATACAGAGAATACCCCATATATCCGACTCCCAGCTCAAGATTTTTCATGTGTGTATTGATATCCGGCATCCTGTGAAGATGCAGATTCCTTATAAAGAATCTTACCAGACCTGCTCTGCCAGGTATATCGCTTACCCTTATATGCCCTGAATAATTCGATACATCATTGACTGTGCCGCTGAAAAGAATCGGGTGTCCGGATTCATCACAGATGATATACGGAACCCACATTCTCTGAGAAAGATAGAAATCATCCTCTCTCAGGCCTTTGAGCAGAACCATTGCCTTCATGTAATCAGCCGTTGTATGAATAATTGACAATGCATGAATAAGCACCACCAATGGTCTGGTGTGCCCACAAGCTTCTACATATCTGCCAGACGCCGTTTTAATCTTCTGCCAGCCCTCCTGGCATATATATGTCAGTTGTTTTTCCCGACCTCCGGTCAATGGTCTGCTATTGTAATACATCCACAGAACACTAATGTAGAAATACAAAGCATTCTGATCACCCTCTACAATATCCATATATTCCGGACGCTGCATGAAATCAATTATCTTTTTACATACATCTTTCTGAATCTCTGACAGAATCACCGTAGACCCCCTGTCTTTTTCTGTCAGTCTCAAGGATTTACTATCAAGCTTAACTCTCTGTAATTCGTTCCCACATACAAAGCAGATTGCAGCAGCCTGTCTGTCTGTCAGGCTGCTATGAAACCACCTGCCGATTTCATCGGAATAAGTCTCATTTATGACATCATCTATATAAACAGGTGAATCATCTGCGAGATCAGTTATTTTCAGTAGATGTCCGCTGAGCTCATCAATCTGACCGGATCCCCGATTGACAATATCCAGTGACTGAGCCTCATTAGCTATAAGCCATACCTCGCTTAACAGACTCAGGCGTTCATCTTTACTTCCGGTATTTTCATATTTTTTTTCGAACATCTTAAACAGGGTATTGTAAGCATATCCATTTAACGGATAAATATTTATTACCTGCTGAAGTCTTGAAAACTGATCAGTATATGACAGTATACGTATATCCCTGATTGATTCACTAACAGCTATATTATGTTCTTTACAATATTTTTCATATCTGGATTTAAATTCCTCTATCCTCTGATTGCATAGACAGGTTTCAACTGTCAGATTATTTATCCTGTCCTGAACAGCCTTTTTATTATCATTACCAGATAATGATTCTTTAAGGCTATGGCTACATTCGATTGCAAGATTAAGCGTATCATAAAGCCCGATGATATATGACTCCAGACTTGTCAGTTCAGAATCAGTATCAAATGCTATTCGTTCACCTTTTGATGCAAAGTATTCTCGTCTGAAGGTGATTTCGATAATAGTCAGATCCCTGTTATTGTCCGGGATCTCTCTATCGGTACGCAGTTCAGCGAATTTATCAAGCAGCTGTTCCATATGTGACCGAATATCCACATATTCACTCTGTCTCGATTCCATCAGATTAAAATAAGTAGAATTCGGACCTATCAGCCGAATCAGCTTCATTAGAGAATACCTGATATTCTGGTCAACGCTTCCATTAATCTGGAAATCCTCAGCATAATAATCCAGATATGAACAGATCATATTAACCTGTTCTGCTCCATCTATATTATTGCGTTCAAGATAGAAATCTGCCTCAATAGTATTTCTGAATCTGAATATATACGAACCATTATCATCAGTAGTGTAGACGATATATGGTATAGAATTTGTAACAAGCTCAAAAACAGCCCGGCCGCTGCTATTATATAAAGATGAAAAATCAGCTCCTCCATTAAGCATTCCCATCGCCAGATTATATGGAGTATCCAGCTTGTACCTGCTGAATAGAGCTATACATGAATCAAACTTATGCAGGTCATATCCATCTACTTTCTCATCATCTACAGATTCACTCTGATCTGCTTCAAGTCCCAGTTCTACGAGTGCATCCCTGATATCATTATTATAGAACTTATCATGTGCCCTGATTCCGGACATCCTCTCAAGCTGTTTTTCTACATACAGATTTACCTTCCTCTGCTCATTATCAAGACCACTTTCCAGATTCGGCCTGAGGTACACAATAAGCTTGTAATAGATATCAAAAATAGTATCAGATGGTGTGATCTTCTTCCAGAATAAATTCAGTACTTCTGCATCTGCCACCTGATAATTCGCCAGTTGCTGTCTAAGAGCACTCCTTTCCGAGACGGTGATTTCTCTGGTGGCTTTAACAAAATAACAGCTGTCATCAAAAATCAGTTCAGCCTTCATTTGAGTAGATGATGTAAACTTTCTTTCATCATGATTGAAAGCCATATACCTGCGATTCTCACCTCTGCCCTTTATCTTGTCCACTCCATTATATGCACTACAGACAAGTATGAATCTGCGTCCACGGTTTATCAGCCTGTTTGATAGAGAAACAGCAATTGATTCAATATCCCTGAATGACGAACTGTCCCATATTATAAGAGTTCTTGAGTTCTCATTCCCGACCGACTCCTCAAGCAATTCATTTAATGATTCATATGCTCCACCGGAATTACTTAAATTCGCAATGCCTCTGATATAAATAACCGGGTATTTCCTGTCCTCATAGACACTATAAGCCAGTTTCCCAAGCTCTATGGACTTAGAGCTTCCAGGATCCCCCTCCAGTATCAGTGGAAAGCTTCTGTCCCTGTCTGCATCTGTAAGACTGCCTCTGTCAAGAAGATTCTTTACGGCACATATGAGGCAGTCTTCATAATTTCTCTTCAGATAAAACTCTGACTGCTTTCTATACCCATACCACTGAGGTGATCTGGCTGAGTCCACAAGGAAATTATAGTACCACCTGGCCTGTTCTTTTCTGCCATATGGCCTGACAGCATTGATCAGCTCTTCATTAAGCAATACAGCTGAATCCTCATTTCGCAGAAGAATGTTTCTGTCTATTGTTACCGCATCGCCATTCTTATAGTACACGACCCCTTTCTTAAGGTTCTCCTCGTCAATATCAGTATTCAGAACATCTTCATTCTCTAATAGTTCCGCTAATGAAAGATCATACCACTCATATGCAAAGCCTTCAGCATATTCATGCAGCTGACGAACCTTTCCCTCTTCCGGCAATGTATTAAAGAAAGTGACATTGCCTCCACTTGTCTCTTCAAACAGAAGTTCCAACTGCTCAGATGGATATTCCATGGAATTTTCAGGATCATATCCGACCATTACCATCCTAGTCCTGGTATCCAGATGATGCATGACGTACGTCATAAGCTTATCCGCATGTCGATTAGCCTTCGCAAGTTCAATACCTGTCAGAGAATCGATGTCTTCAGAGCCATATACATGTATTACCGGAAGATTTTTCCTGTCAAAAAGCCTGAATCCTTTTTCATCAATATCAGATATGTCTCTTACGCTCCTGGACTGATTGATAAATCTGTCATCATATTCTCTCCCATTGTTCGTCGTAACAACACAGCTCCATGGAAGATTATATACAGCATCAGTCAGCTCTTTATCAGCATCCTGACCAAGAAAAAGAATGACATTTTCCTGGTTAAAACTTTTTATAAAATCTGAAAATAGAGAATTCCTATCTACAAAACTATCCATAATCATAATATAAAATTCACACCAAAGATATCCTTATGCTGTTTAAGCACAAATATTAACTTGTTTTTTCACTCCATAAATAGATGCCAATAATGGAATGTGCACAACAATTATAATAGCAAAAACACTCCAAACAACCTTCATTATATATAAAATAAGAATTCTCGATACTGTTTCGCTAACATTTAATAGATTTAAAATTTCGTCCCACGGGAAACAGTTAAGTTCGACCAAATGAAAGCAAAGTACTATCAAGGAGTATCTTCCATACTTTTCTAATACTGAAGATATCCACTTAAACCTCGATAAATACAATTTTTTTGAAGCAATTATAACCACACAAGTTCCTGCTATGGCTCCGGCAATCTCATTTAAGGCGTTCGGACAGTCACACCTTGACATGCTCATATATTGACCATGGTCGAAATACAAGCTGCATATCCACACTATAGTACATATCAAGAATGTAAGTATGGCATTCCTATCGCCGAACAAATTATACTTTTTCATAGTTTGACCAACATGCAGAAACAAAACTGCAGACATTCCTGAAAAAAGACTCAGTGGCAACCAGATAAATTTCGAAGTACCATATGATAGCACAAATAATATTGCGGCTATAAGCCAGACACATCTGTTGTCATGTATTATCTCATACACCAAAGATGCCCAAAACAAAGCCCACAAGAACCAAATTGCACCTATTGCGCCTACTCCTAATGAATAAATCTGTCTGCTTCCACTTCCATATAAGGATGAAAGTACTAAACTACAAATATTCTCTAGAATAAGATTATATTGCCCATCCAACATATTCGCCAAAAGAGATAGTAAAATAATTAAAAAACAGGTAAAAAAGTATGGCAAAATCAAATGTTTGAATTTTCTTTTTAAAAGAGAAGCCTTTCTAGGCATATAGAGATACCCACTAATGATAAAAAACAGTGGCATATGAAAGCTAAAAACCAGCGAATTCACCTGCGTAACCCCAAGATGTCCAGCTATCACACACAGCATCCCTATCCCTTTAGCAATATCAAAGTAGGCTATCCTGTCTGTCTGTCTGTCTGTCTGTCTGTCTGTCTGTCTGTCTGTCTGTCTGTCTGAGAGATTGTCACTTTACACCATACTCCTGTCAATATCTTACTTCAATGATTATTAAATCATACACAATAAAGTCTTTGAATATAATCTGCAAATGTTGGTGTGTCCCATTTAATATTCTTACAATCCGAAAGCTTAACATCATTAAAGGTCTCATATATCAACGCATGGCCTTCAGCAGCTTTCTTCTCAAGCAAATAATTTCCGCCATTTACATCTATAGGTACTACATGGGCCAGCTCATACTCATAGTATCTATGTGGCAGATTGACCTTATCAAACTCAGTTACCTCACTATTTGGAATATGAGCATGACATATCCCAATATCATATCTACTCAAAGTACCATATGCTATTTCTGGTTCATTCATAAAATCGAGCTTATCTTCAATTTTAAAATTAGTATTCTCTGCTGCTAGCTCTTCATATGGATTATGCCCCACAAAAGGAACGATATTTCCTGTATGAAGATGTACAACCATACCAGCATCTAGAAGCTTATTAATTAGAGGAATGTAATACAGTCTTCCACCACTTCTTTTGTCCGAAGATGTAGAAAGAGCTCTACCTGCCAAAATCACAGCATGAATTTTACCATCTGCTTCAGACAATTTCTTTTTATACCTAATCTTTGTTAAGACTCTTGCAGATCGTACATCCTCGTCTAGGCCAGTAAGAACTTCCTTGCCGTCAAACAAATTTGCGTCATATTTCTTCTGAAAAAAATCTACATTCAATTTATCATTCAAAATAACCCGTGAAGCTTTAGCAAGAGCTTGCTTTTCTATAAAAGAATAGTATAGTCTCGTTTCTTTCTGTGCCCTTGTGTATGTTTTAGGAGAAAGCAGAAAAGTCAGAAAAGCTGAATCATCAAAATCATTATAACTTGAATGTATATGGGTATATTCAGTGCCTTTAATCGTCTCTAAAAGGCTATGATTATACACTCTTAATATCAATCGACCAATATAGCAAAGCCAATGATTTCGTTTGCTGTATGAAAAATGTCTTACGAATCTATACCAGAAATTATTAAAATTGTCCTTAGTATCAAACTTCAAATAGTGGAATGAAGCATTGGGGACATCTTTTTCCGTATCAAAAGAAAAGACATAAACTTCATCAAAGTAATTGAGTGCATCCTCCCATCTATTATTTGGCATATTTAGAGAGCCAATTTTTAGCAATTTCATCTTAACTTCTCCTTCTTGCTTTCAGCTGGCTCACTACTTCTTTCAAATAATCATCTCTTAAGACAAAGAGACACAAGAAATATATTATAACTCCTATAATAATTAACAGAATTGTGTGGACTAGTGACGATCCGAGTAACCTATTCAGCATCATAACCAGAATCATCATTATTATAGAAGAAAGATAATACTTCCATATATGGCGAACCAAATCTTTTATCTTAAAAACATCTTTCATATAAAACATCTGAATAACTGTTACACCAAGCTCTGAGATTACTGATGCAATTGCAGCTCCTACTGCATAATAATGTGGTATCAAGATAGCATTTAGCATGAGATTAATACCTGCTCCAGCAAAAACAGAAACAGTAAGTTTATTCTGGTTCCCTGTTGGAACAAGGTACTGCATTCCACACACATTGCTATAACCGACTATAATGTTATAAAGGCTTAAAATCTGAAGAACCCGAATGGAGCCTTCATATCCGAATCCTAAAAACCATGGAATAAAGTTTGAAGCAATAGCAATCAATCCACAAGAAATCGGGCATCCGATAAACGTAACAAAGCAGATACTTTTATTTAGGTACCCCTTTATCTTTTCTATTTCATGATCATGAAAAAAAGAGCCTATACGAGGCAGCATAACTGTACCCAATGCCGTGACTACAGTAAGTGTCATCTTTGAAATTTTATGAGCCTGTTCATAATATCCATTCTCTATTCCATCGGATGAAAGCATACCGATCATTGTCTTATCCATCTGGTTATAAAGGGTGGTAGCAATTGTCGGAATAAAAAGGAGTAGAAGCTCCGGAATATTTTTTATTATTTTTAAATCTGATATTCTAACCTTTCCAACATATTTTTTAAGACCAAACCATAATGAGACTGATCCTAGAACTGTTAAAAAGCTAGTAAGAAGTACATATGTGATAAAATCACTTTTTGACCGTACGAAGACAAATATAAGACCGATATAAACAACTTTAATAAATACATTTCTTAATACAACTGTGGAAAAATCCTCCATTCCCTGATACAACCAGCTGATATCCAGTGCCACGTTAATAATATTAAGTGCAAGAATCAGAAATAAGATATGCTGTCCTTTAGAAAATACCCCTATAAGTGCAATGTATAAAATCAAGCTTATTAATGAGGAAATCAGAGAAATAATTTCAATGCTCCAAAAACTTATGCTTCTTTCTTCTTTTTCATTTTGATAATATGAAATTTCCCGTTGTCCATATATCGTAGTGCCAAGAGTTGCAATTAATATAAAGTAAGAAACTATTGAACTTGCATAGCTATAATCTCCAATTTGACTAACCCCAAGTACTCTGGATATATATGGCGTTGTTATTAAGGGTGTCAACAAAGAAAACACCTGGTAACTTACATTAAGTATGTAATTCTTCCTTACACTTTTTTTACCCATTTTACGACTTAATATAATCAATGATAGGTTTCATGCAAGAACCAATATTAACATTTTTATAAGCAAACTCACGTATTTCCGCAACAACCTTTTTCGCAGGTTGTTGATATATTTGATCATGAAAAGATATAATCTTATTAATATCAATCTCAGACGTGTCATTTGGGAATTCCAGATAATATTTAAAGTCCTTATTATCAATAAAAATATCCGTAGGACAACCAGTCACAAAAGGTATTCCCCTAGCCATAGCTTCGCGAGATTTTAAATTGCAAGACAAACATAGGTTTTTTTTATACATACCAAAACTTCCTAGGGCTACAGAAGATATATTATAAATTTGATTAAGCTCCCCGTAATCACAGAAACCATGAAAGACAAAATGTTCATTCAAGGATAAATCATTAACCAGTTCTTTATATCCAGGGAGCGCAGAACCCTCTCCTGCAAAATGAAAAATTAGTTTTCTCGTCCCTCCGTTATTATAATATGTCTTTAACCCCTTAATTATCCTCTCGTAACCATGCCATTCCTTAAACATTGCAACAGCACACAGATGAATCGTGTTGTTTGGTTCATCTTCTGGTATTCTGATTTGGATATCATCCACATCTATTCCATTTTTAAATTTTATTGTTGGAATTCCAAATATTTCACACTCGTATGAAAGGTTGGCAAACCGATCCACTATTCCTTTCAATCTTACCCTATTGTAGCTGTCCTTTGCAATAAGCATACGTTTAAACTTATATGTGTCATATTCTGCATCGTATGGATAAGTAGGTAACTCTATGATTATTTTAATATCAGGATTATTCTTCTTTACTTTAGAAAGTACATTCCTCATATAACCACTCATGACAAAAGGTCTTCGAAAATAAATATAATCAACGGACGATAATATATCATCATATTTCCAAATAGGGTATACATTAGTGAATGGTAATCTATAAAGAACAGAAAGGAATTTGCTTTTGCTAATTGAAAGAACATATTCCTTACAATTAAGCTCAGCTTTGTTAAAAGTTTTAATTTGATTCCTTATCTTAAGGCCTACACCGGTTCGATCTGCAAAAGCAGATGTACCGTAATTAATAAAATATCCTTTCATTATATATTCCTTTTCTTAAACAAAAGATAACCGCAGCATTAGCATCCCACTCATGATGCATAATAGTGGAACCACAATTCTTGATAGGGCTGTAAATACGTTATTATTTTGTGTTATATTATTGTAATATTTATACAATATTGGGATGTCAAAAAGATAAAATAAATCATATGCACGCGCAACTGCTCTAACTGCATACAGAAATGTCACTATAAGTTCTCCGAACATAACAACATTCAAATACTTCTGCATTGTATTTGATTCATCACATATAATAATTAAAAATCCGTACAAAGCCCAATAATAAATATCTCGAATTCCGATATTATTATCAAGCGTCACTAAAAAGGCATTGTATCCAGACATGCCAAATTTTAAGATAATAGTCTGCAAAGAAGAAACTATATATGGTAATATAATACCGGAAAGCCCGCTAAACATTATCAACCCTGATATTACCCAGACGCATGCATGAACTTTTCTGCTTTGCCTCGGAAAAAATCTCAATATCAAAAAAGCAAAAAAAAGAAAAAACGCTGTTGAACGTTGAAATAGAAAGGCTAAAAAAAAATATATTAGTGCAACTACCCTTTTTCTCTTAAGAGCTTCACAAATAGCAAAAAGAGAAAGACCCATCGAAAATCCTGCTCGTAAGGAAATACCATTATAAAGCATTCCATAACCACAAAGATACAGTACAAGTATCGTTCCAAAATAGAAATATGTATCATCACGATTACTCTCAAGTACATTGCTAGTAGTTCTATCCAGCTGTCCAACAATTCCTTTTAAAGAGCATACACTTAGCAAAATCCCAGTTAAAGCAATGAAGAAAAATAAGAAACGGTAATTATCAGTAATATTTTTGAAGAATCTCATTAGATAGATATAGCCAATTTCATAGCCCTTGTATTTCTGAAATATGGTTATATTAACATTAGAAAACTGTTCTGCATTCGTATAATTATTTATATATCCCAAAGTGTCTTTTGTATCAGCTGGACGCATAGAAAATAAAAAAGCTGAAAAAAGCACAATAATCGTGGCTACATACTTTCTCTGCGAAACAACGATATTCTCTTCTCCAATCATATATATAACTGCCATGATAAGTAGCAGAACATTCAATATAACATACATATATATACCTTATTTAATTCTATCTCGAAGATTTGAAAAGAAACAATTGTAGTTTTTTTTACTGTTATAATTTCTCAAAAAAAGTTTTCTTGAATTCTGAGATTTTATGTAATATGCTTCGGAGTCCATAAAATCTATATGGTTAAACTCATCTATGATATTTTGATCACTACAACCCTCCAAAAGATACCCGTTTTTGTCACTTACAATCTCACCATTTCCACCTACATTTCTGGCGATAACCGGAAGCCCAGCTGAGATAGCTTCCATTATGGAAACGGGTATCCCCTCACTATCACTCATATTTATAAAATAATTAGCCTTGATTTTCTTATAAAACTCGATAATTTTATCGTTTTTCATGTATCCAACAAAATGGTACGAATTTTTGTTCATATAAACTTGTGCCAGATGCTCAATTTCATAAAGCGCCTCTCCTGTCCCAATATGATACCATTCAATATCAATATTCAAAGAACTCAGGCATCGAATAATAAGATCCAGTCGCTTAACTGTTATAACTGAGGAACAAGATACAAAAACAATCCTACTTCCAGGTCGCTCACCTGCTATACATCCTCTGTCCTCAACGCCCAACCGATAAACGCATAATTTTGCCTTTTGCATATCTTCTGATTCTCCATATCTGCTTATAAAGTACTTTTTACCATCCTGTGAAATAAAATCTATTTCTGTAAGATTTTCATATATGACGTTTCTAAATGGAAGATAACAGAGTGGGTTTCTATCTTCATATAGATCATACCCATGCGCTCTGGAAACAGCGGTTTTTAGCTGATACTCCCTTCTTAATAAAGCCGCTGCATACCCCCCCTCGATAGCCAGAAGGAGTATAGAGTGACTGTATGCTTTTTATTAATAAGGCTATTTCTTCGTATAATCTTTTGGGCAGATACATAGAAAAGGCCATACCATACAATATAGAAAAACTTTTTAATACCTTTAATTGAGAACGTGCAATGCTTTTTAATCTCATTTTGTGTATTATCGTTAACAAGCCATTTCCAAAACATTTTTGTAAACAAAAGCCCCAGGTTGATATTCACTTCATATTCAGATATATTATTGTTTTTATCGAAAACATTTCTCGTCTTATCTTTACTATGTGGGTAAGAAAGTACAAAAATATTGTCAAAATATTTTTTTATGAAAGGGAGTTCATTTTGAAAAAAAACCCCCTCACTATCGCCTGGAAAGATAATAATATCATTCATTAAACTTTTCCTTTACTATGCTCCAGTTCTTCTCGCTAAAACTCTTTCTCATTTTTCTATAATTCTTAGATTTTATTGAAAGAATATCCCAAGTCAACGTGTTCCATAAAGCCACAAAGAACTGCTCGCCTTCATTTATCTTAGCATAACGCTTTAACATATACAGCACACTTAACCACCTATGATATTGAACAAACGCGTTTCCTTTTTTATTTGTGGATATATTTGCTTTATGCAAGACTTTTGCTCTTTTCTCAACAGCTGCATACTTATTAATGCTGTCCATTTTATATGCTAGTGTATCCTCTTCATAATATAAAAATTCTCTTTCATCCAAAAAATCAATTTTTGCAAAATCTTCGGATTTTATACAGAAGCAGCATCCAGAAACACTTCCTCTGAAAATAGTAGGATTATCCACATTAATATCAATCTTCCTGTATGCCTTTTTTTTGAACAACGGAATATAGCAAAACGGATGACGTTCAAGAATAAACGTCTTAAAATTCAGTTTTTCACGTGGTAATTGTGACTCTTGATTATTAAGATCCATTACTGAAGGGCCCACCATCATTATCCGACTATCTTCTTTTAATGTTTGTATCATAATAGAGAATGCATCATTAAGTAATTCAACATCACTATTTACAATAAAAATATATCTACAAGAATCTTTAATTGCCTGCCTTATTCCAACATTGTTGCCTGCTGAATATCCGCCATTCTTTCTATTTAATATCACAGTCATATCTTTATCATTCTGATAGATCTTCTCAAGCTCTATGCCTGAACCGTCATCAGAATCATTATCAATAATATAGATATGATACGGAACAGAAGTATATCTGCGTATAGAATTAATGCACTCGTTTGTTTCTTTTAGGGTGTTGTAATTCAATATGATTATTCCGCTCTTTTCCATTATTTCTGGTTCCTGTTTGCTATGTTAGAAAGATACTTTCTAAATGTCTTCATATTCTCATTAAAATCAAAGTTCTGCTTTACATATTCTCTACCTGAATTCCCATATTTCTTTCTTAAATTTTTATCAAGATAGAAAGTTGAGATTGCCTCAAAACAACCGTTAACATCTCCTCTATGAAAAACAATTGATGTTTTTCCAGGATATGTTGATTCCATAAGTCCTGGCGCATCAGAAACAACTACTGGAACGCCACATGATTCACACTCAATTGCAGAAACACCAAACGACTCCGCATTAGATGGGATCACACCTACATCCATATTCGCCCATTCGTACGCTGCCACCTCTTGTGTAATAAAGCCAAGCCAAACAATCGAATCCTCAATTTCCAGTTCGCGTGCAAGTCGTCTTAAAGTGCTATCTTCCGGACCAATTCCTGCTATTCTCACTTCTAATCTACAGTTCTTATGCCTACGCTTGAATAGGGCTACTGCTCTCAATAATATATCTATCCCATAGGTTTTTGAAAGTGCTTTTATTGTACCAATTACAAATTTTGAAGAATCTCTGTTCCGAAGATTTGGCGTAAACAAATTCATATTTACACCAAATGGGGTAATAACAAATGATTTATCTGTGTATTTTGAAGCTTCTTTTGCCATCACTTTACTTGTGGAAAAAAGATACTCAGCTTTTTTTAAGGAATATCCCAATATTTTTTTATGGAATATGCTCTTTGTGGGGAATTCATATATATCAGAACCCCAAACTGACAATATGTAATGTTTCATCCCACTAAATGCTATAGCTGTTCCATAGCTAGAAGCATAATGAACGCTGATGATATCCGGTTGAATTTGTTTAACAATGTTCTTTAGTTTTTTCCCACTGAAAAGATATTTGATTTTGGAACAATCGGTTCCCTTAGGATTCACATCAATATTCAAATAATGTAATAAACACCCGGCTATCTTATTATCGTCAAATGAGATAACATGCACCTCATCTCCATTTAATATGAACCAGTTGCATATCTTTATTAAATGTGAGCTTCTGGAAGGTCCTATAAAGCATATTCTCATTCAACTGCTCCAATTTATAATTGAAAACTTGTCTAGATTTATAATCTCCAGAACCTCATCCCTGATGCCAGCAGTTCGTCCATACGATAAAGTCCCTTTACATCAATCAGAACCTTCTCAGCATCAATGACATTGCTTCTGAACATACTCTTTATATTCATCATTGAAAGAGAGCGGAACTCTTTATGACCAACAGCAACAATAATACAGTCAGCGTCTTTTACATCTCTAAACGGAATGAGGTCTACTCCATAGAATCGCTTTGCCTCGTCAGGGTCAGCCCATGGATCAGTTACTTTGACTTCTATTTCATACTCCTTAAGTCTCTTGATTATATCATAAACTTTACTATTCCTAAGATCCGGACAGTTCTCCTTAAATGTAAGACCTAATATGTAGATATTGCTTTTCTTTGGTGCCTTACCAGCCTCTATCATCTGCTTGATTGCTGCATCTGCTATATATGCTCCCATACTATCGTTGACTTTACGCCCATTAAGGATAATCTGACTGTGATACCCAAGTCGTTCTGCTATATTGGTCAGATAATATGGGTCTACCCCTATACAGTGCCCGCCAACTAGTCCTGGTTTAAATCCTAGTGCATTCCATTTGGTATTCATGCCATCTATTACTTCATTGGTGTCAATTCCAATACGGTCACATATCATTGCAACTTCATTCATAAAGGCGATGTTGATATCACGCTGGGAATTTTCTATAACCTTGACTGCCTCAGCTGTTTTGATATTACTTACAGGAAATGTTCCTGCTGCAATTACTATATCGTATACCTGCTTTACAACATCACACGTTTCCTTATCCATACCTGATACAATTTTACGGATAGTTGTAAGCCTGTGAACCTTATCCCCAGGATTAATACGTTCTGGTGAATATGCAATCTTCCAATCAACACCACATTTCAATCCTGAATCTTTTTCAATAATTGGAACGCAGACATCCTCTGTCACTCCAGGGTAAACAGTGGATTCGAAGCAGACAATCGTACCTTTCTGGATATTTCTTCCTACCGTATGAGACGCACCCTCAACCGGGGTAAGATCAGGAGTTGTATCTTCATTAACAGGTGTAGGAACTGCAACTATAATAAAATTCGCTTCAGAAAGCTTTGTCTCATCATCAGTAAATACTACGTTTGTGCTTTGAATGACCTCATCTCCGACCTCCAACGTTGGATCAACACCATTCTTGTATTCTGCTATTTTAGCAGAATTATTATCATATCCGATTACATTGATATGCTTTGCAAATTCAACCGCAATTGGCATTCCAACATATCCCAGTCCAACGAGAGCTAGTTTTGCATCTCCCTTAATCAACCTGTTATATAAAGTGCCATAATCGTCCATCTTCTTTTAATCTCTTTCTTCGGGTTACTATTATTTCTAAAAGCTGTTCAACAATGTCTAATGAACCAAAAATCACTTCACACTCTCGTACGCTTCTTTAAGAGCAGCTACTACTTCATTTACTGATTCCTGTGTCATATAAGGATGCATCGGAAGACTCAAAACGTTCTTACAAAGTTTCTCTGTCACAGGACAGTCAGCTATTTCGCTGTCTGTTCCATCAAAAGCTTTCTGCAGATGCATCGGCTTCATGTAATACACCATTGCAGGAATGCCTTTTCCCTTTAATTTCTTCTGGATTACGTCCCTGTCCGTTCCTTCTGGCAACTGGATTGTATACTGAGCCCAAGAAGATTCGAAGCCACCCTTTATAATTGGAAGTGTAAAAGGTGTATCCTTTAAGGCCTTGTCATACATTAACGCAACCTTGTTTATATCTTCCAATTCGTGTGCTTTAAAGGCCTCGAACTTTGGAAGGAGAATTGCTGCCTGAATTGTGTCAAGGCGACTATTCATGCCAAGACGTAAGTTGTCGTACTTATTAGTCTTACTCTTCCCATGAATTGCCATACTTCGAACAAGTTCCGCCCATTCATCATTATCAGTAAATACCGCTCCGCCATCACCATAGCAGCCCAGAGGTTTTGCAGGGAAGAATGAGGTCGTTCCAATATCACCAAAACTACAGGCCCG
>Ga0256406_1004221_pt1 | contig 16779 bp, 14 predicted proteins | sample RumenRJG_03DNA_FD_185986 | JGI IMG/M metagenome (GOLD analysis project Ga0256406, IMG submission 185986) | Bovine rumen microbial communities from Lethbridge, Alberta, Canada - RJG_03 | ecosystem: Host-associated > Mammals > Digestive system > Stomach > Rumen | place: Canada: Alberta | collected... | reverse complement strand
TAATGTTTCCAAACACACGTTTCTTTTAAAATTTCTGAGAGAAACGTTTTGTTAAGTGCGCCCTTTTTTAAGAATTTTTATAGAAATCACCTCATTTTTTAACTTGACATATTACCAGATTGCTTATACCACGCGGTGCAGCGGTGCTTTGCCGTCTGCCACACGCAGGACTTCATCGACGACCATCTGCCCCACCTTCTGCAGTGCTTCTTCCGTATCGGCGCCCAGATGGGGCGTACCGATGAAATTCGGCAGTGCAAAGAGCGGATGCTTTCCGCTGGGCGGTTCTTCCACGAACGCATCACAGGCAGCAGCCCGGATGACGCCGTTTTTCAGTGCTTCGCAGAGGTCATCTTCATTGACGATGCCGCCGCGGGCCGCATTGATGAGGATGGCACTCTTTTTCATCAGGGAGAACATGTCCCCGTGGATCAGGTTCTTCGTTGCATCCGTAAGGCCGAAACTGATATTGATGATATCGGCAGCTTTGAGGACATCTTCGAGCTTTTCAGCGCGCTTCACGCCGACTTTTTCAAAAAGACTGTCCGGTGCCCAGGGATCATAGGCGATGACCTGCATCCCGAAACCATTCTTCAGGATGCGGCTGACGCGGGAACCGATATTGCCGATGCCGAGCTGGCCGAGCACTTTGCCGCCGATCTCATTGCCGCGCAGTTCCGGCGGTGCGACCCGGGTGACTTTGCCGCCCCGGGTGGCTGTGTCCGCTTCGTGGAGCCGCCGGGCGGAAGCCAGGATGAGTCCCACCACAAGTTCTGCCACCGAATCCCCGTTGGCGCCGGGCGTGTTGGTCACCATGATGCCGCGTTCCTTTGCAGCTTCCAGATCGATATTGTTGACACCGACACCATGCTTGGCAATGAGTTTGAGGTTCTTTGCTCTGTCCATCAGAGCCGCGTCCACTTTGATGCCGCGCAGCAGGATGGCATCGATCTTTTCGATTTCATCGAAATTATCGACGATCTGCACCTTTTCAGCGAGGCGCTGCCGGGCTGCAGGATCGATATATTCACTCAGATAAACGATCATGATACCCTCCTGCTTTTATTTCAGGGAATCCGCCACTTTTTCCATCAGTGCACGGTCAGGGTTCTTGCGGTTGATCCTGGACGTTTCCACGATGAGTTCGTAGAGGTTCACGCCTTTAGCCGCTGCCACTTCTTTGTAAACCGGTACAAAACTGGAGTGGCATCCGGACATTCCGAGGATGAGGTCGATCGGTTTCAGAGGGTTATGGTAGCCTTCTTTTTCCATGGCCGGCATCAGTTTTTCATTAATGAAATCAAGCAGTGTATAAAGAGGATATTCTGCAGCCTTGCCTTCACGCTGGAATGCAGCGATGGCAACTTCTGTCTGGATATTGCCCGCACTCCTTGCCATTCCCATGAGTCCGCAGTCGATGAAGGATGCGCCTGCTTTTTCGGCAGCCAGGGCATTGGCGATGGCAAGTCCCATATTGCTGTGGCCGTGGAAGCCGACCGGTACGGACACAGCATGTACGAGCGCGTCCGTATAGGCGGCAGCCTGGTCCGGGAACATATATCCGGCGGAGTCCATGATCGTAATCGCCTGGGCGCCGAAAGATTCCAGCATCTTTGCTTCTTCCGCCAGCTCCGCCGGTGTGGAGACATACGCCTTCATCAGACTGAATTTTGCTTCCAGACCCGCCTTGCGGACCATCTTGACAGCTTTTTCCGCCTTTTTCCCGTCGCTGGCATTGATGCCGACCCGCAGGAAGGAAAGTCCCTTTGCCTTAGCAAGGGCGATCAGTTCCTCATCCGCATTGGCCGCAGCCTGGAACATGCCGATATGGGCCTTTTTCGCATACGGAGCCATGACATCCAGGTATTCCTCGTCCGTGACAGGAGCTTTCTTGCCGCCGTGCTTCATGCTGCCAAGACCGGTGCAGTGCCCCATCTCGATTGTATCGACATGGCTTGCAATGAGTCCTTCCAGCATCAGCCTGGTCAATTCCTTCGAAAAACCGGCACCAACCACATTTGCTCCGTCCCGGAGCGTGCAATCCATAATCTTCATCCTGATAACCTCCTGTTGACGCATCATTTGAATTATCCAACAATTTTCGCAATTCCAATTATAGGCACTTATCAGTATGAAGAAAAACAAAAGAAAGACTCCTAAAATATCAATGACTTTAATATTTTATTTTTGATTTTTCCAGTGATTATCTGAAAACCGCTAAAACCCGTATTCCACGATTTTTTGCCGGACTTGTACATTTTAAATATCAATGTTATTATAGAAACATATCAATTTGTTTTATATTTTTGTATTCTGTATCCCGTATTTCCTTTCCGGAGGCCCTGTGCATCATGGAAAAAGAACTTATCGAAACCTTTCTGGTCGTGGCCAAAGTCAACAATATCAGCAAAGCATCCAAGCTGCTCTATGTATCCCAGGCAACCGTCAGCTACCGGCTCAAGCTGCTGGAGAAAAAGCTCAACACCTCCCTGATCCAGCGCAGCAAAGGCACGCGGCAGACCATGCTGACCATAAACGGCCGGCGTTTCCTGCCGCTGGCCCAGTCCTGGCTCGATATGGACAACGCCCTGACCAATTTTGCCAAGCACACGGAAACACTGGCGCTCAAGGTTGGCAGCACGAACAGCGTCAACAATTATCTGCTGCAGGAATTTTATCTGGGACTCGGTACGGATGCGAAAAAATGGAACCTTGCCATCCACACGACCCACACTTCAGCCATTTACGAAGAACTGCGCATGAATGAACTGGATCTGGGGCTCTGCCTCGAAGAAAAACTGGAACCGGGCATCAACATCAAGCTCCTTTACTCGGAGCCCCTGCTCATCCTGAGCGCCAACCCCATCCACAACAAAAAAATCCTGACACCGCCGGAACTGGATATGGAGAAAATGATCTACATCAACTGTGGCTACAGTTTCCGCAAATGGTACCAGCGCTATGTCCCCACGGGCGTCACGCCGGCCTATTCCGTCGATTCCTATCAGCTGGCCTGGAATTTCATGAAAAACGATTATTGGGTCTTTGCGCCGGTCTGCTTCCTGATGGATCAGGAGGCCAAAGGGGAGCACTGTGCCGTCGCCGCTCTGGCGGGTTCCAATCCCACCTATGATGTATACCTTGCCACCGAAAGCCGCACGGAAAAACTGCAGCGCTACGAACTGACGCTGTTCAAGCGGCGCCTCACCCAGTACCTCCATGCCAAGAAACATGCTGTAGCAGCCAAACTGGCGGAACTTTTTCCGCAGAAACAGAACTGGTAATTGAGTTGTGATGCTTTGGGCTTTGAACTTCCGTGCGGCCGTCAGCAGCCAGCCGTCAGCGGGCAGCGATGACTCTTGAAGAGTGTCCACACCTGTGGGTACAGTACAGGTCGGCGGAAAGTATCGACACCTGGATGCTTGGGCTGCAAAGGTGTATTTTGCAGCAGGGAGCCGTGAAAAAATGATTGCTCATTTTTTCACGGCTCCCTGCTATTTTTGTAAAAAGAACTGAAACACATCCGCTCTTCCAGGCGGTGATTTCCGCTTACAGGAAGCGTATCAGGACCAGTCCTTCCGGCTGCCTTTGTCCGGGATCCCCATTTTGACACGGTACTTGTTCACGGTCCTCCGGGCTACACGGGTACCCTCCTCCTGCAGACGGTCACAGATTGCCTGATCGCTCAGGGGATGTTTCTTGTCTTCTTTGTCGATGATGCGGCGGATCCGTGCGGCCAGCTGTTCCTCCGTGCACGGTTCTCCTTCCGTCGGGACGGATTCCGCCGTCCCGACGAGGAAATCCCGGGCCGGGAAAGAACCCCAGCGGCAGGCGATCATCTTGTTCTGCAGAGCCCGGCTCACCGTCGAGACGGCAAAGCCGGTCTCTTCCGCAAGATCGGCAAGCCTGAGGGGTGCCTTGTGGCCCGGCCCGTAACGGAAGAAATTTTCCTGATGGGTCACGAGAGCCTGCAGGACGAACTGCAGCGTATCGGATCTTCCCTTGATGAGCTGCTGGAGCTGTCTGGCTCTGCCGATCTGGTTCTTGAGGTATGTCCTGATCTTTGGATTATCCGTCGTATCCGCAATGGACAGGTAGGCCTGATCGAGGACAAGACGGCCTCCCCAGGGATTGTAGACCGTGACTTTCAGCCCCTCGGGACGGGTCTCCACAAAGGCATCTTCATGCAGGAACAGGACGGGGCCGTTCTGCCGGTATGCAGCGCCGGGCTTTGGATCGAGCCCGCGGATCTGCCGTTTGGCCGCCAGGACCTCGTTGGCAGAGACATGGAACTGCGCCGCCAGGACGGGGATCTTGTTGGCGGCAAGCAGTTCCAGCCCGTCCTTCACGATGTCCCTGGCCAGACGGTTTTCCGCTGTTTCCGGTTCCATCTGTAAAAGCAGGCATTCCTTCAGAGACCGGGCCGCCACTCCGACCGGTTCCAGATGCTGCACCCTGGACAGGATCCCTGCAGCCTCTTCCGGACTGAGGCCGAAAACCTGTGCGGTCTTTTCCAGATTTTCCTTCCAGTAGCCGCCCGCATCCAGGGTTGCCACGATATAATATGCAAAACGTCTCTCTTTTTCTTCCAGGTGCAGGCAGCCGAGCTGTTCCTCCATGGCTTCCTCCAGAGTCATGTCCTTTTGATGGGCATTTTCGACCGGATTGGGCAGAGGATCATCATCGGGTGCCGTTTCCCTTTTCTGGATCCTGCGAAAATCCGGACCCTCTTCCTGCCAGGAACTGCCGGCAGTCTCTTCCGGAAATTCCAGGACCGGGTTTTCCTCTACAGCTTTGGCGAGATAGTTTTCCAGTTCCTGCCCATTCATCTGCAGCAGCTTCATCTGCTGCACCAGGCGGGCGTTTAATTGCAGTTTCTGGGCAGGCTGCAGCGTCATAGAAAGCGGCATATGATTTCACCTCTTTAACAGCAGCCGCTTTACCGGGCTCAGGGCCCGGAAAGCCTTGTTTATATATTACAGGATCATTCCGATATATGTGTGGAAAAACAGATCCGGAAAGTCCATGCCGGTCTTTCCGAAGTACCGGGCCCTGACCGGCTCCGGTATCCTGTTTTCCCATCCATCCGTTCTCTTATAAGTATAGGAAAGAAAAGAAAGAAACTCAAGGCACGGAGAAAAAATGTCAGCATCCGGCATGAAAAAATCCTCCTCACCATAAGAGAGGAGGATTGCCGGCCGAGCGGGTCGGAATGTCCGTCACTGCCGGACATGTTGTTTGCTGAATTCACGCACTTCGAACCAGTACCGGACAAAGACAGCGAAGGTGATCAGCATGGCAATGGCAGGCGCCATGATGCCCACAAGGAAATCGACCTGTGCAATCATCCCGTAGGCATAGATCACTGCCAGGACGGCATACAGCAGCATCAGTGCGCCATCGACGCCGAACCATTCGATGGGCACGTCGTTCTGCATGCTCGGATGGAGGGAATCGTCATAGCGTACGCGGCCGAAATTGTTGCCGATCACATAAGCCACGAAGGAAATCGGCAGTGCGATCAGCAGGGCATCGACTTTACCGCCCAGGGCCTCGACAGAAATGGGAAAATAATTGAAGTAGATCCAGGACAGGGAACCGATCACCATACCGCAGAGGCCGCCCACGTCGGTCTTCTTCTTTTCGTACATCAGTGCTCCCAGGACGGGGACGAAAAGTCCGCACATCGAAAGACTGTTGATGAAGAGGAACGCATCATATACAAGAGGAAAACGGAAGGCTGTGGCAAGACCGACGATGCCGAAAATGACGCAGGTGAGCCGTGTGATAATGATGGCCTGCTTATCAGTCAGAGGATTTTTGCGCAGCGCATTGATGATATCGCGCGTCACGATTTCGCCGCCGATCAGGTAATACGAGTCGATGGTCGAAATGATGGCCCCCATGATGCCAAAGATAAAAAGACCGCGGAGAACGGGAGGCAGACTGGAAAGTACCAGCTGCACATAGGCAACTTCCGGCTGGATTTCCAGAGCGGGATGGAGGGTGCGGATCAGGATGGCCATCATGATCAGGACGATATCAAAGGAGAGCCAGATGGAAAAGCACATCAGCATGGCCCGTTTGCCCGTTTTCGGCGAATTGGCCGCTGTAAAGCGCTGGTAAAAAGAAGGGTCCTTATAGACGTTGATGCAGATAAGGACAAGGCAGATGGCACGGCCGACCGGCGTACCGCCGAGCGGTGTCAGCATCTGCGGCGCGACCTGGCTGATCACCTGGTCGATGCCGGCAAAACCACCGATATCGAAATAGATCCGGGGATACGCTGCACAGACAGCAGTGATCATCAGGAAAAAGAAAATCATATCCGTCACGGCCACACCCATGAGGCCGCCCAGACAGGTGATGGCAATCGAAATGATCACGACGGCTGCGGCAACGACGAATTTATTGGCATACCAGGCTGCCATGCCCACATATCCGGTCGCAGCGATTTCTGCAATCGCCATGCAGGAAATGACGAGCAGCACGGCCCCGATGATGGATGCGGCCCGGCCATAGTACCGGTTCAGCAGTTCTGAAATGGTCGTATTGACCTTGACAGAAATGCGCGGCGCCACGACAAGCGGCAACGGAAAACGCACCAGATGGGCAGAGATGGACCAGATGAAGAAAGCCGAAACACCCATGGTCGTGGCATAGCCGATGGTCCCGATCGTACCGGAACCCCCGTACCAGGAAGCGACGAGCGTTCCCACTGCCAGCGACCAGGGAATGGACTTATTGGCCTGGAAAAAGCTGTCCATATTTTCCGCAGTCTTGCTGAAATGCTTTCCCACCATGAAAATACCAATGACACATAAAACAGTACCGTAATGTTATCAATTGCTGTCAGCATTTGATTTCCCGCCTCTTATATTCCACTGCCGGCGCCGGACCGGCAAGTGCAGAAACCATTTTGTCAGCGGATCAGACATTCCCTGCTTACGGCTGTGGTCTCTGTGGCTGATGGCTGAAAGGATGGATTCCACGGCATTGGAAAAAGCTCCGCACCGCTTCCGTCCATACAGCATCAGCGCCTCACAGCCTTTTATTTTCTCTCTGAAACAGGAAAGTAACTGTCCGTTCTTGAACAGCGTCTGTGAAATGAACGTCCAGCTCTCCTTAAAACTTCAGCCTGCCTGTGACGGCTTCCACCGCCTCGATATATTTTCCTGCCCGGACCTGCGCCGCCGTTTTTTCTATCATTGGTGTCAGCGGGGCATCGTCCGTCAGTTCTGGCACATCCTCCCGCAGCAGAGCATGGACCCTGCCCGTCGCTGACGAAGGGCCGATGCCTTCGTAGCAGTCCAGTGCCTGCCCGTCACAGATGAGTTCGATGGCGATGATGTAGCTGGCCAGTTCCATCAGGTCATACGCCTTTTTGGCAGCATTGTAGCCCATGCTGATGTAATCTTCCTGATTGGCACAGGTCGTCAGGTTGTCGACGACGGCCGGATGGGACAGGATCCGCATTTCTCCCAGGATGCCGGCCGCGGCGTACTGGATCATCATGAGCCCGTCGTTGTACTCGGCATTCTTGTTCAGGAATGCCGGCAGTTCGCTGACAAGGCGGTTCAGCAGCCTGTCGATGCGGCTGGCGGACATCTTGCAGAGATCCGTGACGGCAATGGCAAGATAATCCGTGGCCATGCCCAGGTAGGATCCGTCAGCGTTGCATCCCATCAAAGCTTCGGCACCGCCCTTTCCATCCTCGAATACAAGAGGATTGTCGACGGAAGAATTGAGTTCGATGGCCAGTGTATCGAGCCCGTCACGGATCGTTTTTTTGACTGCGCCGTGCAGTTGAGGGATGCAGCGGATGGAAAGTGCGTCCTGCACCCGGTGCCCCCTGTATTTTTTGACAATCGGGCTGTCTGCCAGGATGGCCCGGATATTGGCAGCCGTCCGTCCCTGGTCCGGATGGGGTCTTGCATCCATGATCCTTTTGTCCATCGCCATCAGCGTCCCCTTAAGGACTTCCAGGCTGAAGGCGCCGCTGATATCCGCCGTCAGGGCCAGAGTAACCGCATCATAGAGGGCAAGGGCCGCAAAAGCCGTGACGGAAGTCGTACCCGACACGATAGTGAGGCCTTCCTTGGAGGACAGCACCGCAGGCGCAAGGCCTGCCCGGGCCAGTGCCTCTTTGCCGTCCAGGAGCTCGCCCTGATACCAGGCCCTGCCTTCACCGATGAGCACCATGCCGATATGGGCTTCCAGCGAAATGTAGCCGACGGACCCGTGACCGGGGACGCGCGGCGTCACGCCGCGGTTCAGCATCTGCCGCAGCAGTTCCAGCGTCTCCAGGCGGATACCCGTATGGCCCGAACCGAAATGGAGCAGCATGACCAGCATCATGGCCCGGACACATTCCTCTTTGACGGGTTCCCCTACGGCACAGGTATGGGCGAGGATATGGTTGTGCTGGATCCGGATCCGGTCCTCTTCGGGAATGAATCTGCGCCAGTTGTCGCCCAAACCTGTCGTGATGCCGTAGATGGCTTCCCCGCCTTTGCTGAATGCATCCACCTGCTCCCGGCAGCGGCGCACCCGCTGCACATATCTGTCAGAAAAAACGACCTGCTGATGGTTCCTTGCCACGGCAATCACGTCAGAAAGCGCGTTGCTGCCATTGATTGTCACTTGTTCCATAAAATTCCTCCTTTCAGGCTGCTGTGATCTGCGGTGAAGATGACGGAAAAAGGAGCCTCCGTGACGGCGGACCCAGCTCCCCGTCAGTCACAGCAGCTTCCGTCCCATTCCCCGCTCCGCCCACGCAGCCACCTTTCCTTCATGGATCATGCGGCGGAGCCATTCGATATGGGGATAGAGGAACATGTCTTCTTCCAGCGCAGGCACTTCTTTTTTGATTTCTTTCAGCACTGCAGCCGTTGCCGGGCTGCGTTTCAGCTCCTTTTTGACAAAGGGCTGCGCTTCATAAGCAGAAAGAAGTTCTATGGCAAGGATATATTCCAGCTTTTCTGCGATCGTGCAGGATTTTTTAGCGGCATTGTAGCCCATGGCCACATAATCTTCCTGATTGCCGCAGGTCGGCGTATTATCGATCACGGCCGGAGTGGACAGGACCCGCATTTCGTTGAGCAGCCCGGCCTGGGTGTACTGCCGGATCATCAGGCCCGAGTTGAGGCCGGGGTTCCGGATCAGGAACCAGGGATACCCGGACAGGTTCTCATCGATCATCCGGTTGTTGCGCCGTTCAGACATCTTGGCAAGCATCGTGGCCGCGATGCAGGCCGAATCCATCGCCACGCCGACGTACGCAGAATCGGCATTGCAGGCGGAAATCACTTCTTCATTGCCTTTTTCCGGCCACAGGATCGGATTGTCGCAGCAGGAATTCATTTCAATCTCGACTGTCTTTTTGGCATCACGCAGGGTCTTTTTGGCAGCGCCGTGCAGCTGAGGGATGCAGCGCAGGGAAAGTGCGTCCTGGACACGGGTCCCCTTAGCCGCTTCGATCACTTCGGAACCTGCAAGCAGGTTGCGGACGTTTTCGGCCGTAGCAGCCTGATCTTCATGCGGGCGTACAGCCATGACACGGGGATCGAAGGCATTCATGACGCCCTGCAGCACTTCCAGCGACATGGCTCCGATCACATCAGCCGTTTTTGCGGCTTTCAGCATGTCATAAAGCCCGATGGCTCCCATGGCGGTCGGTGTCGTCGTACCGGAAACGAGAGCCAGCCCTTCTTTTGACATCAGGGCAAGCGGCGCAAGGCCCGCTTTTTTGAGGGCTTCCGCACCGCTCATCAGCTCCCCTCCGTAATAAGCCCGGCCCAGACCCATGATGACAAGCGCCATATGGGCTTCGGGGCTCAGATAGCCGACACTGCCGCTGCCGGGCGCAAACGGGATCAGGTTGAGGTTCAGGAACTGGCGGTACTGTTCCAGCACCTCAAGACGGACACCGCTGTACCCCTGCCCCAGATTCTGCAGCACCATCAGCAGCGTGGCGCGGACCTGTTCTTCACTCAGCGGTTCTCCCACGGATGTCGAATGGGACAGGATGATATTTTTCTGCAGCTGTGCGGTCTCTTCTTTACTGATGGCTTTCGTGCAGAGCGCACCAAAGCCGGTGGTGACGCCGTACATCACCTTTTCTTCATCGACCCATTTTTCGACCAGGGCACGGGATGCGTCCACTCGCTTTTTATATTCCGCCGAAAATTCGACCCTGGCATGACCGCGTACCACGGCCATGAAAGTATCCAGGTCAATCGGCCTGCCGAGCCGTACCGTTTTCATCTCATTCCTTCTTTCCAGCACTTTTTCCGCGGAAAAGCCTTCCGGCTTTTCCATTCTTCACAGATTTTCAATATTCTTCAGCAGCACTCCGGACCGGACGATCTTATACGCTTTCTGCACGTCGTCCTGGATGGGACGCAGATGATCCAGCATCGGGATTTCCCTGCGGATGGTATCATAGGCGGTCTGCGTATATTTCCCCAGTTTCACGGACCCGCGCAGATCCACGGCCTGGGCCGCATAAAGAGCTTCCATCCCCACAAGATAGCGGATGTTGTCGACAAGCTTCAGCGCCTTCGAGACCACAAGGGGCAGATTGCTTGCATGGTCTTCGATGTAACCCTCGATGGCAAAGAAATCGACTGACGAAGGCGTAATGAGGAAACGGTTCTCCGCGTCAAGCGCTGAAAACGCATCCTGCATCTGGGAATAGCCGTAGGATTCTCCGTTGCGCGGTGCCAGGAACCTCGTCAGGCCCGTAAAATTGGGATCCGCCATCTTGATCATGCGGTAATTGATGGTCCGGGAGAGATGGCCCAGTGCGATGGCAAGCATCTCGACTGCCACGGCCAGGCTCGTCGTCTCAAAATTCGATGTGACATACAGTTCCTGTGTCTCCGGGATGATGCAGGGATTGTCGGACGGGGAATTGATCTGGACGGCCAGGAATTTTTTGACGACGTCCAGCGCATCCGTCACCGTGCCCGTGATGGTGAACCCGCCGCGGAAACTCAGCGAATCCTGCAGGGCCCTGTGTGCATCGGGTGCATAGAGATAGCTCCCCTCCAGGTACCGGCGGCAGCGGGCCGCGCACTGCTGCTGTCCCGGCAGGCCGCGGAGCGCATTCACGTCTTCCCGCATGGCTTCGACATTGCCGTTCAATCCTTCATAGTCCAGACAGTAAATCAGGTCGCTCATTGCGAGGAGATCTTCCGTCTCCCTCACAAGGACAGCCGCTGTCCCTTCACCCTGCGAATTGGAAAGCATGACGGTATGGGCATCCTTCAGCTGCCAGCGGTACGGCGGGATCCCCTCCCGGGCCATGGCCTCCCCGGCACTCATCACCGTTCCCTGGTAGGTAACGTCATTTTCTCCGGCAAAAGCCATGCCGATATGGGTCACCGTCGTAATGTCGGCTTCGCCGACGGACCCCCGCCGCGGCACGCGCGGCGTGATGCCACGGTTGAGGAAGAGCCTGTACATTTCCACGAGGTCATCGCTTGCGCAGGACGCGCCGATGAGCAGATTGTTCAGCCGGATGGCCATCATGGCCCGGACTTCCTCGACCGAATTATAAGGACCATATCCCAGGGCATGGCTGTAGATGACCCTTCTGTTTTCCTGTTCGATCTGATTTTCCAGGACGCTCTGATCCTTGTTCCAGCCCACGCCGCGGTTGAATCCGTAGATGGCCTTGCCCTCATGCGCTAGCTTTTCCATCGTCCGGCGTCCCTTTCTGACCCGTTCCATCGCTTCCGCAGCGATTTCCACGGGTGCGCCGTCGTATGCGATCCGGTCCAGATCATCCAAAATCAGGTCATGTCCATTCAGCACAATCGGTTCCATCATTTCAGCTCCTTTTCAGAAATTCGATCTTTCCTGCATGCGTATCCAGACGGACAATATCCCCATTCCGGATCTTCTGATAGAATGCCCGGTCCACCCGGTCGACCATGGGCACACCCATGATGATGGCCGTCGAAACAAGGACCGTATCAGGAGTTTCCACGATAAAAGCCAGGGGCGCCGTCCCATACTTTTCAAGCTGATAGAGGCCATCCATCTGTACGACGGAACTTCCTTTGCCGCCCGGAAAGACGAGGACCTTATCTTTGATGCTGACACCCTCCAGCGCATGGCCGGATTCCGTCACGACCCCGTCCCGGGGTCTCACATGATAAAACAGGATCTGGTCGGATGAGCAGAGAACTTCACCCGAGACTGCGCCCTGGGCGATTTCCCTGCAGGAATATTCTTCAGTCTTCATCAGCACACTTTCCCCTCCATAGCCCATTCCACGCATGCCTCCACGTCCTGGACAGCAAGCGTCACACCGGCGCTCGTCATATAATAAGCAGCCTTCGCAGAATCGGTCACGCCAAGTGTCCCCGACAGGAAATGCCAGCAGTCCGCCTCATCCACACAGGTATGGGGGATCAGTCTCGCGCCCCGCTGCGCAAGGCGCGTCAAAAGGCCGGTCCGTGCCGCCTCCGCCACGACTTCTTCCGCTGTCAGGATATAGACCGGGACAGCGGCCGGCCGCGTCAGGAGTGCGTCGACTTTTTCCGTCTGCGCCAGGGTATAATGCGGGCAGCCAAGGACGCAGCAGGAAATCTTCCTGCCCGCCGGCGGCCGGTCCTGTTCCTTCAGGGCATCGATATCGGCCTGAGTAATGGTGACGGAGCGCACAGGCTCTTTCCCGCCAAAAGCATCCACGGCATCCCGGATCCCCGGTGTCACACCGGGAACCGCATAGATGTCATAATTGCCCGAAACATTGAGGGACGCACCAAGAGCGATCAGATCCTCCACAGGGATGGAGGCAGGCAGTCCCAGAAAGACCGGATTGCCCTGACCGATCTTTTTGCCGAGCATCCCCAGCAGCGTATAATCTTCCGCTGTTTTGATGGCGGCGCGGACTTCCACGGCGACCGTCCCGAACCGGTTTGTTTCAAGGAGCATGCCATATTCCGGCACACACCCCGTGATCGCTGCACACATGGCGCTCGCCGCACTTTCCCGATTTGTCCGGGCCCCCAGGACGGAATTGACAAATACCGTCGCGCTCGTCTCTGAAAAAGCGCACACTTCGTCCTTTTCCGGGCGATTCTGGTACAGATAAGGCGTGCAGCAGTACGTCATCCGGGCTCCCAGCCGGGAATAGACCTCATCCACACGCCTCATATGCTCCTTCGCCGCGGGCGTCAGGACGGAAGCAAAAGCGCACACAGAGTAGCCCGGATTGACCGTGGGAGCCACCCGGCACGCTGCACCGGCAGCAAGGAGGCGGCTGGTGAACCACAGGTCGGCTTCCTGCGCGCTGAGCGATACATGGACCTTGCGGACCGGTACCATGCGGGGCGCGTCAAAACATTTGGCGATCCCCACCTGGATCTGCATCGCCATGGCCGTTCCCCGGCCATACTCCCCTTCCAGCATCTTTTGTTCTTCATCCGTCAGCAGCATGGCAGCAGCTCCTTCCGTTATTTCTTATCCACGGAAAGATTGCCCGCTTCTTTATCATATCCGGAGTAGAATCCGCTCCCCGTTTTCATCCCCAGATGACCCTGATCGATCATCTCCTCCAGTTTCGCAGGCGGTTTGTCCCGTTCTTCTCCGCTGGCATTGTAATAGGACATCTCGATGTTATAGATCGTATCCAGTCCGATGAGGTCCATCAGCTGGAACGGTCCGATATTCGTATTCCATTCGATCCGCCAGCCGCGGTCGAATTCGGACGGATCCACATAGCCGTCCGCCCACAGATGGAGGCATTCGCGCTTGACGGCGCGCCAGACGCGGTTGATGGAGTACCCTTTGATCTCCCGTTCCGTAACGACCGGTTCGAACCCCAGCGTATGGTAATGCGCCAGCGCTGCCGCTTTCGTCTCTTCCGACGTATCCTTGTTCCACATCATTTCAAGGTAGCTGTTGCGGATCGGATCGTCATGGTCTACGGCGAAGGTCTTCTGCTTCCGTTCCGGCGACACGCGGATGTCGATTTCGCTCATCAGGAGGGACGATGTATTGGAATTGAGCAGGCAGTGCGGCGGGCAGACCTTGTCGAGCTGTGCGAAGACTTCCTGCTTGAGCGGCAGCTTCTCCGGCACATTCTCGACGACGAGATCCGCCTCCCGGCAGGCATCTTCAAGGGTCCTGGCGTAGTGGATGCGTTCCTTTACGGCTTCGGCTTCTTCCCTGGTCAGGCGGCCTTCCTTTACAAAGTACTCAAGCCATTTATCGATCTTGGCCTTGCAGGTTGCGATGGATTTTTCCGTCCGGCTGTAGCCCGTTACGTTTTTCCCATACAGGGCGTTGCGGAAGGCGATCATGGAACCCTGGGTCCCGATGCCGACGATAGTTACATTTTTTACGTTGTCGATTTCTCTGTTCTTTTCCATTCTCCATCATCCCTTCTCTTTGTAATATAGGAAAATGTCAAAAAGTCCTTTCGATCACATTGCCGTCCGCAGGAATCGCGATATACCGTACTTTCGTATTCTCCACGAGGTCCCCGTAGAAAGCGATGTAATAAGGTCTGTAAATGGACCGGACCGACAGGACATCCAGCAGGACATCCCTGCCGACCTGACGTTTGACCATCCGCCGGGCCAGCCGCTTGGCTTCGTCGATCAGTTTTTCTTCCGGGATCTCCGTCTTCTGGATCATCGATTCATCGTCAATCTGCAGCACCTGTGTCCTGACAGGGCTGTCCAGATAGGCAGGATTCCCCCGCGTCCCTTCCGCCAGCATCAGGATCTTCTGTTTCGCCGGCGTTTGAGGGCTCTTCCTTTTCATCAGTTTCAGCAGAGGCGAATCGACATAGGTCATATCGAATGTGATTTCCCTGCTCTCCAGATACATCAGTTTCAGCGTAATTTTCTTTTTGCCAAGGAGCAGACGTCCCAGCCAGTTGCCCCGTTTTTCGGCAACCTTCATGGCTTCCGCCTCGCTCATCGTTTTCTTCACAGCATGGATTTCCATGGATTCCGCCTCTGCCTCCCTTCTTCCGGATTGTTACAGTTTCTTCTTTCCCTTGCTGAATTCACGCACTTCAAACCAGTAGCGCACGAAGACTGCAAAGGTGATCAGGATGGCAATGCCCGGAGCCATGATGCCGACGAGGCCGTCCACCTGATGGATCATGCCGTAGCCGTAGATCACTGCCAGTACCGCATAAAGGGCCACGAGCGCACCGTCCACGCCGAACCACTCCACCTGCTCGATGGCCGCTTCGACAGCGGAATCCAGAGAATCATCACAGTATACCTTGCCGAACCGGTTGCCGATGACATACGCCACAAAGGAAATCGGCAGAGCGATCAGCAGGGCATCCACCTGCCCGCCAAGGATATCGACGGAAACAGGGAAATAGTTGAAGTAAATCCAGGACAGGGAACCAAAGAGCATGCTCGCAAGGCCGCCCACATCCGTTTTTTTGGAATCGGACAGGATGGCGCCGAGGACCGGCACGAAGAGGCCGCACATGGACAGGCTGTTGATGAAGAGGAACGCATCATATACGAGCGGGAAACTGAAAGCTGTGCACAGACCGATGATGCCGAAGACGATGCAGGTGATCCGCGTAATGCCGATGCTCTGTCTGTCCGTCAGCGGTGTCTTGCGGAAAGCGCCCACGATATCCCGCGAAACGATTTCGCCGCCGATCAGGAAATAAGAGTCGATTGTCGAAATGATGGCACCCATGATGCCGAAGACGAAGAGTCCACGGAGAACGGGCGGCAGATTAGAGAGGACGAGCTGGACATATGTCACTTCCGGCTGGATCTCGAGCTGCGGATGGAGCGTACGGATCAGCATGGCCGTGGTGATGAGCACCATATCAAAGGACAGCCAGATGGAAAAGCACATCAGCATGGCCCGTTTGCCCGTCCGCGGGGAATTGGCAGCGGTAAAGCGCTGGTAGAAGGAAGGGTCCTTGTACACGTTGATACAGAGCACCACGAGGCAGATGGCACGGCCGACCGGCGTACCGCCGAGCGGAGTCAGCATCTGCGGAGCGACCTGGCTGAGCACCTGGTTGATGCCGGCAAAACCGCCCACTTCGAAATAGACCTGCGGATAGGCAGCGCAGACGCAGGTGATCATCAGGAAGAAGAAAATCATATCCGTCACAGCCACACCCATCAGACCGCCCAGACATGTGATGCCCGTCGCGATGATGACGACAGCTGCCGCAACGACGAACTTATTGGCGTCCCAGGCGGCGACACCCACATAGCCCGTAGCTGCGATTTCCGCGATGGAAAGGCAGGATACGACGAGGATGACCGCACCGATGAGGGAAGCGGCCCGGCCGTAGTAACGGTTCAGCAGTTCCGTCATCGTCGTGTTGACTTTGACGGAAATCCGCGGTGCCACCCACAGAGCCAGCGGGAAACGCACCAGACGGGCACAGATGGACCAGATGAAGAAGGCCGAGACACCCATTGTCGTGGCATAGCCGATCGTCCCGATGACACCGGCGCCGCCGTACCAGGAAGCTACCAGTGTCCCCACTGCCAGGGACCACGGGATGGATTTGTTGGCCTGATAGAAACTGTCCATATCCCGGGAAGTATTGCTGAAATGCTTTCCTACCAGGAATATGCCGATGACGCACAGCAGTACTGTAATGTTGTCGATTGCTGTTAACATGCACTTCACTCCTCGTATAATATTTTTGTGAGTAAGATTTTAGCCTTACTCAAACAGATTTTTTTAATCAGAATATCCTGATGTTACAATTACATTAGTGAATTGTGACCAAGGTTACGTCTCTTCTCTCCTGCG
>Ga0256406_1004220_pt1 | contig 16781 bp, 11 predicted proteins | sample RumenRJG_03DNA_FD_185986 | JGI IMG/M metagenome (GOLD analysis project Ga0256406, IMG submission 185986) | Bovine rumen microbial communities from Lethbridge, Alberta, Canada - RJG_03 | ecosystem: Host-associated > Mammals > Digestive system > Stomach > Rumen | place: Canada: Alberta | collected... | reverse complement strand
ATTGTATCAAAAAACCCGCAAAATTGCAAGTGCAAAATGCGGGTTTTTACTGTATTTATGCGGTTCTGCGCTCAATATATTGCATGAAATTTATAGCGTAGTTGCAATCTTTATTGGAAGTTCACATGAATCAATGGAGGTCACCATCCATGTTGTCTCCATGATATTGGTTTTTGTCGATAAGAGACAATCCATCAAAATCCCGATCCGCAACAGAAATAACTGTATTCGGTCTGATGACATGCTATACTAGACAAAAGCAAGCGTATAATTTCTAATTATTTGTAAAAAATCACAGATATCACAGATAAGGAATAATTGACATGAGCGTCTCTTACAAGAAGTTGTTTAAGCTTCTGATTGATCGAAATATGAAGAAAAAGGATCTTCGTGAAATTGCTTCAATAGGTAACAGTACAATGACCAAACTGGCGAACAATGAGAATGTGACAATGGAAGTCATAGAAAAAATCTGTAATGCACTCGATTGCAATATTGATGATATAGTCGAGATTCTGCCAGGCAAGAAAGTGGAAAGATGACATGGCTAGACTAATGGACAAAGAGCCTAGATATGAAGGAGAGATAAAAGTCTGGAATTCCTTCGGAAGCATTCTCCCTCAGAACGGGGTCTTTTATAACAATCGTAGTGCAAATGGTCATGAGTTTGATTTTGCCTTCTTGCCCGAGATATAGATTTTTATTGTGAAAGTCAAGGGATGGGCGGTAGACAGCATTTTGACAGCCGCCGATCATAATACGATCATTATAGAGGGGGAAAAGAACCGGAGGACAGCCCGCGAAGCCGGGCGCGAGACTATCGTTTTGGCTTATTGAAGAAACTACAAAAGGATTTGGAGATGAATCCGTTAGGGATGAGCTGGGTATGTTATCCGTTTACCACAGAGGAGTATTCGGGAAATCGCCTGAGTATCATGTCGGAACCCAATGAGACATTATTCAGCGGTGAACTGACGAGCTTTTCGGATGGGACTCCCGGTGGGATAGTCGTCGAGAATATCTGCATTGATGAAGACACTCTCGGCGCGTGGATGCTTTTGCAGAAAATAGAATCTACACAATACAAAAAAAAGAGTGGGACAATTATGCTGTGCTCTTGGACGGTAACTATAGGCTGCGAAGAAGCATATTTATATGCGGATCAGAACCGGTTCGGCGTGAGGCAGAGGACTTTATCTACAACCTGTCTAAGCTGTTCGTAGATTGACGTCAGATTATGGAGGCATCTGATATGGGCTATGATAACCATTTCCTTTTTTCAGAGACGTATCTTAATGAGACTCTGAAAAAGATGAACAAGAATGAGATAACCGAGGCGGATGAGCAATTTGAAAACATTCTTTCCTGGTATCGGGAATACAAGGATGCTTGGGAATTGTACGAAGACATCCTGATTGACACTTTGGGATTCTCCAAGGAGCTGGATGGCCAGTACAGGATTCTTTGCTCAGATAGCACTAAGCCTGTCGCGATTGCGTATTTCCTTAAAAATGAAAGTGATCTTGGCTCTACGGTAAAGGGAAAATATTACGCAGTAGATGCCGTACAGTATGCCAAAAAGCATAAAGTCAACTGGGCCATTGTGACGAATGGGATCTGCTGGCGGCTTTATTATGCTGAGAATGTAAGCCCATATGAGTTTTACTTCGAAGTGAATACAGGAAACGCACTTGAAACTGGAAAGGCAGATTCTCATTCGCGGGCCTTATATCGGATGTTTTCTGCTCAGTATTACGCGCACAACGAAAATAATATCTGCTTGATGGACGCATTCAAGGAGGAATCGGATTCGGAGAATGAAAAGATTGAGGACATTCTTCGCTCAAAATCCGAGAGTATTCTCAAAGGACTCTGCTATGGATTGAAGGATAACATGAATCTTTCGTCATTTGATGACGATACAAGGAATCAGATATATGGAGATGCCATAGTGTTGCTCTACCGGCTGTTATTTCTGGGATACGCAGAAGCAAGGAACCTTCTTCCTGTCGTTGCCGGAGATCCGGATTACCAGGACAGCTTCTCGGCCTTATGCGAAACCGCACGGGATTATTACATGTCCGGCCAGCTGAATACTGTCGGAGATGACTATGATCTCTGGAACAGGCTGGATTCCCAGCTTCGCACCTATGTGGATAAAAAATATAATGGTGGGCTTTTCTCAAATGATGACAAACCCATATTAAGTGAATATAGGATAGCTAACAAGCAACTCGCAATCTGCCTGATGGAACTCAGCTTTATAGCAGGCCGCAGAAAAGATTACACCGAGAAAATTGAATACAAGGATCTGTCTGTGAGAAATCTTGGGGCAATATATGAAGGCCTGCTTGAGTACCAGCTCTTTATCGCAGATGAACTGATGGTACAAAGAAAGTCCAAGGATAAGATCTCCTATATCAAAGCATCAGAAGTCCGACTTACTAACAGTGACCGCAATAATCTTGTGAAGCCGGGAGAGATATATCTTTCACAGGATGCGAAAGAGCGCAAGGAAACAGGGGCTTATTATACGCCGGAAGATGTTGTTGAATACATCGTATCTCAAACAGTAGACAAGAAATTGGACGAACTGAAGAAGGATCTTGACCAAGAGCTTTTTGAACTTCGTGATGAACTGTCCTATGAGCCTGTTGAACGGAACAGAATCATGCTCCAGCATGAGATTGATGAGAAGACGGTTGAATTTATAAATGAAAAAATCCTGACTCTTGGGATTATCGATAGCGCGATGGGCAGCGGCCATTTCCTCGTGAACGCCGCTTACCATGTTTCAAATTTTATCGTTGACCTTCTTGAGGATAACAGGTGGGAGAATAGTGAAGTAAATGCCGATGTGACGTACTGGAAGAGAAAGGTAGTTGAAAACTGCATATATGGGATTGATATCAACTATCTGTCTGTGTTGCTTGCAAGGTTGTCCCTCTGGCTGATTTCGGCTTCCAATGACAAGGCATTGTCATTCTTAGACCATCATCTGAGGTGCGGGAATAGCATCATTGGGACGACATTGGACCGTGTTCAGTATCAGAACAAAGATTACCCAATATTAAATATCACCAAGGAGAATTATGTATATCCGGTGCTGCGCAAATATGAGAAAATCCGGGAAATTGGCAGCAACACGAAGGAAGATGTACTTAGGCAGCATAAGCTCTATGACGAGATTACCGAAGACATGAAAATTGTCCGCCGAAAGCTGGACTATTACCTTGCCAGTATGTACGCTGGGGGAATTTCAGACAAGAGAGAGCTCTACGATGTCCTCGCCACAACGGACATTCATTTCTTTGACAAGGAAAGATTTTATGACCTGTTTAAGTATGCTGACGAGAATCAGTTTTTCCATTGGGAGATTGAGTTCCCGGAGATTTATATGAGGGGAGGATTCGATATAGCAATCGGAAATCCTCCATATGTTGAATGCTCGAGTAATCCATATAAAGGTGTAATGCTGAGATCATTGAATAGTCGTAACTTGTATTCATATATGTTGGAACGCACAATTCAAAATGTAAAAAATAATGGCGTATATGGATTTATCGTCCCATTGGCCGCATTTTATTCCTCTAAGATGGAAAGCTTACAGAAATTGCTTAAAGAAACAGGTAATTTATATATCAGCAATTATGGAGTTAGGCCGGCAAAAATATTTAAGCGGGCTGAGCAGAGGGTTTCAATAATTATAGGGGATGTCTCTGATTCACGCCATATATTCAGCACAGATTATCAACGTTGGTTTACAAATGAGAGATCCCAACTGTTTAAGAATCTGAAATATGCAGATGTTTCAGAAGTGGATCATTTTAAATATGTACCTAAGATTAGTGAAAATATCGAAAAGGGAATATTAAAGAAATTATTAAAGATAGACGGAACCTTAGGAGACTATTGCGTTTCGAATGGAGATAATGAAATTGTTTATCATAGTGTCGGAAGGTATTGGCTAAAGGCATTTGATTTTGTTCCGGTTTTTAAAAATGAAAGAAGTGGAGTCATAAGAAGCAGTAAATATAAGAGCTTGTATTTTAGGGAGGATGTTAATCGAGATGTTATTTTGGCTTTAATTAATTCATCGTTGTTTTATTGGTATTGGATTGTAATGTCTGCAGCAAGAGATTTTACCAAAAAGGATATTACAGATTTTCCGTTCAACATTGCTTTAATACAGAAGACTGATCAGAATCGCATTGGAAATTTAGTTGCGGAGCTCATGGATAGTTATAAGAGGCATTCTGTAATGCTTGAAACAAATGGTGCCAGCGGGAAGACCATACTGCAAGAATTTCATCCAAGCTTTAATAAAGAAATTATGGATAAGTTAGAGCCTGAAGTTGGAAAATTGTTTGATTTCAATGACGATGAAGTAAAATTCCTGATTAATTATGATTTGAAATTCAGATTAGGAGATGACGACTGATGGATTACAAGATACAGGCATTAAATGGCTTTCAGTTGTATCCAGATCAAATCGTGACGGTCTTCCGCAGCTTCTATGAAAGTGATGAAAAGGATCTAGATGTTCTGACAGAAATAACCGGACTGAACCGCAGGAAGACCAGGCTGCTCCTGAATTTTCTTGCAGATCTCGGTCTCAGTGAAAAACGCACATTTAATAGGACGAAGCTTGGCCAGCTGGTCTATAAGGAAGATGGTTTTTTTCAGGATGATGGAACACTTTGGCTTTTTCATTACATGATTGCATCAAATGAGTTCATCGTCGTCTGGAATCGCATCTTAAATTATCTATATCAGATTGATGAATTCGAAGCGACAGATTTTGATTTCCTGTTTGTTGATCTGAAAGACCAGATTTCGGAATACTCGTATAAAAAGCATATACGTCAGGAAATAAGTACGGTCATCAAAACTTACACGGAGACTCTTCTGAAATCGCTTGATTTTATCGAGGAGGATTATGACGGCAGGTATCTGGTGCACAGAAATCCAGATATTGATGATGCGATCCTGCTCGTTTGTATATATCAATACAGAGAGAAATTCTTCAAGGGAGCGACAGCTCTCCCTATAGGAGAACTGATCAGTGGCAATAACGGCGTGGCAAGGATATTCACAATCGATGAATATTCTTTCCGGGAGGCACTGGAGCGTATGAAGAACCGAGGATGGCTGACGATAGAGTCGAGAGGCAATCTTGATCAGATCCGTCTTCAGGATGGTGATCACACAGTTGAGTATATGAAGGAATATTATTCGAAACGGGGATCGTGATGGATATAGATACTTTATTAAAGCATCAGTTGTCGGAACGTTACAGAGCTTTTGTTATCTGTGGCGCAGGTCTAACCGGAAAAACACGATGCGTAAAAAGGCTCGAAGAACAATATCATGGGAAATATATCGATGTTATGCAGACTATTTATGAAGATTATGACTTGAGAAGCCACATAAACGCTGTCAGGCCGGAACAGATATTTAGCCTGATTACCGTCGGTAACCGGGATGAGAAACTTGTTATTGCCGATCATTTGGATATTGTTTTCAGTCTTTGGACAGAGACGCAGCAACGGGAATTTTTAAGAAAGTTGGATATGAAATCAAATGGTTCCTGCATACTTGCAGTTCTCCATAATTACAAGATTCTTGAAAATGACGGTATTTTCAGGAACAACAGTCATGGAGAAAAAAGGATCGTTAACATAGCTGAAATCCTGTGACCAGAGAGAGGTAAAAGATATGTCGAAAATAGTGGAAGTGCTGGATATTCAGAGAAGCTATTCCAATCAGGTCGAGCTTAGGGCGGAATATTTTGACCTGGATGTGCGTACAGAAAGAATGGCGCACTACAAGCCGATCAGGGCGCATAGAGCTGCCTTTGAGAAAATTGCAGAAGGAATCTGGAAACAGAACAGCAAGCGCAGTTACATCCTTTCAGGGTCTTTTGGCACTGGTAAGTCTCATTTGCTTATGATGCTTGCCAGTTATTTCTCCACGCCCTCTTCCACTGGAGAAATGCAAAAATTCTTCGAGAATTACGATCAGGCGGAGAAAGAGGAAGGCGTCAAGAACCCCAAAGCCGCACAGCTGAGAAATATGAGGAGCGAGGGCCAGTTCCTTGTGAGCATATGTGACTATGCTTCGCCTGATTTTGAGACCAATCTTCTTCGCGCCCTGCGTGAGACACTGGGGATGGAAGGCCTTGATATGGATTCAATGGAAAGCGCTTACAAACAGTCCATTGAAAAGATTAACGAGTGGAAGAGATCAAATAACTCGTATTTTATTGACAAGCTCGAAGAACTTCTCGACAACACTGGGAGCAAATGGTCAGTTGAATCAATGGTTTCCTCCCTTAATGACTTCGATGTCGACGCATTGAATGAGTTTAAAACCCTGTACAAGCAGATTACATCTACAGATTTCCAGTATGACAAGGATAATTATGTAAAGGTCATTACTGCACTGACAGAAAAGGGAACGGTGATACGGAAGAAGTACAAGGGATGGGTTATCCTCTTCGACGAATTTGATTACCAGATTGGGGAAAAAAGATTCCGGCTTGAGCAGTTCCAGCAGTTGCTTCAGATGTGCAGCAAATCCCTGCTCGATGGTTTTCCTATCCTGTTTGTTGCGACGATACACAAGAGCTTTCTGGAATACAAGTCTGTCTATAATGCCGCTGACTTTTCAACTCTGAGTGATCGGTTTGATGAGATCAAGCTTGAAAGTGAGGGGATCGAGGACATTATATCCGTAGTGGTGAACCCCCGGAAGGATTCGACAATTTGGAAATCCGAAGTAGATCCCTATAAATCCAAGATGGTGCAATTGGCTAATGAAACGAACAAGTACCATCTTTTTGACTGGCTCAGAGCGGCGCAAATTAAGGACAAGATTATCGAGAATATATTCCCTATGCATCCCGCAGCCACATATTCTCTTATTAAGCTGGCCGGGGCGGCGGGATCGAATAACCGGTCTGTCGTGAGCTTCTTTGCAAGTGATCAGGAAGATCCGGGCTCCTACGCAAAGTACATTAATCATACGGATATTTCCGACCATGGAGAGTTGAATCTCTATACGGCCGATTATCTGTGTGACTATTTCTCGCTGGATTCATCCAGTGAAAATATCACGGATGTGGCAAGGGAACACATCCGGAATTATGAGACTTCGATGCACGAACTCTACAAGATCCGCCACACGGCAATGGATGACTTAATAATTTGCCAAGATATCTTTGACCGAGTCCTCAAGGTCATGGTCATTTATGAGATCATTGGCTTATCTAATACTCTGGATTTGATTGCCTTTGGCCTGAACAGAAGCACTCTTGCCCAGAAAGATTCTCTGAACAGTGCATTAAAAACGGCTTGCGAGAAAAGGATTATATACCTTAACGACACGAATGGATGCTATGAGTTCAAAAGAAGTGATTCCAAGGATATCAGCGGTCTTATCCGGGATTACAAATCCAAACCGGCGAATATTCCTGATGATTATGTCCAGGCTTTATATGATGCCTCCAAGCATGACTTTGCATCAAAGATCAGAAAAAAGCTGAAGGACAATGCTTTGATGCCGCAAAAGTACAATTTGGTCTATCTGGAAGACAAGAAGCTGAAGCAAGTCTTCTGTATGCTGAAGGAGCTTGAGGACTCGTCCTATTTTACAAAACTTCATGATGAGCTTGATGCCGAGAAAGATTATAAAAAATCCTATGACGGCGCGATTGTTTACGTGATCTGCGAAACCCCTGATGAGCAGGCCGAAGCAATTTCTCTGATTAAAAATAACAAGTATCCGGAGATCATGTGCGCTGTTTCTAACGAGCCTGCTAATATTTGCGACGATATATTTTCAATTAGCGCGGCCTGTTACTACCAGGATAAAAACGAGGACTTTTCGTCTCAGGATCGTCGGGCTTTAAAAGAACAGGCGCAGGCTTATGACACAAAGATTGCGAAGCGGCTCGATTATCTGATGGAGAGCGGGAATTACCGGGCCTACGGAGCATATGGAGAGATTCTGGAAAAAGGAAGCAATGATGCTGCTGCAGCCGCACTTCTCGAAAAGCTTTTTAAGGGAAAACGCAATACTTTCAAACATGAGGAACTGAACAAGAATCATGAGTTCAAAGACAACAATACTGCCTTGCGTGATGCGGTAGACCGGCTGCTTGATGTTTCCCAGCCCATTTCTTTTCATAATGATTATTCGAGCGACAGAGGAGATATTAAGTACATCAAAAAAGTCCTTGTACAAAACGGGGTTATCTATGTCAGTAACACGCAGGGCCCTGTTGAGTATTGTTTGTTAGAAAAGGATGTGAATAAGTACAGTAAGCTCCTCCCCGCTCTGAGCGCGATGATCACGGAAATTCACGATAATGAAGGTGCGGAGATAAATGTACAGAAATTTGTTCGTAAATATATGAAAAATTACGGCCTTGGCTACAATGCCATTCTATTATTTATGGCTTTGACCAAGAGGTATTATGCCGACTCTCTTTCTGTTATAAAAGATGTCACGGCGGTGGGCTCCGTCAATGTGAACAGCATGGAAACCCTGAAGGCTATCGTCATGAAGCCGCAGTACGTCAACTGCGTTATGAAGTTTGAGCCGATATCTCCGGAAGAGGAGAAGTACATAGAAAATCTGATATCTGTATTTGGAGGTAAAGGCACCGGAACTCTTGATACCCTCCAGCAGCAGCTCGGGACATGGTATCAGGGCCTTGATTCTATCTGCAAAGTTCCCGATTTGTATGAAGATGAACGTACATCGACTTTCGTGAGAATTTGCAATCAGATAGACTCGACGTCTATTCGTGATATCTGTCTGTACGAATTCAAGAATGTCATTGGTTTGGAGAGGGATACGCTGATTTATGGGTCTATCATTGATGACCTGACAAAGGGGATCAAGAAACAGAAAGAGATCGTTGAAAATGGGTATTACATCGCCAGAAAGAAAATTCTGACTGGAATTGCCGCATTATTTGGAGCCGAGTCTACAGATATAAATAATGTAGAAGTTAAGTTCAAGGAATGGACGAAGGATCTTGATGAAGCCCAGCGAGATGTGCTTAACCCGTTGCAGGATGACGACAGCAAGCCGCTTGTTAAAGCGATAGACAGCGACAAATCTTTTTCAGATCTGATTCTCAAGAATATTCCTGAGGATATGAAATTTGGTATTGTTCGCAACTGGACATCGGATTATTCGTCGGAATACATCCAGACATTCAGACGTGGAAAGCAGCATATTGAAAATGAGGTTTATGCCGTCAGCAGCCCATCCTATACTGTCGAAGGAAGAGAAATTGAGGAATCCCGTAACGGTAAGAATGCAAATATTTCTTTCTCCGGCGAAATGACCGTTAATTTAAAAAAGGGCGACGATAACATTTGCTACTATGTGACTACGGACAAAACTGATCCACAAGATCCAAAAGCTCAAAGGATCAAACGTATTGAGGCGTATGCTCTTAATATAGCAAAGGACACTACTATCCGCTTCTGCGGAGAAAGCGCAAATCATAAATACAGCAGTGTTTATACTCTTAACTGCGTTAATGAAGAAACAAAATATGAAGCTAAGCTTACCGCTGGTCAGCAATATCAGGAGGTAAGAGACGGAGTCTTTCAAGAAGTCAAAGATATCAAAGGCAATATTATCATTCCAATTGACTCTGAAAGCTTGCGGTTATGCGTCAAATCGCTTGCTGGACTGATGAAGAAAGAACATAACGTGAAGAATAACGAGATCATTAAAGGAATTAAAGAGGCACTGAAAGATCTGGAGGATGAGGCATGATTTCCGTGTTTTTTGACAAAGACGGCCTCTATAGCGGAAAGAAGGACGTAGTAATAGATGATTTTTCCCAGTATGTTGGGGCATATATGCAGATTCATGAATCGATACATAGTGGCTCGAACCTGACTGTCGTGACAGGAAACAGACAAATATTTTTCCAACTGGAAAATTTGAAGGAGTTCTATCCTAGGACGATTGGAACGCGAAAGTATTCTCTGCGTGAAGAATTTGCGAACCAATATCATGTCTCTGTTCCCGACTACATATCAGATCAGGATCTGGTAGCGGATAAAACGTATTTGGAAGCTGATTTCAGAGGCGGGGATAGTTTTGAAAATGCGATTATAAGAAAGTTCCTGGGGAATTTCTTCATCGGAGATACATTTCCATATGCATCTCTTGCCGAGATGTGTGAGAAACTATCTCTGGATGATGTACTTGACAAGAAAAAAATAGTGCTTCGCAAAGTGTTTCAGCAAAGGATTAAAGGCTTCGTCCGGAAAGCTACTGGCACATACGAAAAATACATTCTTGATGAATTTGTAAAGGATTTCGATTCCCTACGGGCTGATGTGGGCACTTATCTCCTGGTAAAGTCTTATCCTGATACATTCCAGGAAGATGTGCTTGGGACTGATATATACAAATGCATGAAGCATTTTAACATCTTGGGAAAGCCCTTTGCTATTGGCGATGATTCTGAGAGTAACTATGAAGATCGGGCAAGAGTATATCTTAACCAGCCCGCCATCGGATTTGATGAAACATTAAAATATGTTTCTGGCGCCCGGAATTTCGAACTGGAAATCGTGCTTGCTAAAAAGGACTCTCTTACAGCGAACGATGTCGACCGGGTGACGGATAAATTTGCCGATCTATTAAGAAATGATCCGGAAGCATGCAGGCGGATTTCACTGTTAAAAGCTCCGGTGGTATTGGAAAAGCCGGATGCAGGTAGATTCGATACAGCATCCTGGATCAAGTGGGCCATGGACAATTATCTTCCGTACAAGTTCTGGCTTGAGCTTTGCGGAAAGACAGATGCCGATGCGGATGAATATTCCTCTGAATATGGGGACTGGTTCTTTGGTAACTATGACAAGCTGATCAATGGATACCCATATATGGTGTATAAGATCCTTCCACTGCTTAAGGATGATTTTATAAACAATCAGCATTCATTGATGGTCATTCTTGATAATTTCAATTATAAGTTCTCAGGTGAGCTTACAAAATATATGGTCGATGACGGTTACACCCTGTTGTATGATAAGCCTGTTTTATCAATGATTCCGACGGAAACTGCAATTTCCAAGCGGGCTTTCTTTACCGGACAGGCATATTACGATGATGGAAAAGGATATGATAATCTTGTGTCGATGTGGGCGAGGAATATGGGCATATCCATGAAATACTTGCCTAATGTTGGCTCTTTGAAAAGCTTGAAGTCTTTCAACGAAAAAGTTGTTTTCTTAAACTATCTTAGGATTGACGAGATGCTTCATGAGGATCAGTCTGACAGCGCCCAGACAATAGAAGCAAGGATCCAGCAGGAATTATGCGCGCTAATTAAAACCATCAATGGGAATTTAAAACGGCTCGGACGGGAAAAGGATACGGATATTTATTTTATCGCTGATCATGGGAGCACCCGAATCCTCCCGGAACAGCCAAATGAGATTGATCCTAAATATTATAAAGAAAAGGCTGAGAATAGCGATTACAGGTTTATAGCGGTTAATGATTCTGATTTTGAGGCAACAAAATCGGCCATTGGTAATCTTTGCTATGCATTGGATAAAGACAGATATGGGACTAAACAGCATTTCTTCATAGCGCGTAAATACAACCGATTTATAAGAAATGATCTTAAGGCATATGTTCATGGAGGTATTACTCCGGAGGAAACAATTGTCCCGCTTCTTCATTTTGCATTTGATGTAATTCAGTGTAAAGATCCGGAAATCACGCTGGTGAATGAAACCCTGAGATTTTCTGTAAGCACGAAGATGAGCCTACTCATCAAAAACTTTAATGAGTTCGATATTTCCGATTTGGAGATTGAGATTATCAATAAGAACATTCATTACACAAAGCCTGCAAGGGCAAATATTGAGGCAAGTAGTTCTTGTCTGATTGAGCTAGCTAACACTAGAGTTTTAAAATCGATGGTGAAAGCACTAAACGAAGAAATGACGGTAAAGGCTACATATTTGGCTAATGGGAGAAAACATATATTTACATCCGTACTCAAGCTTCCGATGAAGTCATTGCAATCGTCTTCCTCTGACTTGTCGGATTTGTTGTTTTAAGGGAGGCAGGCATGAAGTCATTTGAACAGAAGGCATATGACCTCTTCGGAGAAGTTGTTATAAACAAAAACCTGATAAATAGTGCAGGATTTTCAGCCCGCGCGATACCGACTTATGTCGGAGAATGGATCCTTTACAATTTCCTAGAGGATGGACAGCTTACGGAAGAGTCACGGGAAAAGGTCTCTGCTTTTGTAAATAAATATCTACCTCAGAAGGGGTTTAAGGAGGATGTCAAAAACAGGCTTCTTAATATGGAAATTGTGAGGCTTCTTGACGACTACAGCGTTTCCGTGAATTTAAAAAATGGGACGCGTACTTTGAAAATCCCATATCTTGATATGAACGATGCTGGCATTTCCCAGGAAATCGTTGACGAAAACAAACTTCTTCTCACTAGCGGGGTCTGGGGCGTTGCTGACCTTACATATAATCCGCCTGAAGATAAGGGGGACAAGGGCAAAGTATGGATGCGAAGCTTCCGACCCTTCCAGGTTGGCGATGTCGATCTGGACTATTACAAGAGCTGCCGCAAGGAATTTGAAACCACGGAATGGATTGATTTCCTGGTTTCCAGTATGGGCTTTAATCCGGATATTTATGATGAGCGACAGAAGCATGTTCTGCTGACGCGGCTTCTTCCTCTTGTTGAAACGAGGGTTAACCTGATTGAACTTGCACCAAAAGGCACGGGCAAGTCATTCGTCTATGGCAATGTGTCAAGATATGCCCGTGTCGTCGGAGGCGGGAAAATTTCTCCGGCAGTTATGTTTCATAATAACGCAACGAACACTCCTGGGATTATCACCAGATATGATTGCGTTGTCCTGGATGAAGCCCAGAGCATTCAGGGCGATGCAAAGGGCGAGTTGGTGGCAGGCTTGAAGGTTTATTTGGAGAGTGGCAAATTCAGCAGAGGCAACACGGAGGCAGTGGCAGAAGCTGGCTTTGTAATGCTGGCAAATATCACTCTCGATGAAAGGCATGAGCCGGTTTACAAAGAGGATGGGGTGTTTAAGGAGATCCCGAATTTCTTACAGGAAACTGCATTCATCGACCGTCTTCACGGTATCATTCCCGGATGGTATATGCCGAGGGTATCGAAGGATACCCCATCTGTTACGCTGGGATTCAAGGGTGATTTCTTTTCTGAAATACTGCATAATCTGAGGAGCGAGCCGCAATACACGGATTATGTGAATCTGAACATGAAGCTTATCAATTGTAATGATATGCGGGACAGAAAAGCCATCACGAGACTTGCTTCCGCTTATTTGAAACTGATTTTCCCTGATCTGCAGGTCTCCCAGGATGAGTTTAATAAGTATTGCGTTCAGCCGGCAGTGAACCTTCGTCAGAGGATTCGAGATGAGCTGCGCAAGATGGATTCAGAATATGCTGAAGTACATATAGAGGTGGACGAGTCAAATAGCTAAATAAGAGAGAAATTGTGCCATGGTTAATAAGTGTCCGTTCCTATATCGTTCCTATAAATGCGCTTTTTGTGAACCTTTGGTTTTGCCTGATTTTCGGTGTTCAACCCCGAAAAAGCCTTATTTTAAAGGAAAAACTGAATACTGTGTCATATCACGAAATATTACGTGAATTGGGTGGGAGATGATTCGGGACGCAGAGGCCGCTGGTTCGAATCCAGTCGCATCGATTAAAAAATCGATCGCCGTAGGGCGGTCGATTTTTTAATTTATCCGAATAAAACGCCCCGGCGGTCTTTGGAAGGCCCGAGGCGGGACGCAGAGGGTCGAAAGGTCCGGTGGACCTTTCGACGGTTCGAATCCGGTCGCAAATCGATCGCCGCAGGGCGGTCGATTTTTTAATTTATCCGAATGAAACGCCCCGGCGGTCTTTGGAAGGCCCGAAGCGGGACGCAGAGGGTCGAAAGGTCCGGTGGACCTTTCGACGGTTCGAATCCGGTCGCAAATCGATCGCCGCAGGGCGGTCGATTTTTTAATCCTGAATTTCACGAAGCATGGATTTCCCCATTCCCATGAATGATTTCTTTGAAATTCTACATTGGCGCTATGCTTTCTCCTGAGCCACTGCAAAAATGGGCGCACGAATCCCGCGGTCATTAAAAAGGGCTGATTCGAAAGTCAAAGTGCGCATCTGGCTTCCTTGATGAAGTTCTCCATCTTACCTCGGCCACAGTAGAACCGGATGATCTGTTCCGGGAGAGATTCCATTGTAGTGACTACAAAGGTATACAGGTGGATCATCTGGTCATAAGGCTTTTCGATCTTGAAGACAACTCTTGACAATCGATGCTTTTCCGAACCATCCTTCAGGATAGCCTGAATTCGGTTCTTAAGGCCGAATCCCAGGAGCAGCTCCAGGCGGCGCCGTATGAGCGTTCAGAAGGCCGTACAGACTCGAGAAACGGTTTCCGAACCAGAGATCTCAAAACGCGGATCGGAACGATAACGTTGAATGTACCGAGACACAGAAACCAGCCATTCCATACGATGGTCTTTGAGAACGACTCCCGCAGCGAGGCCGCTCTGGTTACGACCATGGCGGAAACGGTCGTGAGCGGTGTATCCACCAGGAAAGTTGCAAGGGTCGTAGAAACGCTCTGCGGTTCATCGATTTCTAAATCCGCCGTTTCCGATGCCTGCAAGGATCTCGATAAGGAAGTCGAGGCATTCCGCAGCCGGCCGATCGAAGGGAATGATCCGTTCCTCACGGTCGACGCTGCGTATTTCAAGGTACGTGAGAACGGCCGGGTTGTCTCGAAAGCGCTGATGGTTGCCTATGGCACCAATGACGATGGAAAGCGCGAAATCCTTGGCTTTTCGGCTTACCGTAACGAGTCACGTGAGACATGGAAAGATTTCCTGACAGGGCTGAAAAAGCGCGGCCTGTGCGGCCTCATGATGATTACATCCGATGCTCACGATGGCATTATCAATGCCTCCAGGGAGGTATTTCCGGACGTTCCGTGGCAACGGTGTCAGTTTCACTTTTCAAAGAACATCGCCGACAAAGCACCGAAGAAGGTACAGGCTGGTCTCTGTGCTGAACTGCAGGAAATGTTCAACTGCAAGAAGATCGAGAATGCCAGGAAAAAGCGGGACCAGGTTCTCGCCGATTATCAGGAATCCACTTCGTCAGCCATGGAATGCCTTGACGAGGGTTTCGAAAGCGCTATGACCGTGATGACGCTTCCGGAAGGGATGCGCCGCTTCTTCCTGACATCGAACCACATTGAGCGGCTGAACCGAGAGCTGAAACGGCGTTCCGGTGTTATCGGGATATTTCCGAATAAAGCTTCGCTGATCCGGCTGATGGGATCTGTCCTGATGGAACAGAACAGCATCAGTCAGGCCAGAAAGGCAATCTTCAGCAAAGAGTCTTATCAGAAGCTGCTGAAATCAGATGCTCGAAATCACCTGCATCAGATTGCCGAAGAACAGGCCGTCCTCCTGGCAGCATCGTGATCGACAGTTATACCTGAAGGCAATTTACACACAAATTTGGACTTGGCTTCCGTGGCATCGATGAAAACGAAAAGTGTCGTTATAACTACCAACACTGCATGGAACTCAGGCGATCCGGATATACACAGGAGAAGTTTGAGCAAAACAAGGAGACATTCGGTGTGTACGTTCTGCAGAGCAACTGCGCAAAATCTGCAGAAGAGGTTTTTAGCAGTTATAAAAAACGTTGGGGCATCGAAATGCTTTACCAGTACATGAAGAACAAGGCAGATTTCAATGACCTTATGATTTCAGACTACTACAAGGAACAGGGCTTCGCATTCCTGATGCTTATCACCGGTCAGATTCATCAAAAATGATCGCTGCGGTGAAGAAACTCGACAACAACGCCATTTCCGTCCATGATATCCTGCTTATGGCAAGATGCATGAAAATGGAACGGCGGGGCAGCAACTGGAATCTCAAAAACGCCAGAAAACGGGATCTCCAGATGCTGAAGCAGATTGGTTTTTAACCGAAGATCACGGTAACGGATTCATAAGGAATCCGGCAACATATCGGTAAAAGCCTAAATGATTGTGTCTAACGGTCGTTATTTTTGATCATAGTGAAGATGCAAATGAGGATTTACGGTTATTGCAGGGTCTCCACGCAGAAGCAGAATATCCAGCGGCAGATCGACAACATTAAGACGCGGTATCCGCTTGCTGAGGTCATCACAGAGGAATACACCGGGACCAGTATGAACCGGCCGGAATGGAATAAGCTGTATAAGACGGTCCTCCGGGAATCTGCCGGAGGCGAGGATGTGACGATTGTATTTGACGAAGTGTCCAGAATGAGCCGGGACGCAGAGGAAGGGTTCCGGCTCTATCAGGAATTGTACGATCGTGGCATCCGGCTTGTCTTCCTGAAGGAGCCGTATATCGATACGGACACCTATCGCAGTGCAACCGAGCAGAATGCAGTCAGCATGACCGGCACGGACGTGGATATTATCCTTGATGCGATCAACCGGTATCAGATGCGGCTGGCGGAAGCGCAGATCAAGCTTGCCTTTGAAGCTGCCCAGAAGGAAGTTGACTACCTGCATCAGCGGACATCCGAAGGAGTGCGCAGGGCGCAGAGGGATGGAAGGCGTGTCGGCACACAGCGCGGTGACCGGCTTACCGTGAAGAAGGCGGAGCCGATCAAGCAGCTGATTCTGAGAACG
>Ga0256406_1004216_pt1 | contig 16786 bp, 10 predicted proteins | sample RumenRJG_03DNA_FD_185986 | JGI IMG/M metagenome (GOLD analysis project Ga0256406, IMG submission 185986) | Bovine rumen microbial communities from Lethbridge, Alberta, Canada - RJG_03 | ecosystem: Host-associated > Mammals > Digestive system > Stomach > Rumen | place: Canada: Alberta | collected... | reverse complement strand
GCAAACTTCTTGTATCAGATGTAAGGAACAGGCTCCACCTGATTGCGGAGGAACAGGCCTCCCTCTTACAGGTTGCCTGACCAGAATGAACCTAAAGGCAATTTACACACAAATTTGGACTTGACTTGAGAGTGGTCCATGGTGCGATTCTCCTGTAGATAGTTTTTTGTGGTAATTAACATTCTACCAAAAATCCTGCCATGGATCCTTATTTTATTCAGATGTCCAACTTCATTTTACAATCGGCGAAAAAGAAAAACCAACAAATACGGGCAAATGAATCTGTCAAAAAAGCTTCTGTGCAGAACGGGAAAAATCGAATACAATAAATACAGAAGGGGGATTTCCAAGGTGCTGCATTGCGTAATGCGGCATGGAGAGGAGGAGTTATGTACGAATGTCCGAACTGCGGGGGACAGCTTCGCTTTGACATCGAAAAGCAGAAACTATTGTGTGATAACTGCAGCAGCGAATTCGCACCGGATACGGAGATGATTCAGGAAAATGCAGGCGAGACCGACGAATTCGGCGCGCAGGTATTCGAGTGTCCGAACTGCGGCGCGAAGATGATCACGACCAATGTGAACGTAGTGTCTTTCTGCAGCTACTGCGGTACCTCAGCGGTCATTCCGGGAAGAATTGCCAATGAGAAAAAGCCGGCGTATATTCTGCCGTTTAAAAAGACGAAAGAGGACTGCATCAAGGAATACAAAGCCCATGTGCGGCGGTCTGTTTTCGCACCGAAGGAGTTTCGCGATCCGAAATTTCTGGATACATTCAGAGGTATTTACATGCCTTACTGGCTCTACGATTTTCGGTATACGAATACGGCCAATGTGGAGGTGTATCAGTCGAGCCGGTCAGGAGATTATATTCTGACGGACTACTATGATATGCAGGCTCCGCTGGATGCGGAATATACCGGCCTTGCCTATGATGCTTCGGCGGCCTTCAATGATATTACAAGCAATGGCATCCTGCCATGGAATGAAGAGGAGATAAAGCCGTTTTCACCTGGGTATATGTGCGGTTTTTACGCGGACACAGAAGATGTCCCGAAGGAAGTTTATGAACAGGATGCCGGTGAAATCGCGGCGGGCAATGTCTTTGACAGCATCAGAAAAACCGCGGACAAAGACGGGTATGATATGGAGGAACCGTCAACTTCGCAGGGCAAGGTCTGGCACCTCGGCGGCTGCCAGGTGCGTGCCAGAAGAGCACTGCTGCCTGTCTGGTTTCTTACCTGGCGCAGGAAGGACCGCGTGGCCTATGCGGTCATGAACGGTGAGAACGGAAAGCTGACGGCGGATCTGCCGGTCGATATGAAACGGTATCTGATCGGATCGCTGCTGATGGCGGTGCCGTTTTTCCTGCTGTTTTCGCTGCATACCGTGACGAGCTATACATTGCTGACAATCGCACAGGTCCTGGCAGCGGCGGCGGCGCTGATTTACTATTTTGAACGGAAGGATATTGATATCTGGGAAACAAGACGCAAGGATAAAGGATACATGTATCTGACCGGGCAGACGTACGAGGCCGAAAAGAAGAGCAGGGAATCCGGCAAAGAGCGTATGAAAATCAGGAAGACACTGTTTATGGTGTATTTCATATTTATTTTTTCAATCACTTTACTGTCTTCGGCAGCGGCTCTGATCAGCGATGCCATGACGAGCGGGTTCCTGCCCGTACTGGTCAGCATTGCTGCATTGATTGTCCTTCTGGCTGTCATAGGTGTTATGCGGAAAAACAGCGATGATGCGCGCGGGACGCTGCGCTGCCTGTATGCCAATCTGCTTACCGGCATCGCGGCAGCCGTGATCAGCATCGCGCATCCTGCCAATGACGTATTTTATTACGCGGCGTCTGTGCTGTGTCTGCTGGCTGTTGCCTATACGACGATTTCTCTGATCCTTGCCTACAACAGACTGGCGACGCGGCCGATTCCGACGCTGTTTGAGACCGGTTCCGGCGGCGTGAATACGGGAAATGGCACGGATAGCGGCAGCGGCTCTGGCGGCTCCGATGAAAAGAATGCACAGACCGGCGGCAGGCAGATGAGCGGATTTGTGAAAGCTTTTCTGCTTTGTCTGGCTGCGGCAATCGCCCTGACGGCGGCTGTCTTTCCGGGCAGCCGTGCGGCGCAGGTATACGGCGGCGACGGCAGCCTGTATGCTGCCGAACCGTATTCGCATAGGGTCAATGGCCGCAGGATCGTGATTGATGATCAGGAAGATCTGCTGACGGACAGCCAGGAAGAAGATCTCGCAGAGTACATGGAGCCGATCACACAGTACGGCAATGTGGCTTTCTGCTCGGCGTATCCGTCAGAATCCACCAGCCGCTATGCACGGGAGACCTACCATTCTCTTTTCGGCAGCAGCAGCGGCATGCTGTTTCTGATTGATATGAATAACCGCAACATCTGGATCTTCTGCGACGGCAGCGTCTATGATGTGATCACGGCCAGCTATGCCAACACGATAACCGATAATGTCTATAGCTATGCAAGCGACGGGGACTACTACGAATGTGCGGTACAGGCGTTTTCACAGGCGCAGACGCTCCTCAAGGGCGGAAAGATCACGCAGCCGATGCGGTACATCTGTGCGGCGCTGCTTGCTCTTATTACTGCACTGCTGATCAATTACCTGTTTGTACGTCTCTCGACGCGCAAGCGCGTGTCCGATGAGAGGATACTGAACTCAGCCGGCATTTCCTTTAAAATGAGTCAGCCGGTCTATCAGTTCAGCAGACACGAAGAGGAATACAGTCCGGTATCCAGCTCCTCCGACGGCGGTTCGGGCGGCGGCAGCTCGGGCGGCGGCGGCAGCTCAGGCGGCGGAGGCGGCCACGGGTTCTGATGCCTTGTAATTTACGGGTCTGCATGACAGAATATGTTTTCTGCCATGCAGACTTTTTTAATTTGCCTGAAAGTCCGTATTAGATAAAATTCCGCGTAATATGATAAATACGAACAGAAACGGAATCTGATCAGGAGGTAAGGATATGGATAAGAAAAATACGAACGCACAGGTATATTTCGGGCGCACATACAGGAAAATGCTTGCAGAAGCGGAGGCTGCCGGGCGCGAGCGCGCGCAGGCACCGTCCAGAGCCGCGGCCGACAGAGCAGCGCTGAAGATGGCCGTCATTCTGCTCAGGATGACGGACCTTGCTGCCGCGGAAAATGACCTTGAAACGGCCGTCGGCTGCTGCCGCAGAGCCTTATCCGTATCGGCCTCCGTCCGCAGCCCGCAGTACGACGCTAAGGCGCGCAGTGCCGCAGCGGCCGCCTATGCGAAGATGGGCGGTCTGGCCCTGCTTTCCGGTCATCCGGACAGAGCCGAAGCCTGCTGCCGGCGCGGCCTTGCTTTCTGCGAGACCGAAAGTGACGGGAAACCGGGAAGTACGGACTTCACACAGGCGCTCTGCTTCCTTATCCTCGGCCATGCGGCGATGCAGCGGCACAGTTATGAGGAGGCGGGCGATTATTACAGCCGCTGCCTCCTGCTCGGCAGAAGAAATCTCGGCACGGAAAACGAACTGACGGCCCATCGCTGCATGGCGCTCTCGTATTACCACATAGGTGAGGCGGACATGGAACTTGGCCGGATGAAGGCCGCCAGAGAGAATATATACCGCGGTCTCGGCTGCTGCATCTGCGCTGCAGATCAGGAGATCAGCCATGCGCTGCTGTGGGAGAAATCACTGGGTTACGCCTGTCTCGGCTGCCTCGAAGAGCGCAGGCACAATCCGTCCGGCGCCGCTTCGCTTTACCGCAGCAGCCGGGAACAGCTCAGGCAGTTCAGCGCCTGGAACAAGGCGGGAAGATGGCCGCAGCCGTCCGGTGCGGACGACACCTGCCCGGATGCCGGGAATCCGTCTGACCTCGAAAACATGTACATCAAAAAGTATGCGGTTTTCAGAAGGATGGCGGGTTAAGGCTCGCGCATTTTTTCCGGTTGCGCGGGCGGCTTTTATCCTATAAAATATAAGAAAGGAGTTGATTTTCCGGTAAAGATTTTGCCGGAACGGAGACCGGGGCGGCCGCGCCCTGATGCCGTGCGGCTGTGAAAGAAAAACAGGACATCAGGCTGCCTGCGCATGAAGCAGGGCAGGCAGTATGCTTTCAATGAGCCGCGAAGGAGCTGCAGCAGTTCCTTTGCGGCTCATTTGTATACAATACACTGTTAACTCATACAGACATTGCTGGGCAATATAGACAAACCAGATATATTTTTAACAGCATTATGCATAAAAATAGAAAAGTATATTCTGAAATTACGTGAAAAATCGCAAAATGACGGTTGATAAATCATTGACGATGATGTATTATAAAAAAAGCAGAAAAAAATTCAGCAGAGCAAAATTAATTTTAGCAATAAGCCCGGAGGTGTGCTATGAGTGAGTTAACGGCCCAGGCCGGAATGAACACGGAAAATGAAAATAAGGAGAATGATGCGGCGCTTTATAGTTTCAAAGGCGGACATATCGCGCTTTCAAGTCTGATTCCGCTGAGTCTGCAGCACGTGCTGGCTGCGGTTGTCGGTGTTGTTACACCGGCGATTATTGTAGCCCAGACTTGCCAGATGTCGGAGGCAGATCAGACGCTGATGATTCAGGCTGCCCTGATCATGACGGCGATTGCGACATTTCTGCAGCTGTTCCCGCTTTTCGGCAGGATCGGCGCGGGACTGCCGGTTATCATGGGCACCAGTTTTGCCTATGTGCCGACGCTGGAGGCGATCGGCGGTGAGTTCGGCATCGGCGCCATCCTCGGTGCGCAGATCGTCGGCGGATGTATAGCGATTATTTTCGGTTTGACGGTCAAGTGGATACGTAAGCTTTTCCCGGATGTGGTAACCGGTACCGTTATTTTCACAATCGGTATTTCACTGTATCCGACGGCAATCCGCTATATGGCGGGCGGTTCCGGCAGCGAAGATTTCGGCAGTGCGCGGAACTGGTTTGTCGCGATTGTCACATTTGTCACAGTATTTATTCTGAGCAACTTTACAAAAGGCATCCTGAAGCGTGGTTCTCTGTTCTTCGGTATGCTGGTCGGCTATTTCGTGGCACTGGCCATGGGTATGGTGGATTTCAGCGGCCTGGCGGCGACGAAAGGTATCGTATCGGTTCCGCAGGTAATGCATTTCCCGATTTCTTTTGTGCCGGCGGCATGTATTTCGCTGGGCGTTGTCTACATCGTCAATTCCGTACAGACAATCGGTGATCTGACGGCGACGACGGTCGGCGGCATGAACCGGGATCCATCCAACAAGGAGCTTTCCGGCGGCATCATGGCACAGGGTCTTACCAGTATTCTGGCAGCTTTCATCGGCGGTCTGCCGACGGCTTCCTTCAGCCAGAATGTCGGTATCGTTACCATGAACAAGGTTGTAAACCGCGTGGTCTTCTCTGTAGCGGCGGCGGTACTGCTGATTGCCGGTTTTGTACCGAAGCTTTCCGCACTGCTGACCACAATCCCGTAGTCGGTTATCGGCGGCGCCACGATTTCTGTTTTCGCGGTCATCGCGATGACCGGTATCCGCACTTTCACGAGCGGCGGCTTTGACAACAGAAAATCCACGATCGTAGGTATTTCTGTTGCGCTGGGCGTCGGCATCACACAGGTAACAGACAGCCTTGCCGGTCCTGGAATGCCGGCATGGGTAGACACCGTTTTCGGTTCCTCTGCCGTTGTGGTTACAGCGATCATGGCTGTTATTCTGAATCTGATTCTGCCGAAGAGCGAGCAGGATGCAGCAGAAGAGAAAAAACAGGAAGAAAAAGAAGCGTAAGTTGAAGGGCAGCCGGATGACGGCTGCCCCATGCATATATTTAACAAATTTTTTTAAGGAGGTGGCAGTATGCTGCTGGTTGGAAACGGACAGGTTATTACAATGGATCAGACGCAGCCTCTGATCATGGACGGCGCTGTTCTGATTGACGGAGAGAAGATTGTCGAAACCGGTGACGGTCAGAAGCTGCGCGAGGCGCATCCGGATGCGGAATTTATCGATGCGCACGGCGGGCTGATCATGCCGGGATTTATCAACACACATACACATATCTATTCAGGCCTGGCGAGAGGTCTGGCCATCGAAGGAAATAATCCGACGAACTTTTTTGAGATTCTGGACGGCACATGGTGGGCAATCGACCGCCATCTGACGCTGGAGGGCACGCGGGCATCGGCCTATGCGACGATTCTCGACTGCATCCGCAACGGCGTGACGACGATTTTTGATCACCATGCAAGCTTCTGCGAGATCCCGGGTTCTCTTTTCGTGATCAAGGATGCCGCAAAGGAGCTGGGCATGCGTTCCTGCCTCTGCTATGAGGTTTCGGAGCGCGACGGCGAGGAGAAGTGCGATCAGAGCATCCAGGAAAATGCAGATTTTGCCAGATGGGCCGCGAAGGAAAATGACGATATGATCAAGGCCATGTTCGGCGGCCATGCGCTTTTCACGATTTCCGATAAGACTTTCCAGAAGATGGTGGAAGCCAACGACGGACTGACAGGTTTCCATATCCATGTCTGCGAGGGCATGAACGACGTCTACGACACGATGGACAATTACGGCTGTCTCCCGATTGAGCGCCTGCTGTACAATCACATTCTGGGCGAGAAGACCATGCTCGGCCACTGCATCCATGTGAGCCCGTCCGAGATGGATATCATCAAAGAGACCGGCACCATGGTCTGCAACAATCCGGGCTCCAACATGAATAACGCCGTCGGCTGCGCGCCGATCCTGAAGATGATGGAAAAAGGCATAACGGTCGGCATGGGCACCGATGCGTATACGCATGATATGCTCGAGAGCGCCAAGACGTTTATCCTGATCCAGCGCCACAACGCGGCCAAGCCGAATGTTGCGTGGAATGAGACATTCCAGATGCTGTTTGAGAATAACCGCGCGATCGCGGCGAAATATTTTGAGAAGCCGCTCGGCATTCTGAAACCGGGCGCTGCGGCCGATGTGATCGTCATGGATTACAAGCCGTTTACACCGTTCTCAGCGGAAAATCTGCAGGGCCACATCCTGTTCGGACTGGAAGGCAAGAACTGCAGAACGACGATTATCAACGGCAAAGTGCTGTACAAAGACCGTGAATTTGTGGATATCGATGAAGATGCGCTGAATGCGAAGATCCTCGTGGAGAGCAAGAAGCTCTGGGGCGCACTGAATCACCGTACATACTGATGGCGAGGCATTGGCTGCCGCGGCAGCCGGAAGGAGGAGATTATGAGTGATATTATGCGGCCGATTCCATATGAACAGCTGCTTGACTGGACTTTAAAGGAATACAGGGAAAACGGAAGTATTTTCGGTGTCAGCAAGGTGGTAAAGCACACCGACGGCAAGGCGCTGCCGATCTTCGACGGGAAGATCGAGTCGCCGTTCGGACCGGCAGCCGGCCCGAACTCCCAGCTGGCACAGAACATTGTCACGGCCTATGCGGCAGGTGCCCGTTTCTTCGAACTGAAAACCGTGCAGAAGATGGACGGACGCGAGCTGGCTGCCTGCGTGGCAAAGCCGTGCATCGCATCCGGCGACGAGTGCTATAACTGCGAGTGGTCTACGGAGCTGACCGTTCCGCAGGCGTTCGGCGAGTATGTCAAGGCCTGGTTTATCTGCCGGATCATCGCCGGCGAATTCGGACTGGGCATGCCGGACGGCTTTGTATTTAACATGTCGGTCGGCTACGACCTTGACGGCATCAAAACTCCGAAGGTGGATGCGTTTATCGAGGGCATGAAAAATGCGGCCGACACCGATATTTACAAGGAGGCGATGGCGGTATCGCTGAAGTTCCTGCAGGAAGGACGTTTCAGCAATATCGATGAAGCGTATATCCGTTCCATTCCGGCACAGATCTCCGACTCCATCACCGAATCCACGCTGCATGGCTGCCCGCCGGATGAAATCGAGCGGATTGCGACCTATCTGATCGAGGAGAAGCATCTGAATACCTATATCAAATGCAATCCGACGCTGCTCGGCTATGACTATGCGCGCAGGACACTGGATGACCTTGGATTCGGTTATATTGCCTTCGATGATCATCATTTCAAGGAAGACCTTCAGTGGGAGGATGCCGTGCCGATGATCCGCCGGCTGCAGAAACGTGCGGCCGACCAGGGCGTTGAGTTCGGCGTCAAGCTGACCAATACCTTCCCGGTAGATGTGAAGGCCGGTGAACTGCCGTCCGAGGAGATGTATATGTCCGGCCGGAGCCTTTTCCCGCTTTCCATTGAGCTCGCGAAGAGACTGATCGATGAATTTGACGGGAAACTGCGTATCAGCTATTCCGGCGGCGCAGATTATTTCAACATCCGGCAGATCTTTGATGCCGGTATCTGGCCGATTACGATGGCGACGACATTGCTCAAGCCGGGCGGCTATCAGCGCTTTTCACAGATCGCGGATCTGCTCACTGACTGCCCTGCAGAGGCATTTGCCGGCGTCGACAAGACAAAAGCCGCAGAACTTGCGGATTTCGCGCGGAAGAGCCCGCGCAGCAAGAAACCGGTAAAACCGCTGCCGGACAGAAAGAACGGGAAACCGCTTCCGCTTCTTGACTGTTTCTCGGCACCTTGCCGCAGCGGCTGTCCGATCAGCCAGGACGTGCCGGCCTATCTGATGGCGATGGTGCAGGGCAAGCCGGAAGAGGCGTTCCGCATTATTATCGAGCGCAACGCGATGCCGTTTACAACCGGCACGATCTGCCCGCATACATGCGGCGACAAGTGCATGCGCAATCATTATGAAGAATCCGTTCACATCCGTGACGTGAAGCTGCAGGCGGCGCAGGCAGGATTTGACAAGGTTCTGCCGACCCTGAAACCGGAAAAGCCGACTGCGGAAAATGCGGCGAAGAAGGTCGCCGTGATCGGCGGCGGTCCTGCCGGACTGGCAGCCGCGTATTTCCTGAGCCGCGCCGGCGTGGACGTGACCGTATTTGAGAAACAGGCAAAGACCGGCGGTGTGCCGCGCTATGCGATTCCGGGATTCCGTATTTCGGATGAGGCACTCGACAAGGATGCGGCACTTTGTACGGTTTACGGCGCCAAAGTGGAAACCGGCAAAGAGATCACCTCGGCTTCTGACCTGCTGAAACAGGACTATACCGACGTCATCGCCGCAATCGGCGCATGGGCGCCGGGCAGAAAGGCACTCCGCTACGGCGAGGCGCTGGACGCGCTCGAATTCCTGCAGCAGGCCAAGGCAGATCCGGATGCGCTGCACCTGGGCAGCCAGGTTGCCGTAATCGGCGGCGGCAATACCGCAATGGATACGGCAAGAGCGGCAAAGAGGCTTCCTGGCGTCGAGACAGTCCGTCTTGTATACCGCAGAGACCGCCGCAATATGCCGGCGGATGAGGAAGAACTGCAGATGGCGCTGGATGACGGTGTGGAATTCTGCGAACTGCTTGCTCCGGTCGGCCTGGAAAACGGCAGCCTGAAGTGCGAAATCTGCAGACTCGGTGCGCCGGATGCGTCCGGACGCCGTGCACCGGAAGGCACAGGAAACTTCCGCGAGATCCCGGCGGATACCGTGATCACGGCAGTAGGCGAGCAGGTTGCGCCGGATCTGTATACGCAGTCCGGTGTGCAGCTTGATGCAAAGGGCCGCCCTGTTGTCGATGAGAACCTGATGACGACGGCTGCGCATATTTATGCGATCGGTGACGGACGCCGCGGACCGGCAACGGTTGTAAAGGCGATTGCGGACGCACAGACAGCGGCGCACGCCATCAGCGGTGTTGATTTTGACCGGTATAAAGACAGCAATGTTGCTGCAGACCCGTCCGCAGCGCTGTTCAAGAAAGGCATGCTGACAGAGAATGTCAATGAAAAGCCTGACTGGCGGTGCCTCGGCTGTCCGACAGTCTGCGAAGTCTGCGCGGATGTCTGTCCGAACCGTGCGAATACGGTTGTCCGGGTGCCAGGCATGAAGCAGCCGCAGATCGTCCATGTGGACGGTATGTGCAACGAGTGCGGCAACTGCGCGGTATTCTGTCCGTATGACGGACGTCCGTACCGCGACAAATTCACGCTGTTCTGGAGCGAGGAAGACTTTGAAAATTCCGAAAACAGCGGCTTTATGATGATTCCGGGCGGCGTACGTGTACGCATGGACGGCAAGGTAACAGAGTTTGATCCGGAGAAGTCCAATTCAGAAACAGATGAAAATATCCGCAGACTGATTCTGGCAGTTATCCACGATTATCCATGGATGCTCGGCTGATTGCTGCCGGAGAAGACTGAGGGAGGAGGTGCCGATATGGCATATACATTTACAGTCAATGGCGTTACGCAGACAACGGAAGAGGACAAGCCGCTTCTGCGCTATCTGCGTGATGATCTCAGGCTGTATTCGGCAAAAGACGGCTGCTCGGAAGGCGCCTGCGGCACCTGCACGGTGATCGCGGACGGCCGGGCCGTCAAAGCCTGCGTGCTGACGACGAGACTTGCGCAGGGGAAATCCATTACCACAGTGGAGGGACTTTCCCTGCGGGAAAAGGAAGCATTTGTCTATGCTTTCGGTTCGCGGGGCGCCGTTCAGTGCGGCTTCTGCATACCGGGCATGGTCATGTGCGGCAAAGCCCTGATCGACCGGAAACCGGACCCGACCGAGGAAGAAGTCTGCAGTGCCATCCGCGGCAATGTCTGCCGCTGTACAGGCTATAAGAAAATCATCGAGGCGATCATGACGGCAGCGGCGGTGCTGCGCGGCGATGCGGCCATAGATGATATGGAAAAAGGAGAACGGTTCGGCGTCGGCGAGCGCGCCTTCCGTGTCGATGTGCGCCGGAAGGTGCTTGGCTACGGAAAATATCCGGACGACATCGGTGCGGAATTCTTTGTCCGCGAGGGCAGTGAGAAGGCACATGCGCTGGAAGAGCGCATGGCGCGGCAGATGGGCGGCAGAGGCGTGCATCTGCAGGCCGGCACGGTCGTACCGTATGAAAATGATCCCGGCTGCAGCGAATACGAGATCGTGGAAGCCGATATGCCGGATATGGTGTATGCGTCGGCTGTCCGCTCCGCCTATCCGCGTGCCCGGGTTCTGAAAATTGATACGCAGGCGGCCCGCGCACTGCCGGGTGTGATTGCCATCCTGACAGCGGACGATGTGCCGGTCAACAAGGTCGGCCACATCCAGCAGGACTGGGATGTCATGATCCGGGAAGGCGGCATCACGCATGATCTTGCCGATGCGCTCTGCCTGGTTGTGGCGGAATCGCCGTATATCCTCGAGAAGGCGAAGAAACTTGTCAAGGTGGAATACGAGAAGATGGAGCCGGTGCGCAGCATCGCGGAGGCCAAAGCGGAAAATGCACCGAAGGTGCATGAGAGCGGCAACCTTTGCCAGCAGCGCCACGTTGTGCGCGGCGATGCGGCCAAGGCGCTGAAGGAATCCGCCTACACGGCATCCGGCACTTTCCGGACACCGTTTACGGAGCACGCTTTCCTCGAGCCGGAATGCGCGATCGCGCTGCCGTACAAAAACGGCGTCAAGGTGCTCAGCACCGACCAGGGCGCGTTCGACAGCCGCAAGGAGATCCTTCACATGTTCGGCTGGGACGATCAGCCGGACCGCGTTGTCGTGGAAAATCAGCTCGTGGGCGGCGGTTTCGGCGGCAAGGAAGACGTATCCGTACAGCATCTGGCTGCCCTGGCAGCCCGCATCTGCGGACGGCCGGTCAAGATACGCCTGACAAGGCAGGAATCCATCAATTTCCATCCGAAACGGCATGCGATGGAGGGAACCTTTACCCTGGGCTGCGACAAGGACGGACATTTTACCGGTCTCGACTGTGAGATCAATTTCGACACCGGTGCCTATGCATCGCTTTGCGGACCGGTGCTCGAGCGTGCCTGCACGCATTCTGTCGGACCGTATACTTATCAGAATACCGATATCCGCGGCTACGGCTGGTATACCAACAATCCGCCGGCCGGCGCTTTCCGTGGATTCGGTGTCTGCCAGAGTGAATACGCGCTGGAATCGCTGATCAATGTGCTGGCAGCGAAGGTCGGTATCTCGCCGTGGGAGATCCGCTACCGCAACGCCATCGAGCCGGGCAAGGTTCTGCCGAACGGACAGATTGCCGATGTCTCGACGGCGATGAAGGAGTGCCTGGAGGCGGTCAAGCCATATTTTGACGCCAACGAAGGGCATGCCGGTATTTCCTGCGCGATGAAAAATGCCGGTGTCGGCGTCGGCCTGCCGGATAAGGGACGCGCGCGGATCACGGTCGAAAACGGCGTCGCTGTCATCTACAGCGCGGCCTCGGATATCGGACAGGGCTGTCTGACGGTGTTCTGCCAGGACGTGGCGGAGGCGACCGGCCTGCCGCTTCGAAGAATCCGCAACGGCATCGCCAATACGGAAAACGCACCGGATTCCGGCACGACTTCCGGTTCCCGGCAGACGCTGCTGACCGGCGAGGCTGTCCGCGGCGCTTCTTTCCTGCTCCGCGACGCCATGCTGGCACAGGAGATGGCAGACAGGCGGGGCGGCGGTATCACCTGCCGCGATGTGCTGAAGGAATCCGCCGGTTTCTGCCATCCGCGGATGGCTGGCAACAGCGCAGCGGCCTATGGAACGGGTACGGAAAATGCACCGGCGGCGGATACTGAGGGCTTTGTCAGCCCGGCCATCTTTATCGATGAGGACGGAACGATCCGCGCGGAGGGCAGCGGCCTGAATCAGGGTACGTACGGCGAAGAGGGTACACAGACCCGGATTGCCGGGAGCCCGGTGGCCGATCCGGAAAAGATACTGGAAGAGCTGGAAGGACAGAGCTTCTATTATGAATATTTCGAACCGACCGACAAGCTCGGAGCCGACAGGCCGAATCCGAAGAGCCACGTTGCCTACGGTTTCGCGGCAAATGTCGCCGTTCTGGACCAGAAGGGACAGGTAACTGATATCTATGCCTGTTATGATGCCGGCAAGGTGATCAACCCTCTGTCGATTCAGGGCCAGATCGAAGGCGGCGTTCTGATGAGCATGGGCTATGCTCTGACAGAAGACTTCCCATTAAAAGATTGTGTGCCGCAGGCGCGCTACGGAACGCTCGGTCTGCTCCGGGCACCGCAGATCCCGACGCTGCATGCGATGTTTGTCGAGAAGAAGGAACTCCTCGGCGTTGCCTACGGCGCGAAGGGAATCGGCGAGATCACCACGATCCCGGCGGCACCGGCCATCGAGGGCGCGTATTACGCAAAAGACGGGCAGGTCCGCTATTCACTGCCTATGGAAAATACATATTACAGCCGTAAAAAATAAGCCGGCAAAGGCCCCGGTCCGCGAAGGACCGGGGCCTTGCCGGTTCAGCTGTTTTCTGAAGAAGACGGGCCGCCGTCCTCTTCTTTACGAGCCTGTTTGATTTCGTCAAGATAATTGTACAGCGTGTATTTGGAAAATCCGAAGACTTCACAGATACGCTGGCCTGATTTTGTGATCAGCAGGGCGCCGGTATCATTCAGATAGCGGACGGCCTTCAGCTTGTCCTCCCGTGTCATGAGGGCGGTCGGCTTGCCGATCAGCCGGATCGACTGCTGGATCAGATCTTCCAGCAGGTCATTGACATTGCGCGTGATCGGTTCCGGTTCGCGGGTGCCGCTGCCGTCGCCGGTCAGATACTTAAGATCCTGCTGGGCGGCGAGGATCATGCTGATATCATAGTTGATGGCCAGAATGCCGGTGGCTCTGCCATCTTTGCCGCGGATATAGATCGTGCTGGAACGGAGGACCTTGCCGTCGCTGGATCTCGTCAGGTATCCCAGCCTGTCTTCCGGCGTCTCATCTGCGTTCTGCATGGCTTCCAGTACGATATGGGACGGGCCGTCGCCGACCTTGCGCCCCGTTATGTAACCGTTTTCAATCGCAATGATGGAATGCGCCGGGTCGCCGGTCTCCAGATCGTGCACCGCGACCTCACAGTGCGGGCCGAATTCCTGCGCGATGCCATGGGCAAGGCGCCGGCAGAATTCTGCTTCTGTTTTCGTCATATGCTGCCTCTTTCTGTTCCGGAAGGGCGTGCACCGCCGCCGGGACAAATCATAATCAGCCGTATGGGAAACGGCATTTTCTTTCATGCAATCAGTATACCAAACTATTTCTGAGTTTACAAAAAAATATTTTTGATTCAGGCTCAGACAGATGATAAAAGAAAAGGCGCGATCCGCGGGAAAAGCCCTTCTGCAGGCGGTCTGCGCGGAATTAAGATACCGATCTGAAAAATTTTTAGAATATCTGAAAAAATGTTGACATACGGCAGAATCGGCGTATAATAAAATTATAGAAATCAAAAAAAATTTCAGATGCCAGCCGGATCGTGAAGGCTGGCCGGACGAATCATGAATTTCAATCAAGGAGAGAAAAGATGTCAAAAACAGCAGAATTAGCAGGTAAGCTCGCAGCACTCAACTTTGCGGATATGTACAATAACGATTTTTACTGGACCTGGGACAAGACGGATGATGAGATTTCCGCAGTCTTCCAGGTAGCCGACGCACTTCGCGATCTCCGTGAGCGCGGCAAATCCACCAGAATCTTTGATTCCGGTCTTGGTATTTCCATTTTCCGTGATAATTCCACAAGAACCCGTTTCTCATTTGCAAGCGCATGCAACCTGCTCGGCCTCGAGGTGCAGGATCTGGACGAGAAGAAGTCCCAGATCGCACACGGCGAGACAGTCCGTGAGACAGCGAACATGGTCAGCTTCATGGCCGATGTCATCGGTATTCGCGATGATATGTTCATCGGCGAAGGCCACAAGTATCAGAAGACTTTCATGGATGCGGTAACCAAGGGCAATGCAGACGGTATTCTTGAGCAGAAGCCGACACTCGTCAACCTGCAGTGCGATGTTGACCATCCGACACAGTGCATGGCGGATATGGATTCCATCATCCATCACTTCGGCGGCGTTGAGAATCTGCGCGGCAAGAAGGTTGCCATGACATGGGCATACAGCCCGAGCTACGGCAAGCCGCTTTCCGTACCGCAGGGTGTTATCGGACTTTTCACCCGTTTCGGCATGGATGTCGTACTGGCACATCCGGAAGGATATGACGTCATGAGCGATGTCGAGGAAGTTGCGAAGAAGAACGCAGCGGCAAGCGGCGGTTCCTTCCGCAAGGTCAACAGCATGGAAGAGGCATTTGAGGATGCCGATATCGTTTATCCGAAGAGCTGGGCACCGTATGTTGCCATGGAGCAGAGAACAAAGCTCTATCAGGCAGGCGATCAGGCAGGTATCGACGCACTCGAGCAGGAACTCCTTGCCAACAACGCGAAGTTCAAGAACTGGAGCTGCACGGAAGAGATGATGGCGCGCACCAAGGGCGGCAAGGCACTCTACATGCACTGCCTGCCGGCGGATATCACCGGTCTTTCCTGCAAGGAAGGCGAGGTTGACAACTCCGTATTTGACCGCTACATCGATGATCTCTACAAAGAAGCATCCTTCAAGCCGTACATCATCGCAGCCATGATTTTCCTTGCCAAGGTCAAGGATCCGGTTGCTGCCCTCAGGGAACTCGATGCACAGGCCGGCCCGAGAGTCAGATTCTGATCCGGCAGCCTGAAGGGGAGGAGAATGCAGTATGGATAGAAAGAAAATTGTCGTTGCACTGGGCGGCAACGCACTCGGCAGCAACCTGCCGGAGCAGTTCGCCGCGGTGCAGCATACAGCCAGACCGATCGCGGATCTGATCCAGGACGGTCATGAGGTTGTCATCTCCCACGGCAACGGTCCGCAGGTCGGCATGATTCAGGAAGCCATGACGCTGCTGACCCGTTCAAACCCGGAGAAATATGTACCGTGCCCACTCTCTGTATGCACAGCGATGAGCCAGGGCTATATCGGCTACGATCTGCAGAATCTGCTGCGCGAGGAGCTCAACAACAGGGGCATTTTCAAGGATGTCACGAGCTGCCTTACGCAGGTTGAGGTCGATCCGGCGGATCCGGCTTTTGAAAACCCGACAAAACCGATCGGTGCCTTTCTGACGAAGGAAGAGGCAGACGCTCTTGTAAAAGAGAGAGATTACAAGGTCGTCGAGGATGCCGGCCGCGGCTGGCGCCGCGTTGTGGCCAGCCCGAAGCCGAAGGAGATCGTGGAGATCGGTACGATCCGTGACCTCGTAAATTCCGGCCATGTCGTGATTGCGGCAGGCGGCGGCGGAATTCCGGTATTCCGCACGGACGGCTATCACCTGAAGGGTGCGGCTGCAGTTGTGGATAAGGATTTCACGTCTGAACTGCTCGCGGAAGAGCTGGATGCGGATCTGTTCATCATCCTGACGGCGGTTGAGAAGGTCGCTGTCAATTTCGGAAAACCGGATCAGAGATGGCTTGATGAGCTCACTCCGGATGAGGCGGAGAAATATATGGAAGAAGGGCAGTTCGCGAAGGGCTCCATGCTGCCGAAGGTACAGGCAGCAGTGAAGTTTGCCAGATCCAAGCCGGGCAGGACAGCGCTGATTACGCTGCTCGACCGTGCCAGAGACGGTATTGAAGGCAGGACCGGCACGCGCATTCATATGTGATTGCCTTTTGCCAGGGACAGATAAAGCTGAAAACGCAGGGCGGAAGCGATGTTCCGCCGCGTTTTCAGCTTTTTTTCAGGTGCGCCTGGCGGCGCACGTTTCTAGCCGGTGCAAGTCCGGAGTCCGCCCGGTAGTGGGAAGGACATAGCCGAAGGCAAGGGTGTTCACCGTGAGGTGGAATCTGAAGGAAGCTGGATGCGCTGG